>LXOW01225492.1_pt1 | contig 14273 bp, 9 predicted proteins | sample 1368591 | NCBI WGS metagenome assembly LXOW01 (sample SAMN04884650, study PRJNA319009) | bovine gut metagenome | isolation source: Cow rumen | host: Bos taurus | place: Italy: Legnaro (PD) | collected 2014-07-09
CCGCCGTTCTGCTTCTTGTGGCGGGCGTGAATGTCGACCGATTTCGTGATCTTCTCACGGTAGGGGATCTTCGGAGTCTCAAGCTTTATGCTGACGCCGTATCTCGTCTTCAGCTTGGAGGAAAGTACGGCAAGATGCATATCGCCGAGTCCGGTTATGACCATCTGCTTCGTCTCGGGATCGGTCTCGTATTTCAGAGTCTGATCCTCCTCGACGAGGCGGGCGAGAGACTGAGAAATCTTTCCTTCGTCCTTGGCGGTCTCGGGAATGATGGCCTGAGTCATATAACCCTCGGGATAAACGGTAGGAGCGTAAGCTTCCTTGCCCGATTCGCGGAGAGTGTCGTTGGTGTTGGTATCCGAGAGCTTAGCGATCATGCCGATGTCGCCGCAGGCAAGCTCGTCGACTTCGGTCTGAGTTTTACCTTTAATCGTATAGATATGCGCCATCTTTTCGGTCGAGCCCGAGCGGACGTTGGTGAGAACCTGATCCTTGCGGAGCGAGCCGTTCATGACCTTGAAGAAGGACATCTTTCCGACGAAGGGATCGGCGACCGTCTTGAAGACGAAAATCGCGGTGGAACCGGTCTCGGAAATCGGAGTCTTCGAACCGTCGACAAGGACCTCCTCTTTCTTCGATGTGAACTTCGGGAAGGCGTCAACGGCAGCGTCGAGCAGGAAGCTGACGCCGGCGAGAGTGACGGACGAGCCGCAGTAAACGGGAACGATCGATCCCGAAACAATACCGTCGTGAAGAGCGGCGGCGGCTTCTTCGCGGGTGATTTCCTCTTCCATGAGGACCTTTTCCATCATCTCTTCGCTGACCATCGCGATCGCGTCGTTGAAGTCGGCCTTGTGAGCTTCGGCGGCGGCTGCGAGATCGTCGGTGAGAGGAGTTTCTGAGGGCTTGCCCTTCTGGTCGAAGGTGAATGCCTTCATCGAGATGAGGTCGATGAGAACGATGCTTCCGCCGTGCTTGACCGGAACGGTTACAGGGCAGACGGACGCGCCGAATTTTTCCTTGAGCTGACCGAACACGCGGTCGAAATCGGCTTCGGAATCGTCAAACTTGTTGATAAAGAATGTGCGCGGGACGCCGGCTTCCTCGGCGTAGTCCCAGCCGAGTTCGGTGCCGACCTCGACGCCGGACTTTGCGTCTACGAGAATGACGGCGTTGCCGACGACTCTGAGCGCCTGCTTGACTTCGGCTACGAAATCAAGATATCCGGGAGTGTCGAGAACGTTGACCTTGCAGTCCTTCCAGTTTACCGGGGCGACCGACGCCGAGATAGAGAAACCTCTCTTTATTTCTTCGGGATCGTAATCGCAGACTGTGTTTCCGTCGGACGGCTTGCCGAGTCTGTCGGCGCCTCCGGAGATGTAAAGCATGGCCTCGGCCAGCGAGGTCTTACCGCTTCCGCCGTGTCCGAGCAGAGCGATGTTTCTGATCTTTGAGGTTTCGATCTTTGCCATATGATTTCCTTTCGCCGTCCGCCTCGGCGGACGTATTTATATTTTCTGTTTTATGCGCAAAAACCGCCCGAAATGCGGCGTCCGCGCATTTTATTATTATATCATACATTCTTTCCGAATGCAAGAAATTATTTTTTCGATACGAAGCGGATTCTGCCCCGTCATTCACCGAGGAAAAGCCGGCGCGCGTTGTCCGCCGTAATTCCGATCGCTTCGTCAGTCGTTACGCCGAGAATCGAGGCGAGCACAGCGGCAGATTCCGCAATATAGTCGGAGCGGTTCGTCTTTCCCCTGTAGGGCTCGGGAGCGAGGTAGGGAGCGTCGGTTTCAAGCAGTATTCTGTCGAGCGGAACCGAAGCGGCGACCGAGCGGACTCTCGGAGCGTTTTTGAAGGTAATCACACCCGAAAAAGAGATATACCATCCTCTTCGGACCAGTTCCGCAGCCAGCTCGGGACTACCGGAATAGCTGTGAAACACTCCATAGGAAGCGGGATGGCGCAGGACAGCCTCGAAGCAGTCGCCGTGCGCGTCGCGGTCGTGGATGATAACAGGCAGCCGGTATTCTTCGGCAAGCGTAAGCTGCGCGTCGAAGAAGGCGTTCTGAAGCGGTTTGTCGGTATCGTCGTAATGATAATCGAGACCGATTTCCCCGACGGCGACGATTCTTTTCTCACGCACGTCGTCGAGCATCTTGCGGAGCTTATCCATCGCCGAAGCGAGCGACTCCTCCCTGTGCGCCTCTGTCGGATGCACTCCGACTGCTGCGTAGGTTCCTGGATGGCGCAGCGCCTGATCGACCGCCGCTTCGGAATTCGCCGTGTCAACAGAGACGTTTATGATATTGCCGACGCTTCCCGACAAAAGTTCAGAGAGGAGCGCGTCGGCTCCGCCGGGGTACTCGTCGAAACGGCTGTCGGTGTAATGAGCGTGAGTGTCGAATATCCTGTTCATCGGGAACCGAATATTATCTGATTCTCTCGCCGAGCGGAGTTTCGGGGTCAAGGAAGACGACTCTGATCTTCTCTTCTCCGCTTGCCAGAATCATACCCTGCGATTCGATTCCGCAGAGCACGGCCGGAGCGAGATTGACGACGACGCAGACCTTCTTTCCGATAAGATCGTCGGGCGTGTAGAATTTCGCGATACCCGAGACGACCTGTCTCTTTTCGTATCCGAGATCGACCGTCAGTTTGAGCAATTTCTTCGCCTTCGGGACCGGCTCGCAGGCGACGACCTGAGCGACTCTGATTTCGGCCTTCATAAAATCGTCGAAACTGATCTGCGCGCAGCCCTCGGGCTTTTCGACCGGCTTCTGCGCGGCCTGACTCTTAAGAAAGGCTTCTCGTTCATCTTCAATCTCTTCGAGCAGTTTCTTTTCGTCGATTCGCGGGAAAATCACTTCGGAATCGCAGACGAAGGAGCCGGCGGGGATTGAATAAAAGCCGTCGTCGGAGAGCTCTGATTCATAATAAATATTAGCGTCCGGCTTCGATCCGAGCAGTCCGAGAACGCGCAGAGACGTATCGGGAATTATCGGATATAGCAGGAGCGACGCCCAGCGTATAACCGAGAGCAGATTGCAAAGAACCGTGCCGAGACGGCCGGCTTTCGACGGATCCTTCGCGAGAACCCAGGGAGTCGTTTCGTCGATATATTTGTTGGCCCTGTCGAGAAGCTTCAACACTTCCGAGACGGCGTCGGCGATGCGGTAGCCGTCCATAAGCTCGAAGAATCTGTTTCTGACCGACAGGCAGAGGGCGATCAGTTCGTCGTCGAGAGGCTCGCGTACGTCGGCAGGCTGAACCTTTCTGTCGAAATACTTCTTCTGCATGTCGAGCGTTCTCTTGACGAGATTGCCGTAGTTGTTGACAAGATCGGTATTGTATCTCTTGAAAACGCTCTCCCAGGTGACCGAACCGTCGGAGGAATACGGCATCTCGGCGAGCGCGTAGAATCGGACGCCGTCGGCGGTCACGTACTCCGCGAGCTTGTCGGCGTAGATTACGTTTCCTTTCGATTTCGACATCTTATCGGTGCCGAAATTGAACCAGGGATGGCCGAAGACCTTCGTGGGCAGAGGCAGACCGAGCGCCATCAGGAAAATAGGCCAGTAAATCGTGTGGAATCTGAGGATGTCTTTTCCTATGATGTGAACTACCGTCTCCCACTTTCCGCGGAAATCTTCGCTCTGGCCCTCCCAGTCGGCGTCCGGATTGTATCCGATCGCGGTAATATAGTTCGTCAGGGCGTCGAGCCAGACGTAAACTACGTGCTTCGGATCGCTGACGACGGGGATGCCCCAGGAGAAGGAGGTGCGCGATACGCAGAGATCCTGCAGCCCCGGAATCAGGAAGTTGTTCATCATCTCGTTCTTGCGGGATTCGGGCTCGATGAAACCGGGATGCGAGTTGATGTAATCGATAAGCGCCGGGGCATACTTCTGCATATTGAAGAAATAGGCCTCTTCCCTGTCGCGTCTGACCGGCGCCCCGCAGTCGGGGCATTTGCCGTCTACGACCTGCGTGTCGGTAAAGAAGGACTCGCAGGGCTGGCAGTACCATCCTTCGTAATAACCCTTGTAAATGTCTCCCTGTCTCAGGAATCGCTCGAATATCTTCTGGACGGTTTCGACGTGACCCGGCTCGGTCGTGCGGATGAATCTGTCGTATGAGACGTTCATCTTGTCCCAGATGCCGCGTATGACACCGGCGACGCCGTCGACGTATTCCTGAGGATTCTGACCCGCCTTTTCGGCGTAGGTCTGGATCTTCTGGCCGTGTTCGTCGGTTCCGGTGCAGAAGAAGACGTCGTAGCCCCGGGCGCGTCTGTATCTCGCGACCGAATCGGTCATAATCGCCTCATAGGTGTTGCCAATATGCGGCTTGGCGGACGCGTAGGCTATCGCCGTCGTTATGTAGTAAGGTTTTTTCTTTTCATTCATTGTGATCACCTTCCGTGATTGAGGATTGTTCTTCGCTGCAGCCGTCGTCTGACTCAAACGCGAGACAGCCGGACAGGGCGAAGAGATGCGCCGTATGGACGGCGGAAAGCACGAGAACCGTCGGAACAGACGCGTAGATTGACAGCACGTGCAGAAAATCGTTTTTGAAGAGAGAAGCGCGCCTCAGGGGATTAAGCGACGAGATTTCGGCCTTTATTTCGGACAGCTCGGCGTCGGGATTAGCGAGTCCGCGCATAGCGAAGACTCTCGCTCTTCTCGTCAGAACCGAAAAGGGCAGGCAGAGCGCGGCTCCGAAGAATGGAGCGATAAAGAATATAATATCGGCTCCGGTTTCGCTGAACTGCCAGACGGCGTCGGCGGCGAATTCACCGGCCGCGACGGCAAGGAAAAACGGCGTAATAATCGAGAATATTCTGACGTTCTCAAGAAACAGCGCTCTGAAAAACGCGCTGAATGATGAAAATGGCTTCAGATAATCGGAAAAGCCGCTTTTGCCCGCAGCTACTTTGGAGACAACAGCGAAATAGCCGGCTCTGAGAGGCGCTGACAAAACGATTGCAAGCGCAAGAACGGCGGCGCCGAAAGCCTCGCCGTAGGAGGCGTCGTCGGGGAGCAGAAACCATGCGAGCGTGCTAAGCGCGGCGTAGAAAAAACCGGTGCCGCACAGCGACAGAAGAAAGCATACCGCAAGATTGAATCTGTTTGTGCCGGCTGCAAGCACACGAGCCGCTCGCGCCCGGATTGTCTTCGCTTCAGCCGCAGCTGCCGGATCGCGTGAGATTTTTTCGCGTCCCCGGCGCATTCGAAATACGTAATCCATCGGTAAAAATATAGGCAATACCGCACAATTCGATGCACGAATCTTGCCGGCCCTTTCCGCGCCTGTTTTGGCGTCGAAACTTTGAAAAACCGCCTGTTTTCCTGCAATTTCTCAGCCAAAACAGGCACATAAATCACTCGGCAATCTCCGCACACGAATTGTGCGGTATTGCCTAAAATCAGCGGATCGCGTCGATGTCGTACGGAGTCGTCTGATATACGAAATAGTTGAGCCAGTTTGAATAGAGGAGATTGGCGCAGCTTCTCCATACGACCGGCGGCTCCTTCGACGGATCGTCGCCGGGATAGTAGTTTTCGGGTACCGCCGTGTCGAGTCCGGCCGCGATATCACGCCTGTACTCGGCGTCGAGCGTGTACTGGTCGTATTCCGAATGGCCGGTGACGAATATTCTTCTTCCCTTTTCGGTCGAGCAGATATACAGCCCGGCTTTATCGGATGACGCGAGGATCTTGAGCTCGGGCACGCGGGCGACGTCTTCGATCCTGACCGTCGTGTATCTCGAGTGCGGTACGCGGAATCTGTCGTCGAACCCGCGAAGCAGCATCGACGAAGGATGATCGGCTTTGTGCTCGTATACGCCGAATAGCTTTTTGTCGAGCATATGCTTTTGAATTCCGTAATGATAATACAGACCGGCCTGAGCGCCCCAGCAGATATGGAAGGTGCTCGTGACGTGAGTCTTCGTCCACTCCATTATCTCGCAGAGTTCGTCCCAGTATTCGACTTCCTCGAAAGGCAGCTGCTCGACCGGCGCGCCGGTGATGATCATGCCGTCGAAACGGCGGTCGCGGACCTCGTCGAAGGTCTTGTAGAAGGCGAGCATGTGTTCGTCGGGCGTGTGCGTCGACTTGTGCGTCGCCGTTTGGAGAAGCTCAAGCTCGACCTGGAGAGGCGTGTTGCCGATAAGACGGGCAATCTGAGTTTCGGTGACGATCTTTTTCGGCATCAGATTCAGCATAAGAATGTGCAAAGGTCTGATGTCCTGAGTGATCGCCCGCGTCTCGGTCATAACGAAGATGTTTTCTTCGTTGAGAATATGAGTTGCGGGAAGCAGATTCGGTATTTTGATCGGCATAAAATCACCCCTGAACAGCCGCGGCAGCCTCAAGCGCTGAAGAAAGATCCGCTATGATATCGGCGCTGTTTTCGATACCGACCGAAAGCCGGACAAGTCCCGCGGGAATTCCGGCGGCGGCGAGCTGCTCTTCTGTCAGCTGGCGGTGAGTCGTTCCGGCGGGATTGAGAACGCAGGTCCTCGCGTCGGCGACGTGAACGCAGATTGCGCAGAGCTTTAAGCTGTCCATGAATACCTGCGCGGCTTTGCGTCCGCCTTTGACCGTGAAGGATATAACTCCGCAGGTTCCCTTCGGCATATATTTCACAGCAAGCGCATGTCCGGGATCCTCTTCGAGCGCCGGGCATCTGACAGATTCGACAAGCGGATGCGCTGCAAGAAACTTTGCGACCGTCAGCGCGTTCTCGCAATGTCTCTCTACGCGCAGATGAAGCGTCTCGAGACCGAGATTGAGCAGAAAGGCGTTCATCGGAGAGAGCGGCACGCCGAAATCGCGCATCAGCTGCACTCTCGCCTTGACGATAAAGGCCTGATCATTTCCGAAATCGCGGACGTAGCTGACTCCGTGATATGATTCGTCGGGTTCGACAAGCTCGGGGTATTTGCCCGAGGTCCAGTCGAATCTGCCGCCGTCGACGAGAGCTCCGCCGAGCGAGACTGCGTGGCCGTCCATATATTTTGTCGTGGAGTGAATGACGATATCCGCGCCGAGTTCGAAGGGGCGGCAGTTTACGGGCGTCGGGAATGTGTTGTCGACGAAAAGCGGAATCCCGTGCGAGTGAGCGATCCTTGAAAATCTATCGAAATCGAACACCTCGAGTCCGGGGTTCGAGAGCGACTCTCCGAGGATAAGACGCGTGTCTTCGTCGATCAGCGCCTCGATCTCTTCGTCCGACATCGACTGCGAGATAAAGCGCGTTTCGATTCCGAGCCGGCGCAGAGTGACGCCGAGAAGGTTGACGGTTCCGCCGTACAGCGAATTGAGCGCCAGAACGTTCTGTCCCGCAGACGTTACGTTGAGCACGCCGAGAGTGATTGCGGCCATGCCGGACGCGCAGAGCAGCGCTCCTGTACCGCCTTCGAGATCGGCTATCTTCTTTTCGACGCAGTCGAGCGTCGGGTTCGAAATTCTCGTATACATATATCCGGGACTCGTGAGATCGAAGAGCGCCCCGACGTCGTCGGTGGTATCATATTTGTAAGTCGTGCTCTGGTAAATCGGAAGAACTCTCGGTTCCCCGCTCTTCGGGGTATATCCCGACTGCACGCATTTTGTTTCAATCGCAAAATTTCTGTCAGACATTTTCGCTTTCCTCCTTCGGAAATACATTATAGTATATCATATTTTCGATAAAAAGTTAAGACCTTTTGTGCAAAAACCGCAAAAAGAATACGCAAAATTCTTAACGTCGGCCCGTCCTTGAGGAATTTCCGGATATTTTTGCCTCCCGCCGCCTGTTTCCCTTGAAAATAAAGCGCTTTTAGTATATAATATTGCTGAATAAACGTAAACTCCCGAACAGGAAGGATTGCAAAAAATATGGAAAACGACACCGAAAGGTCCGCCTATCTTCAGGCGGTCGAAGAATACTCGAAGCTCGGCTCCGACGCCGAAGCAGCGATAGCGAAACTGATGTCGCTGCCGATTTCCCTCCACTGCTGGCAGGGCGACGACGTCCGCGGATTCGAAGGAAGGAACACACTCGACGGAGGCATCCAGACGACCGGAAACTATCCGGGCGCCGCAACCTCCCCGAAGGAACTCATGGCCGACATCGAACAGGCCGCCCGCCTGATTCCCGGAAAGCTCCGTCTGAATCTTCACGCCTGCTACGCGATACCCGATTTCGGGCGCAGAGCCGACAGAGATTCGCTGAAACCGGAGGACTTTGAAGACTGGGTCGAGTTCGCCAAGAAACTCGGCATGGGAATCGATTTCAACCCGACCTTCTTCTCTCACCCGATGGTTAAGAACGGCCTGACGCTCTCCAGCCCCGACGATGAAGTAAGGGAATTCTGGATCAGGCACGGTATCTGCTGCCTGCAGATCGCCGAGTATTTCGCAAGAGAAACCGGAGAAAGATGCCTTGTGAACTTCTGGATTCCCGACGGTCTGAAGGACGTTCCGGCCGACAGATTCTCGCCGCGTGCGAGATTTGCCGACTCGATGGACAGAATCCTCGCCTCGGGTTACGACCGCGATCTCGTATCGGTTTCACTCGAATCTAAGGTGTTCGGCATCGGAGTCGAATCATACACCGTCGGATCTGCCGAATTCTGCTCGAGCTACGCGCTGACGCGCGGACTTGTCCCGCTGATGGACAACGGACATTATCATCCGACAGAATCGGTCGCCGACAAGATCCCGTCCTATCTGCTCTTCTGCGACAGAGTCGCGCTGCACGTCACCCGCGGCGTCCGCTGGGACAGCGATCACGTCGTCAGATTCGACGACGAGATCCGCGAGATCGCTCTTGAAGTCGCGAGAGCCGAAGATCCCTCCTGCTTCTTCCTCGCGCTCGACTATTTCGACGCGAGCATAAACCGAATTGCCGCATGGGTCAGCGGCGCGAGATCATTCAGAAAAGCGCTGCTCTACGCCTTCCTGTGGCCGCACAAAGAGGCCGCGAAGCTCCAGGACGAAGCCGAGTTCACCGAACTCTTCGTGCTTTCCGAGGAGATCAAGACCGCTCCTTTCGCCGCCGTATGGCGCGAATACTGCCGCCGCTGCGGCGTCGAGCCGGGCATCGAATGGCTCGAAAACGTCAGACAGTACGAAAAAAAGGTCACTTCGAGAAGATAATATCCGAAAAGCGGAGGAAAACCTGTAATGCTCTATAAAAAGAACGGACTGAAAAAACTCCCCGATTCGCTCTTTCGAAATCCGACGGCCGAATACCGCGGCGCGCCTTTCTGGGCCTGGAACTGCAAACTCGACAAGGATGAGCTGCTCCGCCAGGTCGGCGTGCTCGGCGAGATGGGCTTCGGCGGATTCCATATGCACGTAAGGTCCGGAATGGCTACCGAATACCTCGGCGACGAATTTATGGACCTCGTTGAAGCCTGCACCGACGAAGCCGAAAAAAAGAATATGCTCGCCTGGCTCTACGACGAGGACAGATGGCCCTCGGGATTTGCGGGAGGACTCGTTACCAAAGACGAAAAGCACCGTATCAAATATCTTCTCTTCACCGCGACGCCTTACGAGGAACTCGGAGGACTTGTCAGAGAGGGATCCGAAGCGCAGACGGCAAAGCGCTCCGGCAACGGTAAACTGCTTGCGAGATACGACGTCGAACTCGACGCGGACGGCCGGCTTGCCCGATACCGCCGGCTCGGAGAGGGAGAGGAGCCGCATGCCGACCTATGGTACGCCTACGTCGAATCTCCGAAGTGCGCGCCGCGATATAACGGGTACACATACGCGAATCTGATGGACAAAGAGACCATCGACAAATTCATAGAAGTTACTCACGAAAGATATTTCGAACGTCTCGGCGACAGATTTGACAAATCGATTCCCGCGATTTTCACCGACGAGCCGCAGTTCACGCACAAGCAGACGCTCTCGTCGCCATTTTCACGCGACGACGTAATTCTGCCCTGGACTGACGATCTGCCCGAAACCTACAAAGCCGAATACGGCGAGGATATTATCGACCGTATTCCCGAACTCTTCTTTGAACCGGCAGACGGCGTATCTCAGACGAGATACCGCTATCACGATCACTCCTGCGAGAGATTCCGCCGCGGATTCGCAGCGAATTTAGGCGACTGGTGCGAAAAACACGGAATCGCGCTTACAGGGCATATGATGCGAGAGCCCACGCTCTCGTCGCAGACTCAGGCCGTAGGCGAAGCGATGAGGTCGCTGGCGCATTTCCAGTTGCCCGGCATCGACATGCTCGCCGACAGGCACGAGTACACGACGGCGAAACAGGCGGCGTCGGTCGCGCGCCAGTACGGCCGCGAAGGCGTTATGAGCGAACTCTACGGCGTCACCGACTGGACCTATGATTTCCGCGGCCACAAGCTTCAGGGCGACTGGCAGGCGGCACTCGGCGTGACGGTCAGAGTACCTCATCTCTCCTGGGTATCGATGGAGGGCGAAGCCAAGCGAGACTACCCTGCTTCGATAAACTACCAGTCCTCCTGGTACAAGGATTATCCGCTTGTCGAGAATCACTTCGCGCGTCTGAACACCGCTCTGACGAGGGGCAAGCCCGTCGTAAAAGTCGGCGTGATTCATCCTGTCGAATCTCTCTGGCTCCACTGGGGACCGTCGTCGCAGACGGGCGCAGACAGAGAACGCCTCGATTCGATCTTCGAAAACGTGACGAGATGGCTGCTCTTCGGCGGAATCGATTTCGACTATATCAGCGAAGCTCTGCTGCCCGATCAATGCGCCGAAGGATCGAATCCGCTCAAAGTCGGAGAAATGAAATACGACGCAATCGTCGTTGCAGGATGCGAAACGCTGAGAAAAACGACGCTCGAGCGCCTCTCCGCTTTCCGCCGTAAAGGAGGAAAGCTGATATTCGCAGGCGATCCGCCGAAATATCTCGACGCGCTTCCCTCCACGCTTCCGGCGGAACTCTGCGCCGAATCCGAACATACCGAACTCAGCCGCGCCTCGCTGCTCGCGTCGCTCGAAAGCGAGAGAACGATCGAGATGCGCTCAAAATCGGGCAACCTCACGACGAATCTGCTCTATCAGCAGAGACGCGACGGACGATCCGAATGGCTCTTCGTCTGCCGGGGAGCAAATCCCTACAACCCCGATCTCTCGAACGCTGATAAAGTAGCAATAAAAATTAAGGGCTGCTGGAAAGTCACGCTCTACGATACGCTGACCGGAAAGATAATTCCGGTAGGGTTTTCGGTCAAAGACGGACGGACGCTGATAAACACCGAATTCATGCCGCACGACAGCAAACTCTACAGACTGACGCCGGCAAAGGAGGGAGACTCGTTTGCCCCCGGGAAAAACAAGGCCGCAGAAACGCTCGCGCATCCGGTACAGGATATCCGCGCTGCCGAAGTAATAACCGACGAACCTAACGTTCTGCTCCTCGACATGTTCGAATACTCTCTCGACGGAGAACCCTTCCGGGGAACCGAGGAAATACTGAGAATCGACTCCGAATGCCGCAACCGGCTCGGATGGGAAGTCTGGGGCGGCGGCGCGAACCAGCCCTGGTGCATAAAGTCTGAGCCAATATCTCACACTCTCGCGCTGAGATGCTCCTTCAGATCGGATATTTCGGTAAAAGGCGCTCTCCTCGCGATCGAAAGAGCCGCCGACGGAAAGATTGTCTTCGACGGCAAGGAGATTCAGTCAGTCCTTGTCGGATACTATACCGATAAATCCCTGAACACGGTTGCCCTTCCCGATTTCGCCCCCGGCGTTCATACGCTCGAGCTGACTCTACCATTCGGAAAACGGACTGCCGCCGAAAGAGTCTACCTTCTCGGAGACTTCGGCGTCTTCATACGCGGCGGCGAATACGTGATAACGAGACCGCAGCGCAGAATCGGTTTCGGCGACTCGGTTTCGCAGGGATTCCCCTTCTACGGCGGCTGCATGACCTACCGTATGCACTTCGATACAAAGCTTGACTCCGTCGAGATCAGAATCCCGCATTTCAGAGCCGCTGTAGCTGAAATATCGATAGACGGAAGACGCCCCGTCCCTGTTGCCTTCGCGCCCTACAAGGCGGTATTTGAAGGGCTTAAATCCGGACGTCACCGCCTCGACGTGACGCTGAAATACAGCCGCGGAAACGGATTCGGTCGCATCCACTGCGCAGACGAAAAGCTCGAATATCCATCGCCTTCCGCCTGGCGGACCAAAGGCGACGCCTGGACTTACGAATACCGTCTGAACAGGCAGGGACTGCTCTCGGCTCCGGTTATTACAGAATTTACAAAAGTCAATAAATAAAGGAGAATTCAAATGGAGTGGCTTTATTACTTCATTCCGTCCGCTATCGTGCTGATTATCTTCCTGTCGGGACTCAGAATCGTTCCGCAGGCAAGCGTTTTCGTGCTCGAGCGTCTCGGAAAATTCAAAGCTTCCTGGGAAGCAGGTCTGCATTTCAAGCTTCCCCTCTTCGATCAGATCACAAACCGCGCCTCTCTCAAGGAGCAGGTGCTCGACACCCCGCCTCAGCCGGTAATCACGTCGGACAACGTGACGATGCAGATCGACGCAGTCGTATACTACCGCATCTTTGACGCCAAGCTCTATACCTACGGCGTCGTCAACCCGGTCAACGCTCTCGCGAACCTGACCGCCACGACTCTTCGTAACATCGTCGGCGAACTCTCTCTCGACGAATCGCTGACTTCGCGCGACACAATCAACGCGAAGATGCAGGAAGTTATCGACCGCGAGACCGACCCCTGGGGCATCAAGGTAATACGCGTCGAAATCAAGAACATCATGCCGCCTCCCGACATCCGCGAGGCGATGGAAAAGCAGATGAGAGCCGAGCGCGAGCGCCGCGAGACGCTGTTGCAGGCCGAAGGACACAAGCAGGCGGTAATCACCCGCGCCGAAGGCGACAAGCAGGCGATGATCCTCAAAGCCGAAGGCGAACGCGACGCGAGAATCGCGAGAGCCGAAGGCGAAGCGAAGGCGCTGCTGCTCGCAAAGCAGGCAGAGGCCGACGGACTCCGCGCTCTCATGGCCGCGAGACCTAACGAAGAGGTCCTCGAACTCAAGAGGTACGAAGCTCTCGTAAGACTTGCCGACGGACGCGCCTCGAAGGTCATCATCCCGACCGACGCCGTCAACGCCGTCAAGCGCAACGTTCTCTTCTCCGAAACCGCCGGAATCGGCGACGTGACTCCTCCCGCCCCCGCGGAAGAGCCCGCGCACGAACCCGACGCCTGCTGCGAGAAAATCGCAGACGATCCCGAATACGTCGATCTGACGAAAGAAGCAGAGTAAAGGAGGACAAAAAATAAATGCCTTTTCTTATTATACTTATTGCCGGTTCGATAATTGCTTCTATTTACCTGAAGCATGCGTCCGAATCGGGACCTGCCGACAAGGTAAAAAAGATGAAGCTTATTTCAAAGCTTCTTCCGGTCGTGACAATAGCAATCATTGTTATTTCGATCGTGCTGAGCAGCTTTTACTCGGTTTCCGAGGATCAGCAGGCTGTCGTCGTAATGTTCGGCAAGGTTCAGCGCGTCGACGGAGCCGGAGTCCACTGGAAGATTCCCTTCATTCAGACCGCTAAAAAGGTCGATATAACGACTCACGGAGCCAGCATCGGATACTCGATCGAAGGTTCGACGCAGACGATAGGCGAAGGCGAGGATCCGATCATGATCACCGCCGATATGAACCTGATAGACGTTGACTTCTATATGGAATACAAAGTCAACGACCCGGTCGCGTATCTCTACAATTCCGAGGATCCCGAACTGATTCTTCACAACTCGGCGATGTCCTGCATCAGAGCGACGATCTCGGATTACAACGTCGACGACGTTATGACCACTGCGAAGGGCGAGATTCAGTCCCGCATCCGCGAAAAGCTCTCGGAGGAGATCGCGTCGAGACAGATAGGCCTTCAGCTCGTAAACATCATGATCCAGGACGTAGAGCCGCCGGTCGCGAACGTTTTCAACGCCTTCAAATCGGTTGAGAGCGCAAAGCAGCAGGCCGACACGGCGATCAACAACGCAAAGCGCTACCAGAACGAAAAACTCCCCGAAGCGATAGCCGAAGCCGACAGAATACTGCAGGCGGCGGAGGCGGCGAAAGCCGCGAGAATCGCCGAGGCGGAGGGACAGGTTTCGAGATTCAACAAGATGTACGAGGAATACAAGAACTTCCCGCTGATCACGAAAAAGCGTCTCTATTATGAAATGCTCGAAGATCTTCTTCCCGGGCTCGACATAGTCA
>LXOW01246153.1_pt1 | contig 14272 bp, 16 predicted proteins | sample 1368591 | NCBI WGS metagenome assembly LXOW01 (sample SAMN04884650, study PRJNA319009) | bovine gut metagenome | isolation source: Cow rumen | host: Bos taurus | place: Italy: Legnaro (PD) | collected 2014-07-09
ATCATGGCGCTACACTATAAGAAACTGCGTGACATGATGGATCTCAAGATATTTGTGGATACTGACGACGATGTGCGTCTTATCCGTAACATCCGTCGTGATGTTGTTGAACGTGGACGTACCGTAGATATGGTGCTTAATCGCTATGAGAAGGTGCTGAAGCCGATGCATGAACAGTTTATTGAACCCACTAAGAAATTTGCCGATCTCATTATCCCCTGGGGCGGCGACAATAAAACCGGCATTCATATCCTCAAGACCTATATCGAGGGAATCGTGACAGGTGTCTAAGGTTTGTCTTCTACGGTAGGCAGGTTTTCGTTGGGGGACTCTGGAGTTGAGGGTGTCTCCTCAACGATCTCCTCTATAATCGGCGACTCCTCAGCTGCAGCCTCTTGTGCCTGACGGAACTTGCGTCTGTCATTGTGAAATTTCAGACTATTGATCATTTCCGTGACGCCATAGAGCAGAGAGCACCAGCCAAGTACCAGCATGGCCATATTGGCAGGAGCCATAGGCTTGATGATGACGTAAAGACCAATGAGCAGAATCACTGACGGGAAGACCCAATAGCCAAAACCAACCTTGCCATATCTGCGGGCGTTCACCAAACTCATGTATTGGTTGATGGCGCCAAGTATCAGTATGCCGCCTATGATATACATCAGAGCGGTAATGAATACGTTCGGCGTCAAGGCGAGTAAGGCACCAAGTATCAGACTTCCTACGCCAACGATAGGAAATGTTGGTTGTGTACCGGCTATCACATTGCCTTCAGCATCCGTAATCTTATATTCTGAAACGTTTCTTCGGGCGTTCACATAGACAATTACGGAAATGAGGCCCGACAACAGGAATAGGATGCCTATGGCAACCGTCATCCACGTGACAGTATTATCCGGATACTTAATGAGCAGAATACCAATGGCAATAGCGCTAATGGCACGGAAAATAGAACTTTGAAATATCTTCATATTAGTGATGTCTTAATTTTGTCGATGCAAAAATACTAAAATATAGCGTAAAACACAAATAATTATGTATTTTTGCACAAAATTTAAATGATGATGACAACTTTATACTTAATGCGTCATGGTGAGACGGTGGATAATGTGAACCAGATCATGCAGGGGCAGACACAGGGCGAACTAACGGCAAATGGTTTCCGTCAGGCTTCTCAGGTGAGTGAAGAATGGAAGGATAGGCATCTGGATGCTATTGTTGCCAGTGACTTGAAACGTGCCATTGATACTGCAGCTGTGATTGCGGCGCCTCACCATCTGGATGTCGTCACAACACCGCTTTTGCGGGAGCGTGACTGGGGTGGTTTTACGGGCCGGTATATTCCAGAGCTGAAGAATGAGGTGTGGCCTGATGATATAGAGACATTAGAAAACCTCCTTTCTCGGGCTGGTGCATTTCTTGACTATGTCAGAGAAACATTCCCGGGAAAGGAGGTGCTTGCTGTTGGCCATGGCATCATCAACAAAGCCATTCAGGCAGTGTATTACGGCAAGGCCATGAACGAAGTACAGCGTATGATGAATGCTGAGGTGCGTGAGCTGAAGCTGTGAGCTTAACGTTGTCCTCCGAGCCCGCCGCCATGGCCATGACCACCGCCATGGGATCCTCCGCCGAACGAACCTCCGCCGTGTGAGCCTCCACCGAACGAACCACCGCCGCGAGATCCACCTCCGTGGAAGCTGCCGCCGCCAAATGAACCTCCGCTACGTGTGCTGCCTCCGCTGAACGAACCACCTCCGCTGAATGAACCACCTCTGTGTGAACTGCCAAAGGAACCGCTGCCACTTCGTGATCCACTGAAGTTCCCGCTACCACTTTGTGATCTGTTGAAACTCCCACCGCCACTGTAGCCATTCTCGCTTCTGTGGCTAATGCCGCGATTGCCGCTGAAGCTCCCACCGCCACTATAGCCATTATCTCTTCTGTTGCTACTGCCGCGATAGCCGCTGAAGTTACCACTGTGTGATCTGTTATTGCCTATTCTCATGTTGTCCATACCACGATGGCCAGTAATGCGGGTAGAACTGTTGCGTGAGCCGCGGAAGTCACCTCTGTTCCAACGGTCGTGCATACCGAAATGCTCTCTGTGAACGACGCGGAAATGGTTGGAGTGTGCGTGATAGTAGCCGCGTCCTCCATAAACATGCCATGCATGTCCGCCTCTATATGTAGCATAGAAATGCGGGCGTCCGAAGTAGAAGTAGTCACGTCTCGGGTAGTGGCGATAGATGCCGAAGTGCCAATAGCCAGCTTCCCAATAGAGTGGGCGGTAGAAATAGGTGGCTGCGAGGAATGCGTTCCACTGCCAATCGAGCAATATGTAACTCAGGTCGAGGTTACGGCGCTCCCAATAGGTACCGAACACATCGTCACGCCCCGTTACACCCATCAGATAGTCGAGGTTGATTTCGTATGCAGCTTCGTACTGTTCGTCTGTCAGGTTCAGCTCATACGCCATCTTGTCGGTGAGGAACAGGGCCTCGTTGCGAGCCTGTTCGTAGCTCATGGCGTTTGCTGAAATGCTGAGTGTCAGCATGGTCAGCAGTGCGAAAAACATCTTCTTCATAATCGTATCATTTTTATCTGTTTGACATTCGTTGAGTTGATTCACGATGCAAAGAAACAACAAATCCTGCAAACCTGCAAAGGATTTTCCCTAATCCGGCGGGGATTTTCCCTATTCGTGGGTTTCTTGACAGAAAATGATAGCGAAGAAGATCATGTTTTAGTACTTGTCGAAACTCCAGGTCTGGCTGTTCTTGCTGATTATCAGCTTGTCGGAAGTGAGCGATTCGATCTTTACACGGATGTTATTGAAGGGCTTGAAGGCATACGTATCCTCAACAAGGATAGTGTCGGCTACATTTCCCTCGATGGAGTAGCACTGAATGAAAAGACTGTCTCCTATATGTTGGAAGTTNNGTATCTGAACCCACCATGCGCCATTGTCCAAGTAGGTCGCCAGCCTCTCTTCCCTCTTGACAGGATACCAGAAAAAGGCCGATAAACAGTATGATAGACTTAAAGAATCTTGCCATGATAACCGATTTTTATGTTGAATGTAGAACAGTTGCCGTAGATATTCCCTTTGTCAAAGGCATAGGCAGCGGCAAACTGCCATGCTCCTGTTGTATAGATGCCCTGCAGCATAGCATCAAAAGAATGATGTCTTTCTGGCAGGGGCTGTTTGTAGGTGCCCCAACCTTCACGGTAGGAACCCTTGACGAGATAGGAAAGGTGGTCGGTAAGTTCACCGTTGACTCCCAGATGCCAAGCCTTGATACGATTGTCGCTGAATCCTGTATAACCGTTCTTATTATAAATAGGTGAGGTAATGAGACCNNACAACCAAGTCGGTAATCTGGCTGCGGATAGGTTCTGGGCGGTCTCCGCTGTCCCAGTGCAGTGGGCCGCATTGGTTGGTCGATTGGAAATATTCAAAGACGGCCCCTCTCACATATTGTCTGCTAGATGCGCGGTTCTTGTATTGCAGTCCCCAGAGACCATCCCATCCGTTGCTTTTTCGTATGCCGGAGCCATCTTCAAAGATATCGTCGAGATAAACTTGCAGTTGGTGCTGCTTGTTGATATTCCAGCCCAGTTGGGCTGTCAGAATGCCGACATGGTTGCCATAGACCCAGTCTTCAAGTGCATCGTCGTTATAATAGTTACTGTCGCCTAATGGCAGTATCACGTTCCAAAATGCCTTTAGGTTGGCGGGTTTGCTCTTCTCGATGAGCTCGCCATTGACTCTGCTGTAATTGGTGCCACCGAATTGTGCTACGTGTTCTGCACCAATCATGGCAAAGAAGCGCTTTTCGGGGTTGGTACGGAAGTATAAATGCTTTTGGTGGTAATAGGCGCCCGTGGTGTACATACGGTTGACGCTGCTAGCCTCGCGATACTTGTCTTCACGATAACCGCTGTCCAAAAACTTACCATAGCCAAAGTCGAAGTTGATCTGCAGCCACTCCTTGGTGTAGGGGACCGTCCAGAAATCATTGGTACCCAGATGGATTTGTGGTATGGGCTTGGCGTTGGTGCCTTTGACAAACGAACCACTGGAGAGGAGATTGTCCCGAACCACTTGTTTCTGCTCACGGCTGCCGACTTCAATGAAGAAAGACTGATAAGTCAGATTTACAAAGCATTGTTGTAGATAGGCCTTGTGGTCTGCGTGGATGGATGCGATGCCGTCCAAAGTGGCAGAGAGCTTGAGCTTCTCTGAGAAAGGGTGCTCAATACTGACGGCTCCTCGGAGATAGGCTGTGTTGGAACGGGTTCCCAATACATGATGGCGATTCGCAGCTAACTGGAATGCCGTATAGTCGCCTGTGCCCACAGCGGTCTCCGCCGTCAGATCATAGGTCACATGTGTTGCCAGTGTGTCCTGAGCCTCCGTGGAGCCTGTGACGAAGAGGCAGGCAGCAATTAATTTGAGATATTTGTATTTCATTATCTTTATCTTTTAAAAGATTTTGCCAGATATAATGTCTTTGAATGTCTTCCAGAGAATCTTGATGTCTGTCTTCAATGACTGGTGTTCCAGATAATAGAGATCCATCTCCAGGCGTACCAGCATCTTGTCGATGGTGTCGGTATAGCCGTTTTTCAGGGTCGCATAGCTGGTGACACCAGGTCTTAAGACGTAGAGCCGCTGATAGCGTGGGTCGCGCTGCATGATTTGGTCGATATAGAATTTTCGCTCGGGGCGTGGACCTACGAATGCCATATCACCCTTCAGGACGTTCCATAGCTGTGGCAGTTCGTCGAGATGGTGGGCGCGCAGGAATCTGCCTACCTTAGTCAATCGGGGATCGTTCTCCTGCTGGAGTAGTTCTGCTCCTTCCTTTTCTGCATCTACCACCATGCTGCGGAACTTGTAGATATAGAACGGTTTCCCACCTAGTCCGATGCGCTCTTGCTTGTAGATGACAGGCTGACCATCGTTCTTGATGAGTAGCCAGCACACCAGAATCAGCGGAGAGAACAGTATCAGGCACAGCGCTGCAATGACGAAATCGATGATACGTTTGATCCGGGGGCTTTTACATTTTTCTCTCATTCCTCATTGATGAGTTGGTGGAATAACTTGTCGGCCTCAGTAACAGACTGTTCGCAGGTGAACATCCTTGTGATGCGGTCTTTCCCAGCTGAGGCATATTTCATGTAGAGCTCTTTGTCGCCGAGCAGTTTGTCGATGGCTGCTGCATAGTCTTTCACATCACCCAGTGGTACCTCTTCACCCGTCTCGCCCTTCAAGGAGACCCAATTAACGCCTGAGCCCTCGATGGTGAAGGTCACGGGAACACTGCCGCAATACATGGCTTCTGCCAGAGCGATGCCGAAGGCCTCTTGCTTGGTGCATGATGTAAAGGCGAAGATGTCTGAGGCATAGTAATAGCAGCGCAGGTATTCATTCGGTATGCGACCGATAAACTTGATTCGTTTTGATGTCGTCTTAGCCTTCAGTTTTTCCGTTTCCGGACCTCTGCCACCAATCAGGATGATACAGTCTGACTTGATATGTTTCTCTACCTCTATCAGATAACTGATGCCCTTGTAGTTGGCATGACGGCCCACGAAGAAGATGATTTTCTTGTAGTGGTATTTGTTCCGGATCTCCTCCACAGTTTTCTCGTCGCCGGGCCGCCAAAGGAAATCCTTCTTGATGATTCCGTTAGGCAGCACCTTTATTTTGTCTTGATAACTGTAGATAGGGCTGGAGGGATGGATATAGCTGGGGCTGGTTGCCAGTATCAGGTCTGCTCTTTTCAGAATCTTCTGCTCGTAATAATTGATAAGACGGTAGAGTAATCCTTTGCCCAAGATATCGGAGTGCCACAATAATACCAGTTTCGTGTCTCTTGGCGTCAGTTTGGCGGTGATGGGGTAGAGAAACGGGTTGGGGCAGTGCAGGATGATGATGTCTGGTTGAAGCTCGTAGATGACCTTCTTCAGGTAATGGTAATAGGTGAAGGCGATATCTTGCGAAGATACTTTCATGGACGGGGCAATACGATAGATTTTAATACCATTGATGTCATCCACGCGCGTGATACCATCATGGCTGAAGCATATGACGGCATTCTCGAAGTGCGACAGTCCTTCTGCCATATACTTCGTGACGGTTTCGATGCCTCCTTCTACCGGATGATAATATTTTGCAACTTGGAGTATAGTTTTCTTCATCGGCAATCTGTTTTATGCAATACTCATAATAATCTCATAACGTAAATACTGGCTCTAAATTGTGTTTGCCGACGATTTTTCTCTCACAAGGCCGATTATGGCCTTTGAAGTGGCTGTCCATGAGTATCGTCTGGCATTTTCCAGTCCGGCTGCCTGGAGCTTCTGCCTGTCTTCGTCGGATAGCGTAAGGAAACGGACAATCGCCTGTCTGATGGCATCGGCATCGTAAGGGTCAAAGTAGATGGCTGTGGTGCCGCAGACCTCCCTGGTTGCTGGGATATCCGAGGCGATGACGGGACATCCACAACTCATCGCTTCGAGCAGGGGCAGGCCGAACCCCTCGTACAACGAAGGGGAAACGAAGCCGATGGCCTCGTTGTAGAGCCTGACCAGATCCTCGTCGCTTACTCTGCCCAGATAGTGTATGTTGTCGTATGCTTTGGTGTCGTTACCATTCTTGTTGAAAGCACGGTGACTGTTTCCTACAATATACAAGTGACAGTCGCTGATCTCCTTGAATGCCTCCACCAGACGGCTGAAATTCTTTCGGGGATCCATAGAAGCTACTGCGAGCATGAACCGTTGGGCAGGTTTGTTGTCTTGGGCCAGTTGACGGAAAAGCCGATTGTCGGTAGCATTACGGGCTACACAGATATGGTCTGGCCTGACAAACGGATACCAGCGTAGGATTTCCTGTTTGGAGAAGTCGCTGACGGTTATGATGTGTTGGGAGGTTTTTACGGCCAGCGGCGTCATCATCTTATACCACCAGTAATAAGCCTTGGAAAACCAACCCGGATGCTCAAGGAACGAGAGGTCGTGGATGGTCATCACCTTGTGGGGGATGAGAACAGAGCCGAGTCCTGTGAAACTGAAGACTACATAGTCTTTCTTGCCGATAAAGAAAAACGGCAGGATGCATTGCTCCCAGAGATGGGAATTACCGCGTCCGAAGCGGATGATGTTCAGACCATTGACATCGTAGCAATCCTGAAGTGGCCCCTGCGGACAGATGATAGTGAACGGCAGCTGCAGTTCTGCCATTGCCTTGCAGATATGGTAGGCATAGCGCTCAACACCCGTCATGGGGCGTGTCAGGAATCGGCCATTTACGTAGATCATATTGAATATCCTGAGATGTAGTGATTAAGATCTTCAACGATTCTTGCCCAATCGTAGCTCTCTAGTTGAGTCGGATTTACAGTCCTTCTATGACTCATCATGTCGAGGATTGCCGCTTCCCATCGGTGAGGGTCATATCCTTCAACGGTGACGGCCCCTTCTTTGCCTTCGGCTACTTCGATCATGGCTGTATTATGTGCTGTTACGACAGAACAGCCGCATAGCATGGCCTCCAGCTGGGGCATCCCGAACCCTTCCATGAATGCTGTTGACACAAAACAGGCTGCGCTACGATAGAGTCTTGCAAGCTCCTCGTTGCTGAGATAACCACAGAAGATGGTTGATTCTTTTGGGAACCGTTGGGAGTGGAGTATCTCTCGGACATCATCATTTTTCCAACTGTTGCCACCAACAACCACAAGCTGGACACCGTGCTCCTGATAGAGCCTCGGCATCAGACTCAGCAGGAATCTCAGATTCTTTCTTGGCTCCTGGGAGCCTACGAAGAGTATGAATTGGTTTGTAATACCGTATTTCCGTCGGACAGCCTGCCGTTCAGCGTCTGATACAGCCTTTGGGAAGAATATACGCCTGTCCGTTGCACAGCCGGTGAAGATATCCTTGCAGCGTCGCTGGGGGAAATAGTGCTCCACCTTCGACTTCGTATAGCGGGAGTTCGTCCAAAGCAGGTCGGCCTTGCGTATGGCCTTGCCGAAGAAGATACTGGTAGCGATTCTGTTCGTCCACGACATCGTGTGCGCCATCTCAAGGTTCACGACGTCGTGAACCGTCACCATTGTCTTTGTCGATGCAGGGATCATGAAAGGCAGATGTGGAACGGGCGCATAGTAGAGGTGGATGTGTAGCCGTCTGCATAGGTAGGGCACCAGGAGCTGGAGTATGATGAGGTTGGGCAGACGTCTGGGGAAGCACCTGGCATAGTCGTGGAGGATGATATTGTCTGACAGTGCCGGAAGTTCCAACCGTTCGTCCAGTCCTTTGGGGAGCAGGATGTGGAACCTGTCTTTAGGTCTCTGTGCAGCCCATTCCAACAGTGCTCCCTTGAGGAATGAGCTGACGCCGGCAGCATAGGCCGACCATGTGCGTCCATCAACAAGTATATTCATCGGCTTGTGTGTTGATAGTGACAAAAAGCTGTTTGACGTATTTCCATTTATCAGAAAGAGAGAGGTGAGGGTAGAGCCACACCGTCTGTCTCAGCAGCGGGTGGAGGATGCGGTAGAGCCTGTATTTCCAGCGGGGGGCAGTCAGCTTGAAGTAGAGGTATTCGCTTCGCTGTTGTCTGAAGGTGTCTCGAATAAACTTGGAGGTTGTTCCGTCGTTGCCGGCCTCGCCTTCCATATGGACGATACGAGGGCCGTTCAGGAGGATGTTGTCGTAGCCATGCAGCATGAAACGGCGTTCCATCTCCGTCTCTTCGAAATACATGAAGAAAGCAGGGTGGAAGGCACCACATTCCTCAATGACCTGACGGCTCACAAAGAGGTCGGCTCCTGTCACGTAGTCCACTTTCATCCAGTCCTTCGGATAGAGGGCCGCAGACTGTTTGTACAGGTGCAGGGCTTTGAGAAGAGGTATCCAGAGCAACTTCTTCAGGTCGTCTTTCATGTGGGGGAAATGCCCGTATGAGTGGATTCGGTTGCCTTGCAGATCTTCCAGGATGCATCCTAATGCCCCCAGGCGGCCTTGGTAGCTTATCGCAAAGTCGTAGAGCATCTTGATGGCATTGTTCTTCAGCAGGGTGTCTGCGTTGAGGAAGAAAAGGTTGTCGCCCTTAGCCGAGGCTATCCCTCGGTTGTTGGCCTTCCCGAATCCAAGGTTCTTGCCCGTGGGGATGAAGGTGATACGTGGGTCGGCAGACAGTGCCTCGATGGAACCGTCGTCAGAGCCATTATCGACCACGATGATCTCGTAATCTATATCCTGTGTCTGCATGACGATGCTGTCGATGCATGGCTTGATGACATGCAGCGTGTTGTAGTTGACAATGATGACAGAGACCTCCGGATGCTGTTTCATAGGCATTGTCTTGTTTTTGAAAGGTCATACGTCAGACCGTCGTAGATGCCTTTGAAGAACATCCTCAGACGTTGCCGTTTCTGTGGTTCTGCCAGTAGGATACGGGCGAACTTCAGAAGATAGTATTCCTTGATGATAAACCGCTTCTCGGCAGCCGTCAGCCAGTTGCGGTGCTTCCTGTATTTAATAAGGTGTGCCCTTGCAATGCTGTAGGTACGCTCAGGACCGTAGTTGTTGGTGAAGAGATGGAAAGGCCCCATCCTGCAGGCATTGCCGACTTGATGGTGCAGTGTGTGCTGTGTCAGGCAGACGATGGCGGCACCTGCCATCTGCAACCGGATAGCCAAGTCATGATCCAGTGCGTCAACAGGGAACGACTCGTCGGCCCCGCCAATCTGCTGGAGCAGCTTCACGGGAATCACCGTCCCCGAAGTGATGAAGTATCTTTTTGGCTGAATCTCCTGTCTTTTCTCAAAGGTGTCATTGCCGTCGATATAAGGACAGAACACCTGGCCTGGCTTCTCCTCATAGCATGCTTCGGCACGTAGTCGGAAGGTCTGGAAATCTTCCCACTGGCTGTCTTGATCCATCAGTAGCAACAGGTCGAAGCCCTGTTTTGCGGCGTAGTGGAGTGCGGCGTTGATGGCCATTGCGATGCCTTTGTTCTCTCCGTTGCCTTTCCAGATGATCTTGTCTGCATAGTTGCCGAGCATTTGTTGAAGGTGCTCGCTGACTCTTTCCTGCAGCGGAGAGTTGTCCCAGATGATGAGGGTGTCCACATCATCGATATACCGCAGGATATTCTCGGCGGCATCATGCTGGTCTGGATGATAGAGTGTCACCAGTGCCAGCAGTTTCGTCTTGTAGCTTACCTTCTCCATATACCTTTTGCGCTGCCTTTGAGGATCTTGTGGAACTGTATCATATTGACTACGAGACTGGGGACGATGCACAGGCACATCACCGCCAGCAGCCATAGTACATCGTGGGTCGTATGACTGGCATACCAGGCCAGTGGGATATAGACGATGGTGACACTCGTCAGGTAGAGTTGCAGGCGCAGGGCACCGATGCCGTTGAGGAAGTAGGCATAGCGGAGGCTCAGGATCATCAGGTAGATGTAAAGTGCTGTCATCACCGTCATGCCAAAGGGTATCTGGCAACTGTCCCCGATCCATACGGCATAGACCCACGGCGAAACGGCTACCATCAGGCAAAGTGCCACGCCGATGCCTGCCGTCATGAGCGACATCCGGCGGTTGGCGGCTCTGATCCATGTCATATCGCCGCGCTCATAGGCATCGGTGGTGGCGGTCCAGAAAGGCATGCAGACGATGGTGAATACCACCAGCATCAGACTCAGATAGCGGTAGGCGATCTGATAGGGGGTTACGGTCTCCGGCGAGAAGAACTTCGATATCAGGATGTTTGCCGTCATGAACTGTACCACGCTGCTGACTTGCAGCCAGAAGAATCTGAAGCCAAGCTCTGTCGTCTCCAGTGCAGCGTGAAGATCCACTAATCTGAGTGAAGGGCATAGCTGCGGATAGCGCATCCTGAAGGTGTAGAGGTTGGCAGGCAGATAAGCCAGTATCGGTGCAGCAGTGTTGACGGCAACCACATTCACGAATGTCGCATGTCCCGTGGTGTAGAGCAGCCAGGTGCTGATGAGTGCAAGGGTCTGCCCCAGAGCCATCAGCAGGTTGCTGACTGCCGGCAGTTGCAGCCCCATATAGACATTTCCAACCAGTTTCAATACGAGCGTCAGACAGACCAGGGTCACTGCACATGCTAATGCTGTTCTCAGTTCTGGGATGCGCTCTGGCGTGACGTTCAGGAATCTATAGACATCTGTCTCCCATACTAACAGCAGCAGGAGCAGCAACAGAGGGAATACGATGCAAGTCAGCATGGAGAACGTGGAACTGATCACCTTGCGTGCTTCCTGCAGTTCGTTGTGGGCCAGGTGGGTAGCCAACTTGTTGCGCAGACCGTTGCCGAGTCCGATGTCCATCTGGTCGATCCATACCAGCAGGCTGCTGATGGTCAGCCATACACCGTTCTGATAGGTTCCCAGACAATCCAGTGTCAGCGGCACCATCAGCAATACGACCAAGGCAGCCCAGCCTTTCACCACAAACGAAGCGGTGATGTTGACCAGCAGATAACGTGAGCGTCTGCTGATGCCCTTGGCGGTCAGTCGGTGCAGGTCTTGTATCATCTCAGGCGAAGTATTCAGCGACAAGCATATTGTAGATAAGCATATACAGTCCCACGACGGCAATGCCGATTCTGGCGGCATAGCGCGGTGTGACGAAGTAGAGTGTGAAGGTGAACACCAGACAGTCGATGATGCCGAAGAGGTCGCTGACGCGCGTTGCAATCACAGGGATGGTGGAGAACAGCATCAGTGAGAGTACGCTGGCGATGAAGAGGTTGATCAGCAGCGGTGCCATTCGGCATTCCTTCACGATGAGATCGTAGTAGTACAGGCAGAGATACAGCATCGCGCATTTCAGCATGAAATAGACGTTCTTGTAAAGCAGTGCCATCGCCCATTCGCCTTTCTCCGTCGTCTTCTGGTAGAAGTCTAGTTTGCCGCCCATGATGCTGGATGGGATGAGTGAGAACATGTCCTTTCCCATGAGATAGCAGACGAAGAGAGTGGGGATGACACACGCAACAATGATTCTTCCTCGCGTGCTGAGTGCTCTGTTGCCGATAAACAGGAAGGGCAGGAAGACCACTGCTGAGTAATGGAACAGGATGGCTGTCAGCATCAGCAGGAAGGCCTTTCCGTAGTGCTTGTCGCAGAGCGGTTGGAACGACATCAGCAGGAAGGCCGCCGCTGCCGCCGCACGTATCTGGACAAGGTCGTGCAGTTCGAAATAGACAGGGATATAGATGACCAGTGCCGTGAAGATGAAAGGTGTCATCTTGCGGAGGACATGCAGCTTCAGCGGTATCGTGATGAGGGCATAGATGAGGAATATCACCCAGAGGGCTCCCCCCAGTGCCAGCACCAACCGGCTCAGCAGCAAGTAGGTAGGCTCCGTGGTCAGCACCACCAGCATCTCATCGTTGTGGTAGAAAATATGTTCGTAGATAAGTGCGTCGGCCGTGCCGTCGATACTCTTTGTTGAGGCCAGCAGCACCATGAAGACCGCATAGGCCGCAAGTGCAATCGTCTTGTAGGACTCCTTGAGGTAGTCTTCGATAAATGCCATCACGACGGTGAAGGCAAAGAATACTGCTATCGTCAGGTGCATCTGCATGGCTGTCAGAGACTATTCGTCACATCCGCTCCTTTGCCAGCAGCCAGCCAGAGAGGACAAAGAACGACAATACCATCATGGCGATGGAGATAATCATGCGTTTCGGTCCTGCAGGCTTGATGGGGACAGAGGCACTCTCGATGACGGTGAAGGCAGGTGTTGCCTCCTGGAGCTTTGCCTGGGCGGCCTGCATCTGCGACTTGATGGCCGTGCAGAGCTGATAGTCTGCCTGCATCTCGTTCTCCAGTTCCGTCTGCTTCGTTGAGTAGGTAGCCAAGACGGGCTTGTGATAGGCGTCGGCGAAGGCTGCATACCGCTGGGCGCTCTTGTTGTACTTGGCCTCGCTCTCAACACTCAGTTTCTTGAAATACTCGTAATCGACGCGTGCCTTATTGGTACGGTATTTCACGATGAACTGCTGTAGCTTCTGGCATGTGGCATCAGCCATCGTGGCACAGACCAACGGGTCCTGATCCTCTACCTCGATGATGACGATATCGGTCTTCTTGTCAATCGTGCAGTCGATGTTCTGGCTGACTTTCTTGAAGATGGCGTGCTGCCCCTTGGTCAGTCCGAAAGTGCTCAGTTGCCCCTTGCCTTCATAGGTGTCTTTCGGCGCAGGATCCACAAGATTCTTGATGCCTTCGGCCAGCCATACCCACCATGCCTGTTTCTGCTTGTCGCGCATGTAGGTGTAGTAGTTGCATTTCACGTCCCCCTTCTTGGTTGTCACTTCCACCGGCATCAGTTCGGCTATGAAGTTCTTCGACTTGATGACGTCGGGATAGATGTCGGAGCTGATGGCATCCTGTGAGGACATCTTGTCGAGACCTGCCAGTCCGAACGACGATGCCAGCGATGCCAGCGAGCCGGAGACATTCAGTCCGCTGCCAGCCTCGGGCGCCAGACTCACCTGGCATTTGTAGTATCTGGGCAGGCAGAGCATGAAGAGGTAGGTCAGTATGAGTGTGGCAGGCATGACCCTCAGGTATAGCCTGCGGTGAGGCCACAGCTTCTTCACAATACTGCCGAGGTCGATGGGGCGTATATCTTTCTTTTCTTCCATAGTGTTATTTCTTTAGCAGGTTGGCAATGGTGGCAATCATCGTACCCATCGATGCGGCGCTGGTGCCGATGCTGAGCCATTCTGTCAGCTGCAGGCCACGGCGGCGCGACTTTGTGGGCACCACGATCTGACAGCCGGGCTTAGGCTTGTGCTTACGGTCGGCCTTGGCCACCATACCGTTCATGTAGATGATGATCGTACGGCTGCGCTTACCTGTAGAACTCACGCCTCCGGCAAGATCGAGGTAGTAGTCGGCATTCTCGCCCTCTTTGTAACGGACGGTGTTGGGATAGAGCACCTCACCGTTGATGCTGACGGTACTCGTGAAGCGTGGCACTACGATACGGTCTCCCTCGCGCAGATAGGGGTCGTCGTCGCTGCCAGGCTTTGCCAATGCTTTCTCCAACTCGATAGCTACGGGGTAGGTGGTCAGCGTCAGCAGTTTCTTCACATCGATGGAGTCGTGCCCAGAGTTGCGCTGGGCGGTGCGGAGCATGGTCTCCATCAGTTCACGTTCTTCCTGCGTCATCTGCCTCAGCAGCTTGGCACCCTC
>LXOW01184200.1_pt1 | contig 14271 bp, 12 predicted proteins | sample 1368591 | NCBI WGS metagenome assembly LXOW01 (sample SAMN04884650, study PRJNA319009) | bovine gut metagenome | isolation source: Cow rumen | host: Bos taurus | place: Italy: Legnaro (PD) | collected 2014-07-09
CCTGTATGTAGATGTTCCTGCCGTCCACCATCGTCACGACGCCCTTGACGGTGAACTCCGCGCCCGCCTCACCGGCCAGCGCCTCGGCAATCGTGTTGTAGCTCGTCTGCTCGCCGTGGATCGTGATCTCGTCCGCCGAGGTGTTGCGCAACTGGTAGCTGTTGAAGATGCCAAGCGCGCCCGTGAAGTCGATCACGTCGTCCACGACCGGCGCGGTCTCGCCGAACACGCCCTTGTAGAGCGTGATCGTCGCACCGTCCGCGTCGGTCAGCGTCATGCTCTGCCCATTCACTTCCGTGACCGTGAGGTCGCTGATCGTGATGTAGGTGCAGATATCCGCGTCGGTCAGCGCGCCGATCGTGGCCTCCGTCGCGCTGAGCGTCAGGCCGGAGCTCTGCTCATACGTCGCGTTCTTCAGCTCGGGCAGACCCTTGTAGGTGTCGCGGGTACCCGTGCCGATCAGCGTGTCGCCCAGGCTGATGTCCGTGGGCGCCGTGCCGAAGAAGAGGCAAATGCCGCCGGTCGCGTCCTGCACGTAGATGTTCTTGCCGTCCACCATCGTCACAACACCCTTGACGGTGAACTCCTCGTTCGCCGCGCCCGCCAGCGCCTCGGCGATGGTCTTGATCTCAACCGTCGGCGGCTCAGGCGGCGTGGGCGGCTCGGGCGGCGGCGTGGTGCCATCGTCCAGCTTCCAGAAGTTCGTCACGCCGGCGATGTTGTTGTGGACCGTCGTATATCCGCGCCAATCGGGGTTCTGGCCCGCGGTGGTGGCGCCGACATAGCGGTAAGTGCCGCCGGAATCCTGTCCCTTCAGGTGGTTCTGGTCAAAGGTCCATGCCGCGGACGTGCCCTGGACCCGGACGCAGTTGTTTGTGCTGCTAATCATCCGCAGGCCGCCGTTCGGGCCGGTGATGGAGCGGGTTCCGTCCCCGTTGTCTCCAAACGTCCAGCCGTAGGCGGCGGCGCTGCCGAAGGTCAGCGTGTCCCCGTCCGGCGAGACCGTCACCGCCGAAGGACCGGTGTTGGTGGCGGCCGCAGTCGGCAGGATGTAGGTCGTGCCGCTGCTTGCGGTCATGGTGACGGCGAACACATCGTCCTCCGTAAGGTCCTCCCATGCTGTTGCCGTCCATGTGCTTTCGCCGCTGTCCACCGCGAAGATCCGCATCGGTAGAAGCGATACGATCATCACGGCTGCGAGCAGCACGCTCAGAGATTTGCGTGTTATTGTTCTTCTCATACCATGATACCCCCCAGTACAATAGTTTGAAAATCTTCTCAGCAATCCTCCTTTTATGCCGAGTTTTATTTTACCACAAACCGCCTCTCCCGGACAACAAAAAACGCCTTGTCGGAACACACAGTTTTTTACCTGCCGTTCTCATAAGTTTTACCCATAGCACGGGCGGCGCGCTTGACAGAACGGGGCGGGATTGCTACAGTAAGGCCATACGATCTGAATGGAGGGATCTCCGTGAAGCAGAAAAAGAGCGTCCCGGGCCTCAGCGCCGCGGTCAGACGGGCGATCCCCGTGCTGCTGGCGGCGGCACTGATCTTCGCGGCGGTGCGTCTGGCCGTCGCGCCCGGCGCGGCGGAGAGCGCGGAGCCGGCCGGCGACTTTGCGGAATATGAGAACGGGACGGTCGTCGAGGTGCTCACGGACAGCACGGAGCGCGATCCCGCGTCGGACGGCGGCTGGCGCGGCGAGCAGATGATGCTCGTGGACGTCAAAACCGGACGCTACGCAGGCGAAACACTGCTGGTGTACAACTACGTCGGCCCGCTCTACGGCGTACCGCTTTCGGTCGGGGACGGCTGCACGCTGGTCGTGTCCTCCTATTCCGACGGCAGCCACCGCGCCACGGTGTACGAATACGACCGCACGGCGGCGGTGATCGCCGTGATCGCGGCGTTCCTGCTGGTCACGGTGCTCGTCGGCGGGAAGACCGGCGCAAAATCGCTCATCGGGCTTGTGTTCACGGTGCTCTGTCTGTTCCTGCTGCTGTTCCCCGCGCTGCTGAGGGGCGCGCCGACGCTGCCCGCCACCTTCCTGCTGTGCGTCTACGTGGCGGCGGTGAGTTTCACCGTCCTCGGCGGCGTGCAGAAGAAGACCGTCTGCGCCCTGCTGGGCACCGTGGCGGGCACGGCGCTGGCGCTGGGCTTCGCGCTGCTCGCGCAGGCGCTCCTGCGGATCGACGGCCTGCGCAGCGCGGACGTGGAGCCGCTGCTGCAGCTGCGCCAGACCGGCACGCCGATCGGGCTGACCGGCCTGCTGGCCGCCGGCGTCGTCATCTCCTCGCTCGGCGCGGTGATGGACGTGGCGATGAGCATCTCCTCCGCGCTCGCGGAGGTGCACGCCGCCGACCCTGCGATGGATCGCCGCGGCCTGTTCCGCTCCGGCATGAACATCGGACGCGACATGGTCGGCACGATGACCAACACACTGATCCTCGCCTTCATCGGCAGCGGTCTCGTGCTGATCCTGTACATCTACACGCTGGATCCCGGCATCCGCCAGCTGATGAGTTCCGCCTACCTCTCGCTGGAGCTGGTCAGCGGCGTGTCGAGCAGCATCGGCGTGATCCTGTCCGTTCCCATCACGGCGGCGGTCTGCGCCGCGGCCTATGCGGGACGCGAACCGCGCTGAACGCACCCCCCCGAAAACGCTCCCCCGTCTGAAAAAACAGCCCCGCACCGTTTCCCAACGAAACGGTGCGGGGCAATTCTTTTGATCGTTGCGCGTCACACCAGTCCCGGCTCGCAGGGGCGGCCGATCGCGCGGCGGTAGGCAAAATACAGCTCTTCCGTGGCGAGCGCCATTTTGGTCACGGCGAAATCCTCGCCGTGGGGGTAGATATACCAGGTGTCCTCCAGCGTGTTCAGATCCACGCAGTCTCCGTGCTTGCCCAGATACTCGTACTCGATGTGGCAGGAGTTGAGACTCGGGACGGGCTTGACCATCTCAAAGGGATCGCCGTCCGCGTCCGTGCCGCGCACGGTGAAGCCGTCCATGTCGTGGACCATCGTCCCCTCGCCCAGACGGATGAAGCGCTCGGCGTTCGGCAGGGAGTCCACGTGCACCCGCAGCTCGCCGCTGGAATACGTCCCNNGAGCGCGCCTCCAGCTCGCCATACTCCGTCATATGCCAGCGCTTGCCGCAGCTGCGGCAGAAGAGCTCCGTCCCCTCCGAGGCCATGCGGAACTCCGTCCCGCAGTGCGGGCACTGATAAAGCACCTTATGCAGGCCCTCCGCCCGCTTTTCGTAAGGCGTGCGGATCCCGCGCTGCTTCTGCCAGGCGAAGTCGTCGTACTGAAACGCCGCCAGGATCTTCGCGTTCACCTCGTCCGCCGTCGCCTTTTCCAACTCCTCCGCCGTGAAGAGCCGCGTCATTTCCGCCTCCGTGGGACGAACGTTCCGGGGATGCAGGTTCCAGAAGGGCGCGTTCACGTGGTGCCCGTGGCAGATCAGCGCAACGACCGGGACCTTCAGCAGCTTGCACAGCTTCCCCAGCGAGGCGGGGAGCACCGCCGNNCCGCCGTTGTGCCGCAGAGCGAATAGCGCGCCTCGGGGTAGATCGCGGCGATGTCGCCGTTCTGGACGACGCGGCGCAGCTGCCGGACCAGCGTCGGATCGTTGGTAAACTTGCGCTTGCAGATGCAGCCCACCTGCCGCAGCAGCTCCTCCCGCCCGATGAAGCCGTCGATGGCGACCACATAGTTGGCGCGGTGCGGGAAGATGGCGACGGTCGCCACCTTGAAATCCAGAAAGGCGTTGTGGTTGCACAGCAGCACGTAGGGCGGCCGCAGGCCGTCCATGCCGATCTTTTTGATCTGCGCGTGATGCGCCAGCACCTCCGGCGCGCTGAGCAGCCATGTGAGCGGCCGCAGGTACCAGCGGGTGCGCACCGGCGGGCGCTTCATGTCAAAGCGGGCAAGTTCCTGTTTCATACCTTTGTCTCCCTTGATTTCCTCGGCGGTCTGTTTCCACTGAGCGCGGAACTGCGCGGCGTCAAACCGTCCACATATATTCGATCAGTGCGCGCGTGACGGCGGGGATCACATGGAACAGGCTGTGCCTGTTGACGCGTTCGGCAAAGGTGTGGTACTCCTTACCGATTGGGCCGTAGATGACGCTGGGGACGGCGTTCTCCTCGATCGCGGCGAAGTCGATGCGGTATGCCTCGCCCCAGAGCGGCATGTTCTCCGCCAGCTTCCCATAGTCGAACGGCGCCGTCACCGCGCCGTAGCTCAGGTCGGAGATGCCCATGAAGTAGTTCTCGGACACGACCGGACGGCCGTACTCCCGCTCAGACAGCGCCGCGACGAAGCGCAGCGCCTGCGTGCCGCGCCCCTCCTTGCCGCGGACGTGATCGGAGTGCACGGGCGGATAGTACGGCGGGGCAAAGCCGATGAGCGTGATCGGGTACTGGATGCCGGAGTAGTCGAGCGTCTCCTCCATGAGGTCGAGCGTCGCATCGGGATAACTCGCTTCTCCTCGGTCGACCGCGGCGGCGGCGCGGGCGCAGGCCTCGGCGTAGAACGCCGCAAACCCGTCCCGATCCCGCTCGCGCAGCAGCGCGCACAGCTCGTGGAAGCTCATGACGCAGGGCTCGTAATGAATGTGTTCCCGCCGCTCCGTCCTGCTGCGCTTCTTGAACTCCTGATACTCGCCGTCGAGCTTCTGCACCTGCGCGTTGAACGCCTCGGTGCAGATGCGGCGGAGCTTCTGCCCGATCTCCTCCGGCGTGGCGGAAAAGCTCAGCGCCGTGAAGTAACCACCCGCTCGGTGCGGGATGGACACGTCATACCCGTGTTTCCGGTCGCGCAGATGCGCCCAGGTCGGCGGGACGGTCGCCTCGCCCCCGTAAACGTCGGAGAACTCCAGCGAGCCGTTTGTGCGCAGATAGATGTCCGCAAGCACGCTGAGCGCCGAGAAGCCCTCGTAGCAGCGGCCGGCGTGCGCCTTCTTCGTCTGCACGAGGATCGCGGGCATCACCTTGCCCACCGAGCCGAGGGAGAATACCTGTGCGCCGTCCACCTCGCGCGTGGGCTCCGGGTCGATCAGCAGCTTGTAGTCGAGGCCGTATCTGTGCCGGAGCGCGCGGAGGATCTCCGCCGCGCCGCGCATTCCGGCGGAATAGGATTCCTCGTCCGGCACCGGCACGAAGAGGATGCTTCCCTCCAGGCTCTCCGTCTCCGCCTGCTTCGCGTATGCCTCGAAGAGCGCGGCGTGGACGGCGAGGCCGCCCAGCATATCTGCGGCGCCGCGTCCCCACAGCCACTCGCCGGACTCCAGGTCGCGGCGCTGCCCGTCGCTCAGCGGGAAGTCCCGGAGCAGTTCCTCCAGCTTTCCCGTGCCGGGCTGAAAGGCGTACTCCTCCGCCGCACCGTACTCCTCAGCGGGCACGACGTCGAAGTGGCCGCTGAGCACGACCGTGTCCTTTCGTTTCCCACGCAGCAGCGCCCAGGGTATGCCGCGCCCGCAGGGATCGTTCGGGATCTCGAAAAGGCCCGTGTCCTCCGGGTGCTCCTGAAAGTACGGCATGGCGCGGAAGAAATCCGCGAACCACTGCGCCGGCGCGCGCTCCGCCGCCGTGCCGGTGAAGCTCTTCATCGCGGCCAGCCCGGTCAGGATCTCAAAAATGCGCTGTTTCATCGAATCTCCTTCAAAACGCGGCTGACCCCATATACGAGGATACGGGGTCAGCGTGTTTTCTCTGTGTGTTTTTCTCCGGGCCTTACAGCTGCACGCGGGTGCCGGTCCTGCCCTCGATGCCCTCTTTTGCCTTTTCCAGCAGGGTGATGAGCGCGACGCGGCCGGGCTTCGACTCGGCGAAGCTCATCGCCGCCTGCACCTTCGGGAGCATGGAGCCGGGGGCAAACTGTTTCTCCTCAATGTACTTCCGCGCGTCGTCCGGCGTGAGCACGTCAAGACCCTTCTGGTCGGGCTTGCCGTAGTTGATCGCGACCTTCTCCACAGCGGTGAGGATGATGAGCATATCGGCGTCCACCAGCTCGGCGAGCTTCGCGGAGGCGAAGTCCTTGTCGATGACGGCGGGCGTGCCGTACAGCTTGCCGCCGCGGAGGACGACAGGGATCCCGCCGCCGCCGACTGTGATGACGACCACGCCGTCGCGCAGCAGCGCTTTGACCGTTCCCTTCTCGATGACGTCGATGGGCTTGGGGGACGGCACGACCTGGCGCCAGCCGCGGCCCGCGTCCTCGACCATGGTATAGCCCTTCTCCGCAGCGATACGGTCGGCGGTCTCCTTGTCGTAGAACGCGCCGACGGGCTTCGTCGGGTGCCGGAAGGCGGGGTCGGCCTCGTCGACCAGCACCTGCGTGACGACCGTGGCGACCTCCTTGGTCATGCCGCGCTCAGCCATCTCGTTGCCGATCGCGTTCTGCAGGTGATAGCCGATGTAGCCCTGCGACATGGCGCCGCACTCGGGGAACGGCATGTCGCTCTTGATCGCCTTTGCCTCGGCGGCGGTGGACATGCCGAGGTTGATCATGCCGACCTGCGGGCCGTTGCCGTGGGCGATGATGACCTCGTTGCCCGCCTCGATCAGGTCGACGATGGGCTTGGCGGTCTTGCGCACGAGCTCCAGCTGCTCATAGGGGGTGTTGCCGAGGGCGTTGCCGCCGAGGGCAATGACGATACGCTTGGACATATGAAATCACTCCTTCAGAAGACTCTTCCGTTACAGATTGCCGATGGTGGCGACCATGACGGCCTTGATGGTGTGCATGCGGTTCTCCGCCTCGTCGAACACCTTGGAGCGCGGGGAGAGAAACACCTCGTCCGTGACCTCGCGGATGTCGTAGCCGAGCTTCTTCTGCTCCGCCGCCATCGTGGTGTCGAAGTCGTGGAAGGACGGCAGGCAGTGCAGGAAGATGCAGTCGGGATTCTTCGTTGCGGCCATGACGTCGCCGGTCACCTTGAACGGGGTGAGCAGCTTCACGCGCTCGGGGATCTTATCCTCCTCGCCCATGGACGCCCAGATGTCTGTATACAGCGCGTCCGCGCCCTCGAGCAGGGCGATGTCGTCGCCGTACTCGACCACGGCGCCCGTCTCGGCGCCGACGGCGCGGCAGTAGTCCACGACGTCCTTCGCCGGCGCCAGCTCCTTCGGGCCCCAGCCGACGTAGTGGATGCCGAGCTTGCAGCAGATGTACATCAGGCAGTAGGCGACGTTGTTGCGCGTGTCGCCGCAGAAGACCAGCTTGCACTTGTTCAGCGGCTTGGTCGTGTTCTCCGTCAGCGTCAGGATGTCGGCGAGCGCCTGCGTCGGGTGGTCGACGTCGGTCAGACCGTTCCACACGGGCACGCCCGCATACTTCGCCAGATCCTCCACGACCTTCTGGTCGTAGCCGCGGTACTCGATGCCGTCGTAGAAACGGCCGAGCACCTTCGCGGTGTCGGCAAGCGTCTCCTTCTTGCCCATCTGGGAGGACTTGGAGTCCAGGAAGGTGACGTGACCGCCCTCGTCCAGCGCCGCGACCTCGAATGCGCAGCGGGTGCGGGTCGAGGTCTTCTCGAACAGCAGGACGACGTTCTTGCCGGCGAGCAGGTCGCCGCGGATACCGGCGCGCTTCTTCGCCTTCAGATCAGCAGCAAGGTTGAGCAGATACCGGATCTCGTCCGGGGTGAAGTCCTTGAGCGTCAGAAAGCTGCGCCCTCTGAGATTGACAGCCATTGGAAAAACCTCCTCAAAAATATCGGTCGTCCGGGCATGCGCGCCGGCTCCCGGCGCGCTCCGCCGCGGTCACAGATTGTAGTACCGCTCGAACTCCGCCGGGTTCGGGATAGCGGCCATCGCCGTGCACTCCTTGCGCTTGCCGGCGATAAAGCCCTTGAGCAGCGCTTCGGGGAATACGCCGCCCTTCGTGAGATAGTCGTGATCCGCCTCCAGCGCGTCGAGCGCCGCGTCGAGCGAGGTGGGCAGGTGGTGCAGCTTCGCCTTCTCCTCATCGGAGAGCGTGTAGAGATTGACGTCGTAGGGACCCCAGCCGTTCTCGTGCGGATCGATCTTGTTCTCGATGCCGTCCAGGCCCGCCATCAGCAGCGCCGCGTAGCAGAAGTACGGGTTGCAGGTGGCGTCCGGGTTACGGATCTCGAAGCGGCGCAGCGTCGGCGTCTTGGCGTAGGCCGGGATGCGGATGACCGCGCTGCGGTTGCTCGTGGCGTAGCCTACGGTGACCGGCGCCTCGAAGCCGGGGACCAGCCGCTTGAACGAGTTGGTGGACGGGTTCGTGATGGCGCAGAGCGAGGCGATATGCTTCAGCAGGCCGCCCATAAACCAGTGCGCTTCGCGGCTGAGGTGCGCGTAGCCGTTGTCGTCGGAAAAGACCGGCGCGCCGTCCTTCAGGAGCAGCATATGGACGTGCATGCCGCTGCCGGCCTCGCCGTAGACGGGCTTGGGCATGAAGGTCGCGCTCTTGCCGTACTTGATGGCGGTGTTGCGGATGATGTACTTGATGAGCATCGTAGCGTCCGCCATCTTCGACATCTGGCCGAGCTTCGGCTCGATCTCGAACTGACCCGCGCCGCCGACCTCGGGGTGATGGTACTTGATCGGGATACCGGCCTCCTCCATCAGGAGACACATCTCGCTGCGGCAGTCGTAGGTGCGGTCGAGCGGCTTTGCAATGTGGTAGTGGCCCTGCTTCGGCACGATGACGCCGCGGCCGTTGAGATCGCCGTTCCAGTACGCCTGCTCGGCGTCGAGGCGCATGCTGATCTCGTTCGGCGCGACCTTCCACGCCACATCGTCAAAGAGATAGAACTCGAACTCCGGCAGGATCAGCATCGTGTCGGCCACGCCGCTGTTCTTCATGTACTGCTCGGCGGCAAGCACGATATTGCGCGGATACTGATCCAGCGGGCGATTTTTCGGATAGTCGATGATCATGGCGTTGCCGGTCATCGAAAGCGTCGGCACCTCGCAGAAGGGATCGATCTGCATGGTGTCGGGGTCGGGGATGAAGACCATGTCGCTCTTCTCGACCACGGCGTAGCCGTAGTTCGAGGCGTCGAAGCCGATGCCGTCGGTCATGGTCTCTTCCGTGAAATTCTCTGCGGGGATGGTCACATGGCGGTACTGGCCGTTGATGTCGACCATCTTGAAGTCCACCATCTTGATGCCCTGCTCGCGGATGAACTGCATGACATCCTGTGCGGTTCTTGCCATTTGGAATGCCCTCCATTTTCATCGCTCCCGATCCCGCTCTCCCGCGGGACCGGGACGTTCGTATTTGCGGATCCCTTACGTGGCGGTGCGGCCGAGATAGGCCTCCGCGATCTTCGGATCCTTCAGCAGTTCCGCGCCCGGGCCGCTCATCGTGATGCGGCCCTGCTCGAGCACGTAGGCGTTGTCCGCGACGGAGAGCGCCTTGAGCGCATTCTGCTCCACGAGCAGGATCGTCTTGCCCATGGCCTTGATCTCCCGGATCGTGTCGAAGATCGTGTTGACCAGCAGCGGCGCAAGGCCGAGCGAGGGCTCGTCAAGCATGATGAGGTCCGGCGCGGACATGATGCCGCGTCCCATGGCGAGCATCTGCTGCTCGCCGCCGGAGAGCGTGCCGGCGATCTGGTTCCTGCGCTCCTCCAGGCGGGGGAAAATCTCGTACACGCGCCTGAGGTCGCGCTCGATGCCGTCCTTGTCGCTGCGCAGGTACGCGCCGAGGTACAGATTTTCGTAGGTCGTCAGGTTGGCGAAGATCAGCCGCCCCTCCGGCACCTGGCAGATGCCCTGCTTGACGATCTTGTTCGCCTGGGAGGGCAGCTTTTCGCCGCGGAAGCGGATCTCGCCGGAGCGGTATTTCACGATGCCGGAGATGGCGTTCATCATGGAGGACTTGCCCGCGCCGTTGGAGCCGATCATGGAGACGATCTGCCCCTCCTCCACATCGAGGGAAATGCCCTTGAGCGCATGGATGCCGCCGTAGTAGACGTTCAGGTCGCGGATCTCAAGCATTGCCATCGTCGTCTTCCTCCTTTCCGAGGTAGGCCTCGATGACCTCGGGATTCTGCTGGATTTCGGCGGGCGTGCCCTCGGCGAGCGGCTTGCCGAAGTTCAGCACGAACACGCGGTCTGACACGTTCATGACGAGGTCCATGTGGTGCTCGATGATCAGCACCGTCAGATCAAATCGGTCGCGGATCTCGCGGATCAGTGCCATCAGCGCCAGCGTCTCCTCGGGGTTCATGCCGGCCGCCGGCTCGTCGAGCAGCAGCAGCTTCGGGTCCGTCGCCAGCGCGCGGGCGATCTCCAGTTTGCGCTGCTGGCCGTAGGGCAGGTTGACGGCGATCATGTCGCGGTACTGCCAGATGCCCATGATCTTGAGCAGCTCCTCCGTCTTTTCGCGCAGCGCCTTCTCCTGCCAGTAGTACTTCGTCAGCCACTTGGGGCCGAAGCTGAAGCGCCACAAGGCCTGGAAGATGTTGTAGTCCGCGCTCGCGTGGCAGGCGGTCAGCACGTTGTTGTAGACCGTCTCGCTCTTGAAGAGGCGGATGTTCTGGAAGGTGCGCGCCATGCCCTTGGACATGATCGCGTAGGGCTTGTTCTGGAAGGGCTTGCCCCAGTTCGCATCCGGGGCGTCTCTGTTGGGGTCCTCCCCCTGGCCGACGACCGTGCCGTTGAAGATAATGCGGCCCTCGGTCAGCGCGTAAACGCCCGTAATGAGGTTGAAGATGGTGGTCTTGCCCGCGCCGTTCGGGCCGATCAGGGCGTAGATCTCGCCCTTCTTGATCCGGAACGTGACGTCGCCGACGGCGGTCAGGCCGCCGAAGCGCTTGGTGACGTGAGACAGCTCCAGCACGACGTCGGGATCGCGGTTGGATAAGACGATCTCCTTCATACCTGCGCCCCCTCTCCCGGAGCCGCTCCGCCGTCCGGCGGCAGATCCGTTTTCTTACCGGCGAGGAGCCTGCCGATCGCGCGGAAGAGCTTGCCCACGGGCAGCTCCTTGCCGCCCATCAGGCCCTTCGGGCGGACGATCATGATGATGATGACCGCAAGGCCGTAGAACACCAGGCGCCAGTCGCCCACCGCGCGCAGCAGCTCGGGCAGCGCGCACAGCAGCACCGTGCCGAGCACGGAGCCGGTGATCGAGCCCATGCCGCCGAAGATGACCATGATCGTGTACTCGGTGGACTTGACCATCATGAACATCTTGGGCTGGAGATAGCCGAAGTAGTGCGCCAGCATGCCGCCGGCGATGCCCGCGTACAGCGCGGACATGCACATGGCGAGCATCTTGGAGCGGAAGGTGTTGATGCCGCTCATCTGCGCCGCCAGCTCGTCCTCGCGCACGGCGAGCATGTTGCGCCCGTGCTTTGATTTCATCAGCAGCGCCGTCGCCGTCAGGAAGATGGCAACGATCAGCAGCGCGCTGCGGAAGGTCGTGTGCAGCGGGATGCTGGCGATGCCCTTCGCGCCGTCGAGCACGAAGGTCTTGCCGCCCACGTTCCACGAAAGCTGCAGGTTGTTGAAGATCAGCCGGGTCGCCTCGCCGACGCCCAGCGTGGCGATGCAGAAATAGTCGCCCTTGAGGCCCAGCGTGATCCGGCCGAGGCCCGCGCCGAGCAGCATGGCGACGAGGCCCGCGATGATCAGGGCCAGCCAGTACGGCAGGCCGAAGGCCATCGTGCAGATGACCGAAACGTACGCGCCGATGCACACGAACGCTGCGTGGCCGAAGGAGAACATGCCCGTGTAGCCCGTCAGGATCGAGAGACCGAGCACGATCAGCAGCGTGTAGCAGGACTGGATGAGGATACCTTCGATGTAATACCAGCTGAACATATCTCTCTTCCCCCTCCCTTACGCCTTGTCCTCCACGACCTTGCCCATCAGGCCGGACGGCTTGATGATCAGGACGAGGATCAGCAGCGCATACACGAACAGGTCGCGCAGGTTGGAGTTGATGGACGCGACGAAGATCTCCATGATGCCCAGCAGCACGGAGCCGACGATCGCGCCGGGCAGGCTGCCGAGGCCGCCGAAGACCGCGGCGACGAAGGACTTGTTCGTCACCTGGCCGATGGTGGGCTTGACGATGAAGCGCATGCCGTACAGCATGCCGGCAAAGCCCGCCAGAACACCGCCCATCAGGAACACGACGAAGATGACCATGCTGCTGTTGATGCCCATCAGCGTGCCCGCCTTCTCGTTGTAGGAGCAGGCGCGGATCGCAAGGCCGATCTTCGTCTTCTGTATGATGAACACCAGGATCAGCAGGGACACCGCCGAGACGATGATCATCAGCAGACTGTCAACGCCCAGCGAGAGACCGCCGATATTGATGCTGTTGGCAAAGAGCGTCGGGTAGTTTCTGGGCGTGCCGTCGATCGTCGCGATAACGAAGTTCTCAAGAAAGATCGAAGCGCCCATCGCGGAGATGATGAAGTAGAGCGACGGGGCGTGCCTCTGGCGCAGCGGAGAGTAGACCAGCCGCTCGATGATGATGGCCAGCGTGCCGCTGCCGAGTCCGCAGAGCAGGAACGCGACGAGGAACGGGACGTGCAGCTGCGTCAGTGCAAAAAAGCCCACATAGGCGCCGACCATGATGACGCCGCCGTGAGCAAAGTTGGAAAAGCTCATAATGCTGTATACCAGCGAGTAGCCGACCGACATCAGCGCGTACATGCCGCCCAGGCAGATGCCGTTGACCAGCTGCTGGAGATAGTATTGGGCTCCCATTGACACCCTCCTTTCCGTTCTGTTGGCCGCGGGCGCCCCTTGCGGGGCGCCCGTGTGCCGAAAGGGGTTATGGTTTAGTCAGCTGCGATATAAGTCACAAAGATATAGGTCTTGTTCTTGCCGTCGATCTGCTCGACGCAGCCGCTCTTGCCGACGGGGTTGTGATCCTCCGGGGAGATCTTGATGTGGCCCGCCATACCGTCGACCTCGACCTCGCAGTAGGCCTTGGCGATGGCCTGCGGATCGTCGGAGCCGGCCTTCTCAACAGCCGCGCACCAGAGCACGAACGCGTCGTGCGCCATGTAGCCGTTCAGCTCCATCTTGGCGCCGTTGTACTTCTCGGCATACTTGGCGCGGAATCCGTCGCCCGCCGGGTCGACCAGGGAGACGTGGTTGATGACGTAGGATCCGTCCACAGCGTCCGCCGCATCGAACAGGACCTCGGACGCGCAGCCGTCGCCGCCGAGGAACGGCAGGTCAATGCCGAGCGTGCGGGCCTGCTTGTGCATCATGATGTAGTCCTGGTAGAAGATCGGGGTGAAGATGATCTGGGGATCGGCTTCCTTGATCTTGGTCAGCTGCGCAGTGAAGTCGGTATCGCCGGCGGTGTAACCCTCCTGCGCGACGATCTTGCCGCCCTTGGCCTCGAAGACCTTGATGAAGTTGTCCTTCAGACCGAGCGCATAGTCGTCGTTGACGTCGTAGAGGATGGCAGCCTTGTCAAAGCCGAGCTTGTCATACACGAACGTACCGGCGATCTTGCCCTGCTGGGGATCCAGGAAGCAGACGCGGAAGTTGTACTCCTTGAGCTGGCCGTCCTGAACGGTGACCTTCTCGTTGGTCGCGACGGTGGACATGTCGGAGACCTTATACTGATCGAGAACCGACTGAATGGCGATGCACTGGCCCGATGCGTTGGGGCCGATGATCGCGCATACCTTGTCCTGTGCGCACAGACGCTTGGCGACGTTGACCGCCTCCTGCGCGTCGCCCTTGGTGTCGTAGCAGATCAGCTCGATCTGCTTGCCGAGGATGCCGCCGGCGGCATTCTTTTCCTCAACGAGCATCTTGAGCGTCTGGCTCTCGCAGGTGCCGTAGGCCGCCTGATCGCCGGTGAGCGAGCCCATCCAGCCGAGCTTGATGGTCTCGGACTTCTTGGCGCCGCAGCCGGCCAGCAGAGCCGCCAGCATCGCGCACGCCATGACTACAGCAACGAATTTCTTGACAGATTTGCGCATAGATAGTCCTCCTTCTTATCCTTCCTTCAAAATGTTGTTTGGCTCTTCTTTCGAAGGGCCCGGACGGGGACGCCGCACCCCGCGTGATCTCTCACGCCCGATACGACGCCTGTTGATATGATACCCTCTTTCGTTCTGTTTGTCAAGCTGTCCTATGATCCCAGTGTTTGAAAATTAGTAATTGTGCATATTACACAAATTATTCGCACAATATTGCCGATAATGCCCGAACGGATCGCTCCGTTCGGGCATCGCTCTCCGCCGGTCAATCCCCATTGAACACATATCTGTCCATGCGCTCGAACGCCTGTCTCTTATACACATCT
>LXOW01327310.1_pt1 | contig 14269 bp, 11 predicted proteins | sample 1368591 | NCBI WGS metagenome assembly LXOW01 (sample SAMN04884650, study PRJNA319009) | bovine gut metagenome | isolation source: Cow rumen | host: Bos taurus | place: Italy: Legnaro (PD) | collected 2014-07-09
TCATTGAGCCATTCTGGCACGGAACGGCCGCTGGCCTCCTTCACTATCTTGGAGAGGTATTTTGGCGTTACGCACATCTTATCGGCATAATAGCCCACCAGATGCTCGCGGGTATGGTCATTGATGGCCAGTTTGATGAACTGCTCCAGCATCTGGCGCTGACGCGTGGTGCGTGCGGGAGCCTCCAGGTCCTGGCGTTTCTTGGAGTCGGCCAGAAATCCTGCAAACTGGTAAAATACTGATGATACCAGACCGGCCATACTGTCATGCACAAACTGCGGGTTGGTCTTGGCTATGTCAAGAGCCAGATTCACATATTTACGGAGCATCTTGGTCTCATCAGCAGAGAGGTGAATGCAAGGGTCACGCAGTACATCCATAGCCTCAACCAGGAACTTGCTGGGATTGATGCCTGTGCTTGAAATGAAAGAGGCTGATGCGCAGATAAGAGAGAAACGCAGGTTATCAGTAAGCTCATCAGGTTGCGTTATCCTTACGATGTTACCCGGCGTTATGAGCAGCAGTGTACCTGTGGTGAGGTGATAATCTGTCAGGTTGACGCTGCAGTCAGCAGCTCCCTCTACGCAATATGCAGCCATGTAACAATCCACGCGGAAAGGATAGCGCAGATACTTATATTGTGGCTTCTCCTGCAATCGCGCAATAAAGAAATCATCACCTATGCCAAGTGATACACCTGAGGGAATCATCTGCTTGATTCTGGAGGGTGTAATGAGTAACTCTGAATACGATTCCATCTCTTTTTCTTCAAGTTTGCGCCAAAAGTAATATGTTTTTGCGTTAAATGGTACCTATTTGTGGGTATTTTCGACCAATAGATACAAGTAGTGTTAAAAAAGATTACATCATAATGGCTAAACGGCATTACTTTTGCATTCGATTTAATAACGAAAAACAAAACAATAAACGGACTATATGAAACATCCAAGTAGAATTATTATTGCGGTCTGCATGATGCTGATGACCACTTACACGATGGCTCAGACCGTATTGACACTTGAGGATTGCAGGGCTATGGCACTTGAAAACAACGGCCAGTCCAAGATGGCGCAGGAGAAAGTGACTGCTGCCGAGTATGACAGCAAAGCTGCATTTGCCAATTATCTTCCCAAGGTTTCAGCCACAGGAATGTACCTCCACAACAGTGAGAACCTTAAGTTGATCAGTGATGAACAGAGCAATAAACTGTCAACTGTCGGGACAAAGGTCAAGGCTTTTGGTAATTCTTTAACGACTGATCCAAATATCCTTGGACTGATATCCAGTACTGATGCGGCTGTACGAAACGCTGCAATGAGTCTGTTTGCCAAGATGTCGGCCGTAGATGTTGAGGGCGCGCTCAATCAGGTGGGGCAGGATCTTTCAGATAATCTAACCCTTGACATACAGAATATCTATGTGGGTGCTATCACAGTTGAAGAGCCTCTTTATGTGGGCGGTAAGATACGCGCATATAATAAGGTGACCGCATACGCCAAGGAACTGGCTGAGACCCAGCTTAACGGTGAGGACCAGAAGGTGCTGGTTACGGTCGATGAGGCATACTGGCAGATTGTATCTGTTGCAAACAAACTGCGTCTTACAGAGCAGTATGTGGAGCTGCTGCGCCAGATGGACCACAATGTTGAGGTGATGAAGAATGAGGGTGTGGCTACGGCATCAGACCAGCTCTCCGTAAGGGTTAAGCTGAATGAGGCTGAGATGAGCCAGATAAAGGCTCAGAACGGCCTGACACTCTCCAAGATGCTGCTTTGCCAGCTTTGCGGCATGCCTCTTGACAGTGATATAATGCTTAAGGATGAACTGAACGAGACGCTTGAGATTCCGGCCGATGAGGTTACATACACTGAAGATGAACTGTATGAGAATCGTCCGGAACTCAAGAGCTTGCAATTGGCAGTGAACATGTATGACCTTAAATCCAAGATCGTACGTGCCGATTACCTGCCTACTGTTGCTGTTATGGGCAATTATCTGGTTACCAATCCTTCAGCCAGCAATGGTATAGCCAATGATTTTCATGGAATATGGAACGTGAGTCTGGTGGCCAAGATTCCGGTGTTCCATTTTGGCGAGGGCCTGAACAAGTATCGTCGTGCCAAATCAGATAAGATAATCACCCAGTATCAGCTTGATGATGCCCGCGGCAAGGTGACACTCCAGGCTTCACAGTATGAGAAGAAGATTGCTGAGGCTGATTCACGCTTGGAGATGGCACTCAAGAATATGGAGAATGCTGAGGAGAACCTGCGTGTGGCAAACATAGGATTCAAGGAGGGCGTGGTAGAGTCATCTCTGGTGCTTGCAGCTCAGACAGCATGGCTCAAGGCTCATTCAGAGGAGATAGATGCACGCATAGACCGCATAATGGCTACGGTTTATCTGCGTCAGGTGACAGGTCAGTTAAGTGTAAACGATAAAAAATAAAAGATATGGACAACAAAACACAAAAAATGAACATTGCGCTGTCACTTACAGCGTTTGCGGTTGTTGTAGCTATTGTATGTTTGGTAGGTATATATACCTTCAATCACAGAGAGCCGGAGATTGTTCAGGGACAGGCTGAGGCAAGTGAGTATCGCGTTTCAAGCAAGGTGCCCGGACGTATCCTCAAGATTCTGGTACAGGAGGGTCAGACAGTTCACGCAGGTGATACCCTGGCTATACTTGATACTCCCGATATCAATGCAAAGCAGGCTCAGGCAAATGCCGTACTCAGCGCTGCTACTGCACAGAACGCCAAGGCTCAGAAGGGTGCCCGTGAGGAGCAGATTCAGGGTGCTTATGAGATCTGGCAGAAAGCCAAGGCCGGGCTGGATATCTATGAGAAATCATACCGTCGTGTGGAGAACCTCTTCAAGGAGGGTGTAGTGAGCGAGCAGAAACGTGATGAGGCCAAGGCACAGTATGATGCTGCTGCTGCTACTGAGAGGGCTGCCAAGTCACAGTATGATATGGCTGTCAACGGTGCCGAGGAGGAGGTTAAGGAGATGGCTGCCGCCCAGATGCGTCAGGCTGAAGGCGTGGTGGCAGAGGTTAACTCTTACATTGACGAGACCGTGCTCACCGCAAGCCTTGACGGTGAAGTGAGTGAGATATTCCCGATGGTAGGTGAACTGGTAGGTACCGGCGCCCCCATCATGAACATAGCCGTGATGGATGAGATGTGGGTGTCGTTCAATGTACGTGAGGACCTGCTCAAGGATATTGTCATGGGCGCTGTACGTGAGGCTTACGTGCCTGCATTGGACAAGAAGATACAGGTAAAGGTCTCATACATGCGCGACCTGGGCTCATACGCAGCCTGGAAAGCCACCAAGGTGAACGGTCAGTATGACCTCAAGACCTTTGAGGTGCGTGCCGTTCCTGAGCAGAAGGTTGAAAACCTGCGCCCCGGTATGACAGTTATCATTGACAGACAGTAAACAGCCATGAGTGGAACTAAGCAAGGATTCTGGGCTATAGCAAGACGTGAGATCGTGCGTATGCAGTCACGTCCGCTTTACGGACTGAGCATGATCTTTGCGCCGCTGTTCTGCTTCCTGTTCTTTACCACCCTTATGGGTGAGGGTCTGCCGCAGAGCCTGCCGGCAGGTGTGGTTGATGAGGACAACACCTCGGTATCCCGCTCCATCCTGCGTAATCTGGACTCTTACCAGCAGACAGAAATCATAAAGCAGTACTCAAATTTTGCCGAGGCGCGTGAGGCATTGCAGAAGAATGAGATTTACGGTTTCTTCTATATCCCCAAGGGTACTCAGGAGAAGGCTTCCAGTCAGCAGCAGCCCAAGATATCCATATACACAAACGGTACATACCTGATTCCGTCATCACTTCTGTACCGTGACATGAAGACTATGGCTGTGATGGCATCGGCTGCAGTGGGACGTGAGATCCTGTACGCCAAGGGTGCCAATCTGGACCAGGCTATGGGATTCCTGCAGCCCATCCAAATGGATATGCATCCGCTTGGCAACCCGTGGCTCAATTACAACGTCTATCTGACCAACACCTTGCTGCCCGCTGTGTTGGCTCTTATGATACTGATGGTGACCTGTTTCTCCATACATACTGAGCTTAAGGATGGTACAGCCGCAGAATGGATGTCCATAGCCCATGACAATGTGTTCAAAGCCGTGAGTGCCAAACTGTTCCCGCAGACAATGATGTTCTCGCTTATGGCGCTGATATACCTTATATTGCTCTACGGATGGCTTGGATTCCCTCATAATAATGGCTTCTGGCCCATGTTCATTGCGGCCGAGCTGCTGATACTGGCATCGCAGGGATTCGCGGTGTTCATGGCTGCGGCCATCCCGTCTCTGCGCTGGTCTCTGAGCCTATGCACTCTGTGGGGCGTGCTCTCCATTCCTATCAGCGGATTCTCATTTCCTGTTATGGGTATGCCTCCTGCACTGCAGGCTCTGTCATATATGTTCCCGCTCAGATACTATTTCCTGATATATGTGGATCAGGCACTGAACGGAGTATCCTTGGTCTATTCGGCATGGTTCTATGTGGCTCTGATCCTCTTCACCATTCTGCCGCTTATTGACATTCACATGCTCAGGAAAGCTGCGCATGAATATACATACTTAGCATAATAAGGAAGTGATATGTGGGTAAAAGATATGCTTGATGTTACCGGAAAGGAGTTGCGCTCCTGCTTGCAGGATGTTGGCGTAATGGTATTCTTTGTTGTAGTGCCGATGCTCTATCCGTTGCTTTACGCCTATCTGTACAGTCGTGAGGTGGTACATGAGGTGCCGGTGGTTGTGGTGGATGAGTGCCGCAGTGCCACCAGTCGTGAATTTCTGCGTAAGTGTGACGCTACCGCCGATCTTAAGATAATATCATATTGTGCCGATATGGAAGAGGCACGCAACCTTATGGACCGTCATAAGGCATACGGCCTGATTCATATCCCGTCAGAGTTTGAGAGCACTCTGGTGAGCGGCCGTCAGAGTAAGGTGAACCTTTATTGCAATATGGGCGGACTGCTTTATTATAAGGCTATGCTGAGCGGTTGCACCATAGTGTCGCTTGATATGAATCGTGACATACAGATGCAGCGCCTGTCCGGGTTGTCCGACCGTGAAATGGAGGTTATGACCATGCCTATTGATAATGAATATATCACCATGTTCAATCCTGCCAACGGATTCCAGGCATTCCTGATTCCCGCCATTCTGATATTGGTGTTGCAACAGACCCTGGTGCTTGGCGTATCCATGCTGGCAGGTACCGAGGCGGAGCGCCGTCGTGCAGGTACCCTGGTGCTTGGACATGAGTATGATAATCCCATCGTCGTTCTGGTAGGCAAGGCGATGGCCTATCTGCTGGTTTACGGATTTACCGCAACTTATGTGCTCTGTTTCGTTCCGTGGCTGTTTGATATGCCTCAGTTATGGCAGTTGCCCACTCTGGTAGCGTTTATCATACCGTTCCTGCTCTCCAGCATCTTCTTTGCCATGTGCATATCATTCTTTGTCAGGGACAGGGAGTCATGTTTCCTGCTGTTTGTGTTCGTCTCGGTACCGCTTATATTCATGAGTGGCATATCATGGCCATCATCAAACATGCCTACATTCTGGAAAGTTCTGGCTCAGATATTCCCATCCACTCATGGCATAAACGGATTTGCACGCATCAACACATCAGGGGCGTTGCTTCAGGATGTAAGGATAGAGAGTCTGTCGCTTTGGGTTCTGACCGGAATCTATTTCATGCTCTCTCTGTTCATCTATGAGCGCATGTACCGCTCTGACAAGATGCCAGGTGCAGAATTTGTGATTGCTATGCGTACCCGTGCACGCCGTAATATCCGTGTTGCAGCCCGGGCGGGCCAGGAGCTTATTGATACAACCCAGAGAATTCAGAAGGTACGCAGATACCGGAAAGAGAAGGGAAAGAATGGGAATTGAGATTATTTCAGGGTGGAGAATCTGCCGGTGACAGCCTCGGAGTAGGTGGCTGAAACCGGAATGTGCGGAGCACCGGCATAGTCAAGCTCGGCAAACAGGCCATCCGGTCCTTTCTGGATGGCACTGACCTTGCGCAGATTGACGTAGTATGACCTGTGGCAGCGTACTATGTTGTTTGCCTCACATATCTGCTCAATGGCTCTCATTGAGTTGCGCAAGGGGTAACGCACCATCTTGTCCATATTCATGTAGCAGATGTTTACGTAGTTGTCGGCGGCCTCTACGTACAGCAACGCATTTGCTGTAATAGCCAGTTTAAGGGCTTTCTTCTCGTCCAGGAAGGGTAGTGTGCTGTCCTCTCTTCCAATCTGTCCCGATGCATATTTCTCTAATGTCACCTGGCTTTTGGCCAGACGGCTCTCTTTATCCTTAAGCTCAGAAACGAGAGCCACTATGATATAGGGAAATACCAGAATGGAACAGGTTATCAGGAACATCTTGGGAAGCAAATCCACATAAAGCATTGAACGTTTGCCCATAAGCCACACAAACAGGGCGCAGAACATGGTTATGGCAAGTGCCTCCATTATCTCCCATATCACAAATCCGGTATAATTGATCTGATGCTTGCTTCTTACCAGAAGCATGACAAGACGGCTTATCAGAACAACTACGAGCTCTATGGATGCCATTATTGCCGCCCTGAAGGCAAGCTGTGCCTGTGTTATCTGCATGAAGTCGTCCAGATGGAACGGTTTGGCGCCGATAAGGAAAAAGAATGCGTACATAGGTACAAGTAATATGTAGCAGGCCATTATGTTTCCTTTGAAGTATGAGTCCGGGGTCTTGTGCATTTTAGCGACTGTCTTGATGTTTCTAATGCAAATATAGGGGTATTTTTTTGTCCCACCATGAATGGGGCGAAATTTTATATTGTGAAATTTCACCCCTGTATTTTGGATTTTACACTCAAATATGCCTTTTAATCACATTTAAGAGGCGTGTATCCCTTTTATTTTCACCCATTCTATGAACGTTGTATCTTTGTGGCGAAAATAATTGTAAAACCAATAAAACCAAAATAGGGATATGACAACGATCTGTTCATTTGACTGCAATCAGTCTGCTCTTAAGAGCATAACCGGTGATGTTAAGCCAATTGCACCGGTTGACGGCAAGTGGGTTGAGGTATCAGCACGTGTATTTGAGGAGCGCGTACGTAATTTTGCATACGGCCTTATGGTTCGTGATTACCGTCGTGACCAGACTATCGCTTTCAACGGTTGCACTGAAGAGATGAAGCCATTCATCAGGACCGCCTGCAAGCTTGCTCATCTGAATGCCGGTTTCAATGGCGAGATTGATGTTCCTCAGCTCTCTGCTGTTGATGTTGAGTACCTTATGTTAATAGGTGCCACCTGGTCACGTAAGTACAAGGCATCAGTGGACCGCACTATAACACGTATCCTTTTAGGCTGCTGATTAATCGTCAAGCGGGTGATAGAAGCTGCGGGCGTGGCTAAGTTCCGGATGGAATATGCTCATAAAGTCAGCCAGCAGTATCTCAGGGTGGAAGGCGGTAAGTTCAAAATAGGGAACCTGATAAACATCGCACACCCATATATTCCTCTCCTTGAATGGCTTGAATGAGGAGTATTGCTTATAATCAGATTCCAACATCCTGTAGGTAAGTTTATTGGATGAACTGTTCTTGAGCAGCCATACATCAGCATCCTGAGCCTTTTCAAAGACAGTTTCAAATGACAGCGGCACTGAGCCGCTGTTCTTGTTTCCTCCAAATATGTATATGCCGCCGGCATCAGCTATCATCTGGCCTATGGTGCTGTTGCCACCGGCTACATACCATGCGGAGCCGCTTTTGGTATCAAGCATGACTTTAGGACGCAGGGGCGTTTTTGCCGCGGTTTCACATAAAGCCTTATAATTTGACTTAACCTGTTGGAACAGTGTGTCTGCATTGTCGCCCACTCCAAACAACCGGCCATAGAATCGCATCCATTCCGCACGGGCCAATGGTGATGTCTCCATATAGTCTGCGCATTCCAGCAGAGGTATTCCTAACTTTTCCAACTGGCCGTAACCGGTCTCCTCAAAGGGTGATACCATTATGGCGTCAGGTTTTAGTTCCATGATTTTTTCTATGGTAGGATACATGCTGTTGCCGCAGTCTACAATCATACCGTTGGCTAAGCGTGCACGGACCACAGAGTCTGCAATATATTCAGATTCACATACACCGGCTATGCAGTCTTCTGCGCCGAGTTCTACCATAAGGTGCGCCAGACTGTTGGTCATTACCACTATGCGCTGCAGAGGTACTTGTATGGTGTTGCTGTTCCTGTTGAAACTATAGTCAGTAACCGATTCTGTGCTGAACGTATATGAGTGCAGCAAGGTGTTCTTTTTCCAGGGGTTGGCTATCTGCGCGTTGAAACCCTGGGGGGTGTCATCCAGCACAATATGGCTGGAATACTCCATGATGCCGCCTGTGGCATTGAAATGCGCGCCGTTGGAGCATCCGGCAAACAACGCGGTTATGGCAATAAGTATGGTTCCGGTTCTCATCGTTTGATTTGTGGAAATCGGCACGAATTTAGGCTTATTTTTTTCAATCATGCCACTCTGTTACATGTTTTTTGTCGCAAAGGCTATGCTTTCTTTCCTCTCGCCGCTCCAAAATTTGTAGTATTTTTGCATAACAAATATTCCGCAGTATGTCTGAAGAAGCGAATCTACTTAAGGACCTTGCGCTGATACTTATCTCGGCGGGTGTCTTCACTATAATCTCCAAGGCTTTAAAACAGCCTCTCATTTTAGGCTATATACTGGCCGGTTTCCTTGTGGGCCCCCACATGGGATTGTTCCCTACGGTGACCAGCACGGCCGAGGTATCGGAGTGGTCAGAGATAGGTATCATATTCCTGTTGTTTGCCCTTGGACTGGAGTTCAGTTTCAAGAAACTGCTTAAGGTGGGCAGCAGTGCGCTTATAACCGCCATGACGCAGTGCGTGGGCATGTTCATACTGGGTTTCATGGTGGGAGAGGCAATAGGATGGAGTAATATGGAATCCATCTTCCTGGGCGGTATGCTCTCCATGTCATCAACTACTATAATCATCAAGGCCTATGATGATTTAGGGCTCAAGGAGAAACCTTTTGCACCATTGGTGTTCGGTGCACTGGTTTTTGAAGACCTCATTGCCGTGGTTCTTATGGTCTTGCTCTCCACCCTGGCTGTTTCAAACAAGTTTGCAGGCGGCGAGATGCTTATGGGGCTTATTAAGTTGGTGTTCTTCCTGATATTATGGTTTCTTGTGGGTATCTATCTTATTCCTACACTGCTTAAGAGGGCTCAAAAATATCTGAATGATGAGATTCTGCTGTTGGTAAGCATAGGGCTCTGTTTCGTGATGGTCACTCTGGCTACGCTGGCCGGTTTCTCTGCTGCATTGGGTGCTTTCGTGATGGGTTCCATACTGGCAGAGACGCTTGAGAGCGAGCATATAATGCAATTGGTGAAAGGCATCAAGGATATGTTCGGAGCCATTTTCTTTGTGTCTGTAGGTATGATGGTCGATCCTAACGTGATCGCGGAGTATTGGGGGACAATCCTGGTGCTGACCATTACGGTAATGGTGGGAATACTTTTCTTCTCCACGTCTGGTGCTGTATTGGCAGGACAGGGACTGGACAATGCCGTCCATGCCGGTTTCAGTCTGGCTCAACTTGGCGAGTTCTCATTCATCATTGCCGGCTTGGGAGTTTCGCTGGGTGTGATGCGGGATTTTATTTATCCGGTTATCATTACGGTATCGGTCATAACAACCTTTACTACTCCTTATATGATAAAGGCAGGAACGCCGGCATTCCATTTCCTGCTCAAAAAACTGCCATCACAGTTTGTTGAGAAAATCAACTCTTTCTCAGCACAGGATCGTGACAACTCCGCCGCAGAACAGAACGAGTGGAAACGTCTGATAAAGGAGCTGGCTTTGCGTATGTTGCTTTACGGAGTAGTGCTGATAGCTCTCAACTTAGGTTCGCATCTGTTCCTTGACAAGTTCCTGAACAGCCGTTTGGACAGCCTTTCTCCTTTTGTTAGGAATATTATAAGTGTAGTGGTGACAATTGTCCTTATGTCACCGTTCCTGGTGGGTTTTGCCCTATCCGGAGACCAGATATCAAAGTCATCAATCAAGCTCATCAAGGAAAAGCGATCCAATCTCTGGCCGGTAATATCACTTGCCCTGTTGCGTATCCTCATTGCCATGGGTTTTGTAATAAGTGTTATAGCCAGTCACTTCAATCTGGCGTTCTGGACCATATTGCTGATCTTCATATCCGGTGTGGCATTCTTCTTTATAGGCCGCCGTTCCATAAGCAAGTTTACAATTGTGGAGGACCGTTTTATGGCAAACCTCAACGAGAAGGAGCAGCATCAGCGCCGTATGGCTCCCGTTACGTCATCGGTAAGAGACAAGATGTCACGCTATAATGTCAAGACCGATATGCTCACCATATCGCCCGATTCACTTTATGCGGGCAAGCCCCTGAAAGAGCTGCCGTTCCGCCATAAATCAGGTGTGAACATAGTAAAGATTGTACGTGGTAGCCGCACCATTATGATTCCCACCGGATCAGAGATGGTGTTCCCGTATGATAAGCTTCTGGCTGTCGGCACCAAGGAGCAATTGGCTGAATTCCGCAAGGATATGGCTGAGGATGTTTACGTTCCTGAGAAAACTGCAGCCGATGCGCTTGCCCCACGTGAGTTCCAGTTGGAATCCATTACCCTGAAAGATGACTCCTGGCTTACAGGTAAGACTCTGCGCGAGGCTGATATGCGTTCATACGGTTGCATGGTGATAAGCGTGGTCAGTGACGGTCAGATTACCACTAATCCCAAACCGGACTACCGTTTCAAATCAGGCGATCTGGTCTGGCTGGCCGGGGAGAAGTCAGCTTGTGAGTGGTGGGACTGATTAAATTGAGAATTGAGAATTGAAAATTGAAAAAGCGTTCGTCCGAACGCTTTTTTTGTCGCGGGAATGACACAGGTACGGCGTATTAATTCTCAATTGTCAATTCTCAATTTAAAGTTATCCACTTGCCCAGGTCCTTCCATGTGGGTTTCTTGCCGTGCATGAATACGCCTATGCGGAATATACGGGCGGCAAGCCAAGTCATTACGGGGAATGTTCCGTAAAGGATAACCAGAGAAGATACAATCTGCCATATGGGAGCGCCTACCGGTACGCGTATCATCATGACTATCGGTGACGTGAACGGTATTAAGGAACACCATACTGCCAGTTGTGAGTCTGGGTTGGTCACGATGACGGTCAACAGCATAAATGATATCATGATAGGCATCATGATTACAAGGTTAAACTGAGCTGCGTCCTGCGGAGTATCAACGGCTGATCCTATTGCAGCATACATTGATGCATAGAAAAGGAAACCGCCGATGACATAAAACACCATAAGCAGTGATATGCCTCCGGCGTTTATGTCATATCCTGCCGGGAGCAGAAATGTTTTTGCCGCTATCACAAGAAATAACCATATGACAACCTGAAGCGCAGCTACAAGTGCCAGTCCGAATATCTTGCCTATCATGAGTTCAAACGGAGAGCATGATGTGAGTATGACATCAAGTACACGTGTCTGTTTCTCTTCAATGACAGACTGCATGACCTGTTGTCCGTAAACGATGATGACAGTATAGCTGAGTACGCCGAAAACCGTACCTAGCAGAGCACCTGCTCCTTTACCTATTTCCTGAAGATCCTGGACTGAAGGGCCGGAACTGTTGAATAAGAACGGGGCACACATGGCAAGAATGAGCAACGCCGGTGACAGCAGGGTGGATATTACGAAAGATTTTTTATGTACACGCTCTGTGAACTCACGTTCAATGATAATACCTATTCTGTTCATAGTCGGGTCTGGATTAGAGTGTACCGTTCACGGCACGGATGAATATATCGTTCATACTGGGAATGATCTCTTGGAATGAGCGCAGGCACACATTGGTGTTGAGATTTCCTATCACTGTGCGGACATCGTCATCAGATGCTATGTGTATCTTCTGCTGCATATAACCGCCAGTAACCGGTTTGGAGTTACCTATCAGGCTGGCAATACCGGTCACAGCATTGATAAAATCTTCACTGCTGCCGTTGTATGTCACTGAGAAGGTGTTTCCACCGGCTTTGCGGCGTATCTCATCAACGGGGCCTGACAACACATTCTGTGATTTGTTTATAAGAGTGATGTCATCACAAATCTCCTCAACTGATTCCATATTGTGTGTTGACAGAATCACTGTTGATCCGTTGTCACGCAGTCTTTTTATCTCTTCTTTAAGGATGTTTGCGTTGATGGGGTCAAAGCCGGAGAACGGCTCGTCAAATATGAGCAACTTGGGTTCATGTACAATGGTACTGATGAACTGTACCTTCTGTGCCATACCTTTGGAGATGTCCTCAACCTTGCTGTCCCACCATTGTGACAGTTCCATGCGGTCAAACCACTCACGCAGTTTTTTTGTTGCGTCAGACTTGGACATGCCATGCATGCGGGCAAAGAAGACAGCCTGAGCACCTATCTTCATTTTCTTGTAGAGACCACGCTCCTCGGGCATATAGCCTATACTATAGATGTCATTTGTGGTGATGGGGTGGTCCTCAAACCATACGTTTCCGCAATCAGGCATTGTCATGCGGTTGATCACGCGGATAAGTGTGGTCTTTCCTGCGCCGTTCGGCCCCAGCAAACCGTAAATGGAGCCGCGCGGAATCTCCATTGAGACATTGTCAAGAGCTCTGTGCCCAATGTAGTTCTTGGTTACATTCTCGATTTTTAAAATTGGATCCATATTATTGAAAAAGACTGTTTCCTATTCTTTCTATTTGCCGAATACTTCTTTCAGTATTATCTCTGCAATCATGTGTTCGCCCTCCTCATTGGGGTGTATCGTGTCAGGGAAATACTGCTTCTTGCCCTGGAACGGTGTGTTCAGGTCTATAAGGGAGAGGTTCTCCTCCTGAGCCACCTCCTTGATATATGGAATGACACCATTGTAGATGATGCTGTCATTGATGCTCCATGCATGACCGTAGGCAGGTACAGGCAGACAGAGCCATATCTTGGGCTTGGATGGGAGCGCGCGGAATGACTCAATCAGTGTCTTGAGGTCCTTCTTGAAATGCTCCTGCTCCTTCCAGTTGTATGGCTTGCTGTCATTGGTGCCAAGCTTGATGGTAACAATCTGCGGGTTGAACTCCAGGGCATCCTTGTATGCCTGCTCGTTCATATAAGGCATATCTGTACCCATCATGGTTGTGGTACCGCTTACGCCAAAATTACGTACGTCATATTTGTCACCCAGCATGGAACTGAGCACACCGGGATATGCATCGTGAAGGCGGTCCTTGATACCGTGGCCGTAAGTAATGCTGTCACCAACGCAGGCTACTCGTACAGGTTCACTCTTGCAGGCAATGAGTGTCAGTGCTATGACTGACATCAGTAAAAATGTACTTTTTTTCATTTTGTATGTTTGTTTTCAATTTGACATCTGATGCTTTCAGCGTGAATGGTCTCAAAAAGCAGACGTATGAAGTTCTCGTCAAGGCCGTTACTGCTGCCTTCACTAACCAGTCTGTCCGATATCATATTGTAGCGGTCAGGCTGCAGGATGGCAAGGTTATGCAGGTTCTTGTAATCACCTATGCTGCCCGTTATGCGGAACCTTTCAGCCAGGTCATGGATGAGCTTGAGGTCTATCTCTTCAAGTCGCTCCCGATAAGGCTCCATAAACTTGAGGTCAGCCTGCTCCGGCTCACGATGCTGGATAAGCTTTCCGGTCAGTTCCTGGAACTCTGCCGGAGTAAGCTGTTGCTTCTTGTCGCTCAGTGCATGCTCAGGGTCAGGATGAACCTCGATAAAGAGACCGTCGGCCTTCATGTCAAGTGCCATCTGTGAAAGAGGTGCCACCAGGTCACGGCGGCCTGACATGTGGCTGGGATCACACAGTATGGGCAGCCCGGGTATGCGCCTGCGCAATTCAATGGGGATCTGCCACTGAGGTGAATAACGGTATATGCGCTCTCCGTATGAGCTGAAACCGCGGTGTATGGCGGCCAGATGTGTCACACCTGCTCCTGCAAGACGTTCAAATGCACCTATCCAGAGCTCCAGTTCCGCATTGATGGGGTTCTTTACCAGCACGGGTACGTCGGTGCCACGCAGAGCATCGGCTATCTCCTGTACGGCGAACGGGCTTGTGGTGGTGCGGG
>LXOW01073652.1_pt1 | contig 14258 bp, 16 predicted proteins | sample 1368591 | NCBI WGS metagenome assembly LXOW01 (sample SAMN04884650, study PRJNA319009) | bovine gut metagenome | isolation source: Cow rumen | host: Bos taurus | place: Italy: Legnaro (PD) | collected 2014-07-09
GTTCCGAATAGAGCCTACAAGTCTATCCATGCTATTTATCTTTCACAAACACAGATAGTTACGAGGATTAATATAGCTCATTCGCTGCTTTGTTTTGCAACGGCAAAGATAAACAAATTTTTTGGTTTTCGCAAGTGTTTTGATGATTTTTTCAGATTCGGCCTTCGTTTTTCGAGGGCCGTCTTTTTGTTGTTTTCAACGGGAAAGCCTTGACGTTTAGGAAATAATGTGTATCTTTGCACCCAGAAAACCATAATACACCAGGAAATGGAAGCAAACACAACACAGCCGAAGAACTTCGTCCCGCGCCTGCTTCAGTTCAAGCGTGAGATGAGAGAGTGCATCCAGAACGGGGCCGATCATGAAGAAATGAAACGAATAGCTGACAAATATGGCTTCGAATTTGCGACCCCCGTATGAATACCAGAAGATTGACGAACTTAACTACGAGTTTGTCAACAGGGATGGCATCAACTATCACCTGTATTTTACCCCGATAAGCAGCATATCGACCATTGGTTCCGTTATTACAACGACGGGACATTGACCACTATCAATGCTGAGGTGGGCGAAGGTGATTACGAATTGTTGCTATCCATCTATTTCAGAAAGGACAATCCCTACAAGCAACAGTTGATAAAGGCCTTCGGCGACTTGTTGAGCCAAAACTATTACGAAATCGTTGTCTGATTAGAGATAACTTGACAACCCGTTCTGCCGCGACCTATAGTTACGTGTAGCTGCGTCTTTCAGACGCGGGGGTGGCTGAAAAATTCGTTTAATTCGCATAATTCGCCGATGTATATTCGTGCCTAACCGACAAAAAACACACATTTCGCTGGCTTTGGCGGAATTATTGTGTAATTTTGCATTTCAATTCATCAGTTATTGAAAAGTCAAATGGAAGCCTTCTCTGAAAAAAAGAAAGAGTTGATATTGTTTGAAGGATCACTCAAAGACTACGCTGAAATGCTGTTGAAAGACAAAAGGGGAGACGGATCGGTGATTAATCTTGGAGAAATCCATGAGACCATCGTCAAGGAACTTTCAAAGAAAAACATCCAATTGGTTGATACTCGCATCATTGTCGACCAACACTCAGTAACAAAATATTTTGCACATCCTAAGAATCGGAAAGGTGCCGTGTTGCCCATAGAAGAGTATGAGTTGATAGAGAAAGCAGCGAAAAAGCCACAAAAGATTTACGAAGATGCCTCACATGGCGATTTGGTCTATATCTATTCTTACCCGTACCAAGAAGAGAGGCTGCTCAAACTCGTAATCCAACCTAACTATCACAAAAACGGCAGAACCTACAACAACACCAAGTCGTGGGGAATCATTCAGGCAGCGAACCTAAACAACCCGATGCAATATCGGTTGATTTGGGAGCAGTAAAAAAAACGGGACTTGCGCCCCGTTTTGAATCGGCGAAGGGAGTCGAACCCTCAATCTGCTAACCAGGAGCCTCGCTACCATGTTGCGACCATCAACCGATTACGCTGCAAAGATAAACAACTTTTTCCGTTTTTCGCAAGTGTTTTGATGATTTTTTCAAATTCGGCCTTTGTTTTTTGAGGGCCTTCATTCCACCCCGACATTCATCCTTCCCATCAGCCTTTGCCAAGGCGACAGGAAAGCGAACAGGAAATCGTAGATGATTAATCCTGGCAGTAGGCCTTTCTCGCCCAAGCGCTTCGAGGCGTTGTAGTAGATGATGAGTTGCGTGCCAAAGCGCAGGAGGAAGAAAAACACCAAAATCGGGATATAGAACGCCGCGCCATTGGTGATGGCGAAGGCGGGATGGGCGCAAAGGGCAAGCAGGGCGATGAAAGAGGCGTAGAAGAAGAATTGTGAGATGTAAAACAGGCTCAGGTATATCCTTGAGCCAGAGTCGTACTGCGACACGGTGGAGTAGCGGCTGGCCTTTTGGCGCATCCAGAGGTGGAAGTTGCGAGTGGGCGTGGTGAGGATGGCATTCTCGGCATCAATCAACACTTCGGTATTCTTCTTGGTGGCCGTCTGGTTGATGAAGAGGTCGTCTTCACCGACAGAGGTAGTGTAGTGCGAAATAAAGCCTTGGTTTCTGTAAAACAGCTCCTTGCGATAGGAGAGGTTCTTGCCGATGCCCATATAAGGATGATGCGCCAAAGCGGCGGAGAGGTATAGCAGGCCGTTTTGGAGCGTGTCGAAACGCATGATGCGGTTGAGGGAACTCTTCTTGTGTACCAAAGGACTGTAACCGATGACGATTTCGGTGCGGGCGTTGTAGCGGTTCACCACACTGCGCAGCCATTGGTCGTTGACGGGCATGCAGTTGCAGTCGGTGAGGACGATGAGGTCGTTTTTGGCCGACTTGATGCCCATGGAAAGCGGGAACTTCTTGCCACTGAAGAAGTTAAGGTGCTGTTTGAGTTGCACGGGCTTCACCCTTGGCTCGTTACGCTCTATGTCTTTTAGGTATTCTTCGGTTTCGTCGTCAGAGCAATCGTTCACCACAACGATCTCGAAGTCGGGATAGTCCTGCTTGAGCAGGGCGGGAATCAGCTCATTGAGGTATTCGTAGGCATCGCGGGCGCAAAGTACGATGGAGACAGGCTCCAGCTCCTCGTTGAGTTTCGGGCGCGCGTTCCGCTTGTAGAAGGCGACTTTCGAGAACACGCCCCAATGGTAGAGCAGTTGGATGACAAGGCAGATGCCGAAAACAATTAAAAGGATGAAACTAAGGCTGTTATAGTTGAAACTGATTTGCATGACGCGCTTGATTTTGATGTTTGCAAAGATAATAAAAATGTTGGAACGAGAAAAGAATATTTGATGAAAAATTGGGATTCCCTGCGGGAATGGAGGTTGGTCTAATTATAATGTGCGGCGGCGGGTTATGCCAACGAATCGTAAACGCCACAAGCCGCCGCAGTTAACAAGACGATCGTCGTCTCCATTCCCCGCAGGGGAATCTTTGGGCTCGCATCGAAAAATGTCTTATTTTTGCGCAAAAATTAAGCGATGAATTTTAACATTGTCTCCAACGACCCGAGAAGCAATGCCCGTGCGGGTGTCTTGAATACCGACCACGGCCCGATAGAGACCCCGATCTTCATGCCGGTGGGCACGGCGGGCACGGTCAAGGCCTGTCATCTCCGTGACGTGCGCGACGAAGTGAAGGCGCAAATCATTTTGGGCAACACCTATCATCTGTATCTGCGTCCTGGCTTGGACGTGCTCGAAGCCGCTGGAGGCCTGCACAAGTTCAACGGCTGGGACCGCCCCATCCTGACGGATAGCGGTGGCTTTCAGGTGTTTTCGCTGACGGGCATCCGCAAGATGAAGGAGGAAGGCGTCACCTTCCAGTCGCACATCGACGGCTCGCGACATCTTTTCACGCCCGAAAACGTGATGGACATCCAGCGCAGCATCGGTGCCGACATCATGATGGCCTTCGACGAATGCACGCCAGGCACAGCCGACTACAAATACGCCAAACCTTCGATGGAACGCACCCACCGCTGGCTCGACCGCTGCATTGAGCGATTCAATGCCACCGAGCCGAAATATGGCTATAAACAGGCTTTGTTTCCCATTGTGCAGGGCTGCGTTTACCGTGACTTGCGTGTGGAGTCGGCTGAATACATTGCCTCGAAGAACGCCGTGGGCAACGCCATTGGCGGCTTGGCCGTGGGCGAGCCGACGGAAACGATGTATGAGATGATAGAACTCGTGAACACCATCCTGCCCAAGGACAAACCGCGTTACCTGATGGGTGTCGGCACACCTGCCAACATTCTCGAAGGCATCTCGCGTGGTGTCGATATGTTCGACTGCGTCATGCCCACCCGAAACGGACGCAACGGCATGATTTTCACCTCNNCCCAACGGCGAAACTTTCGTCGATGCACAATATACGAGGGCCTATCTGCGTCATTTGTTCGTCGCGGGCGAAATCCTCGGCCCCATGATTGCCAGCCTCCACAACATCGGCTTCTACCTCTGGCTGGTGCGCGAGGCTCGTAAACACATCATTGAAGGCGACTTCGCCGTGTGGCGCGACGTGATGCTACCCAAAGTAACCAGAAGGCTGTGAGTCCCGCAGTCCCGCGTCTCGCAGTCAAAAATAGAAAAAATGAGAAAAATAGACGCATATATCTTCAAGAAATACATCGGGACGTTCTTTTTCGCCATCTCGATGCTTATTCTCGTTGTCATCATCTTCGACTTGTCGGAGAACATCGACAGCTTCTTGAAACACAATGCGCCTTTGGGAAGAGTGGTATTGGACTATTATGTCATGTCCATACCTTATTATATAAACCTCTTCGTCCACCTTTTCGCTTTCATCGCCGTGGTGTTTTTCACCTCCAAGATGGCGGCGCGCACGGAGATTGTGGCCATCCTGAGCAGCGGCATCAGCTTTTGGCGTTTTCTCGTCCCCTACATGATGGCGGCAGTGACCATTGCCATTATGTCGTTGTATTTTGGTAACTTTCTGATTCCCAAGACTAACGAGATACGTCGAAAGTTCAAGGACGAATACATGGAGAAGCTGAGCCAGAGTGCGGGGCGCAATGTGCATGTGCAGATAGGGAAGAACGAGTTTGTGTACGTTGAAAGCTATAATATCTCAAAACAATATGGTCATAAGTTCTCTTGGGAGAGATATGACGGCAGCGAGCTGAAATACAAGGCGATGGGCGATGTTCTTTATCACGATACCATAGCCCCCAACAGCTGGTATTTCGACCCGTATGCTGTGCGCTATATTGATGGTAATGACGAGGAGCTTTTGAAAGGCCGCAACTACGACACCATCATCAACCTGTATCCCACCGATTTGTACATGATGAAGGAGGACTTCGAGGAGATGAACTTCTTTGAGCTGCGTGACCATATTTCTGCCATGAAGGAGAAAGGCTCTGAGGGTGTCAAGGCCTACGAGGTGGAAATGCACACCCGAATGTCGGCACCGGCGGCGGTCATCATCCTCACGCTTATCGGCGCGGCCTTGTCGAGCCGCAAGGTGAGAGGTGGAATAGGAATGCATCTCGGCATCGGCATCGGCATCGCGTTTTCCTATATTCTTTTCATGCAGATTTCCAAGACGTTCGCCATATCGGGAAACCTTCCACCCGTGTTGGCGGCATGGATTCCCAACATCATTTTCTGCGTGGTGGGCATCTATTTGCTGAGAAAGGCACCAAAGTAATTAATCGGTTGATATTTATCTAGTTATAACAAGGCAAAAAAGGCCTCATTGCTTTTTTGCAAAAAAAATACCTGCCGATTAGGGACTTTTCCTTATTTTAGCCACTTCTTTTCATCCTTAAAAAACAAAAGCACTATGCACATCGCAGTAGCAGGTAATATAGGCTCGGGAAAGACAACCCTCACGGGTCTTCTCGCCAAGCATTTCAACTGGAATCCCCACTACGAGGAAGTGGAGCATAATCCTTATCTGGACAGCTTCTATGAGGACATGCAGCGTTGGTCGTTCAACATCCAGATTTTCTTCCTCAACAGCCGCTTCCGTCAGGTGATGGACATCCGCAACAGCGGTAAAGACGTCATTCAAGACCGCACTATTTACGAGGATGCCCATATCTTTGCTGCCAACCTCTATTCGATGGGGCTGATGGAAACCCGTGACTATGAAAACTATCAGTCGTTGTTCGAACTGATGACGAGATTCCTCCAGCCGCCTGATTTGTTGATTTACCTGCGTGCCTCGGTGCCGACCTTGATTCGCCATATCGCCAAGCGCAACCGTGAGTTTGAGCAGAGCATCAGCATCAGCTACCTCACCAACCTCAACGAGCGTTATGAGAAGTGGATTAACGGCTACAAAGACGGCAAGTTGCTCATTATAGATACTGACAACATCGATTTGGAGAACCCTGAGGACTTGAGTACTGTCGTCGACAGGATTGAAGGTTCGCTCAACGGATTGTTTTGATTATGAAAGTAGTAGGAATCATACCAGCTAGATATTGTTCGACACGTTTTCCTGGCAAGCCTTTGGCCATGATTAAGGGGAAGACGATGATTCGCCGTGTGTGCGAACAGGCGTGGAAGTCGAAATTAGATGCAGTGGTCGTGGCCACTGATGACATGCGTATCGCTGATGAAGTGCTGACTTTTGGCGGACAGTATGTCCTTACCAATCCCAACCATCCCAGTGGCACCGACCGTTGTCGGGAAGCCTTGGATATGCTGGAGACACAATATGATGCCGTCGTCAACATTCAGGGTGACGAGCCTTTCATAGACCCTGAACAAATCAACCTTCTAGTCGATTTGATTTCGCGTGAGGATACACAGTTGGCCTCGCTGGCGAAACGCATCGAGGATGAAGACGACTTGTTCGGCTCAAATGCGGTGAAGGTGGTGATGGATAAAGAAGGTAAGGCCTTGTATTTCAGCCGCAACCCGATTCCATATATGCGTAATCTGGATAGAAAAAAGTGGTTGGACAAGGGCGTCTTCTACCGTCATATTGGCATCTATGCCTACAAGGCCGAGACCTTGCGTCAAGTGGCAAAGTTACAGCCTTCCGAACTAGAGTTGGCCGAATCGTTGGAACAGCTGCGTTGGCTCGAAAACGGCTTTAGCATTCGTATGGCCATCTCGGAATCGCTCAACATCTCCATCGACTCGCCAAAAGATTTGGAAAAGGCTTTGCAATTTGCAGAAAACCAATTGAGCGAAGGATGATCACCATTGCCGAAGCCATATCAGACCTGTTGTTTGTCCGCGACACCGTGGTGGTGCCAGGTTTGGGTGCTTTTGTGAAGAAGCCTACCTCGGCACAGGTGAATCCTGTGGCGAATTATTTCGGTATGCCCTCGAGCCAAGTCATTTTCGATGCCTGTTTAAGAGAGGACAATGATTTGGTTCCCAATTATATAGCAGAGAAAAACGAAATACCGGAAGATGAAGCCCGCCGCTTGTTGGCGATGTTCGTTACCGATTGCTTCAACAACCTAAAACGAGGCAAGAAGGTGGTTTTGAACAATATAGGTACTTTGTATTACGACTGGGCTGGTGACCTCGCTTTTGAACAGGACAAGACCATCAATTATAATGCCGATGTTTTCGGTTTGTGTGATTTCACGTCAGAACCAGTGTTACGTTCTAAGACGAAGGATGAAATCAAGGCGGAGATTGAGCAGCAGCAAAAAGACAAGAACACTCCTGTCACGGTGGATGAAAAGACCGTGCATGAGCACGACAATGAAGATAATAAAGACGAAGACGAAGAGTTTGATGACGAGGACGACAGACCTAGGATTTGGCTGTGGGTCTTACTAGGACTTCTGCTTTTGGCTGGTGTAGGTTACGGCCTGCACTATTTCAAGGTCATCGATTTCAGCAAATGGTTTGAAAAGGAACAACCTGCCGAATTTGAGCCTTGGACGGTAATCTTACCCGAAGCCAAGACTTGGGAGACGGAGAAAGTAGTGCCTCAGGAGCAGGTGGTTGATACTGTTGTAGAGTTGCAACAACCTGTTGAGGAGAAGCAAGAGCAAGTACAAGCACCCGAACAACAACCCGAGCAACAACCCGAGCAGAAACCTGCACCTGTAGTGAACAGCGATGCCAACATCCGTATCATTGCGGGATGTTTTGCACAAGAGGAAAATGCGGTACGGCTCGTCAATACCTTGAAAGACAAAGGCTATACTAATGCGTTCTATGAGTTGAGAGGCAGCAAGTGGTACGTCTCGTTCGGCCGCTATGCCACCCAAGAGGAAGCCAATGCCGCTATGCGTGAGATTAGGAAGAACACCGAATATAAGGCCTGGATACTATCTCGTTGAAATTAATTAAACACTTGCTTTTATGTTTGATCCTAAAACGAACTATTACCCTTATCCCGAAAATACCGACCAGCACTATCTTAAGCTCCGTATGGATCGTGGTATTGTTTTCGATGAATCGTATCCTTATTTAGACAAGTCGCGCATTTTCAGATTTCGAAAGGTGTTGATGCGCATTTTTCTGTATGTGGTTGTTTTCCCGGTATCTTCAATCCGAATGGGACTGAAGATCAAAGGGCGCAAAAACCTGAAGAAGTATAAGGACGTTCTGGATAAAGGCGTGGTCTCCGTTTGCAATCACGTTCACATGTGGGATTATTTTGCAATATTGAACGCAATCCGCCCGTACAAGCCGAACGTTCTTATTTGGGACAAAAACATCAATGGTGAGCATGGTACGGGCATGCGCCTGGTAGGCGGAATTCCTATCCCGGAGAGCAATATTGAGGCTCAGGGGGCTTTCTTCAAAGCCCTTGACGACCTCCTTTCAGATGGCGGCTGGCTTCACATTTACGCAGAAGGTAGCATGTGGGAATGCTATGCTCCGATTCGTCCGTTCAAGCGCGGCGCGGCAAGCATCGCCGCTAACAATGACAAGCCCATAATCCCTTTGGGATTCTCTTACCGCGAACCTGGTTGGATCAGAAAACACGTTTTCCACCAGATTGCATTGTTTACTCTTCATATCGGCGAGCCTATTTATCCCGATAAGAACCTCACGCACAAAAAGCGTGAGAGGGATTTGACGATTCGTGCCCATAGAGCTGTTTGCACCCTTGTCGGGATCAATCCTGACGAGAACTTATATGAGCCTATTCTCAACGATTCCAAGCGCATCGACTATTACACGTCGACCTACGGAGTCGGCTACCGAGGTTCATGGTGATTATTTTCATATCTTTGCACTTTCAAAAAGGGGTATATTATATCATATAGCCCTCTGCCTGAGGAGAAAGGAATATGTCAAAAAAGAACAAACTAGAACGATTTGCCGAGAACAAGACCTTCCCGAACTTGTTCGAATACAGCTATGAACGCATCATGGCCGAGGGTTTCCCCCTGCAAGGGAAGTGGCACGAGGATTTCTTCCATAACGACAATCCCATCGTGTTGGAGTTGGGCTGCGGCAAGGGCGAATACACCGTTGGCTTGGCGCGTGCGCATCACGATATCAACTATATTGGTGTCGACATCAAAGGGGCCCGCATCTGGCGTGGCTTGAAGCAGAGCAACGAGGAAGGCATGAAGAACGTGGCTTTCCTGCGCGCCCGCATCGACCAAATCGAGCATTTCTTCGCCAAGGACGAGGTCTCCGAGATTTGGGTCACCTTCCCCGACCCGCATCCAGGCGAGGGTGAACGCAATGCGAGGCACCGCCTTACCTCACCAGAGTTCTTGGAGCGTTATCGTAAGATTGTCCGCCAAGATGGCATCCTCAACCTCAAGACCGACAGCCCCATCATGTATGAGTTCACCCTGCATGATGTAGTGGAAAAACAAGGTCTGCCTTTGCTTTATGCCACTGACGACCTCTACGCTACCGACGAAGCCCTCGAAGTCAAGACCATTCGCACCTTCTATGAACAAATGTGGCTCGACCAAGGCCTCACCATCAAATATATCCGCTTCAAAATAAATGCGGAATGCGGAATGCAGAATGCGGAATGAGTCTCGCGTCCCGCGTCCCGCAGTCCCGGGTCAATAGAAAACAACAATTCAACAGTTAAACAATCAACACTTCAACAATATGTACACTGACGACAACCAACTCTACATTGCGCATTGCGACAACGGACCTCTCTATATGGTGGGCAAAATGGCCAACCGTCACGGCTTGATAGCCGGTGCCACGGGTACGGGTAAGACCGTCACCTTGCAGGTGCTGGCAGAGACCTTCTGCCAGGCTGGAGTACCTTGCTTCATGGCCGACATGAAAGGCGACCTTTCGGGCATCAGCCAGGCGGGACAGATGAGCGGCTTCATTGAGAAGCGTTGCCCAGAGTTCGGCATCGAGAACCCGAATTTCCACGGCTGCCCGACACGCTTCTTCGACGTGTACGGCGAACAAGGCCATCCGCTGCGTGCGACCATCTCCGACATGGGTCCGCAACTCTTGGCCCGTCTCCTCGACCTCAACGAGACCCAGACAGGCATCCTCAACATCGTCTTCAAGATTGCCGACGACAGAGGTCTGCTCCTCATCGACTTGAAGGACTTGAGACTTATGCTCGACTATGTGGCCAAGAACGCCAAGGAGTTCACGACGACTTATGGAACGGTATCTTCAGTGAGTGTGGGTGCCATCCAGCGTGCGTTGCTGGCACTGGAATCCGAGGGTGCCGACTTGTTCTTCGGTGAACCGGCGTTCAATGTGTTCGACTTCCTTCAGACCGAAGGCGGCAAGGGCGTGATGAATGTGTTGGCTGCCGACAAGTTGATGCTCAACCCGAAGCTTTACAGTACTTTCCTGTTGTGGCTGCTGAGCGAGCTTTACACGCAACTGCCCGAGGTTGGCGACCTGCCGATGCCCAAGCTCATCTTCTTCTTCGACGAGGCTCACATGTTGTTCAAGGACACCTCGAAGGCTTTGGTCGACAAGATTGAGCAGGTCATCCGTCTCGTGCGTTCCAAAGGCGTGGGTGTCTACTTCGTCACGCAAAGCCCCGACGACATCCCGGAAGCCATCGCCGGCCAGCTCGGCAACCGCATCCTCCATGGGTTGCGTGCCTATACCCCCAAGGAGCAGAAGGCCGTGAAGGCGGCTGCCCAGACCTTCCGTGCCAACCCAAGCTTCAACACGGAAGCCGCTATCCTCGAACTCGGCACGGGCGAGGCTTTGGTCTCGTTGCTCGACGAGAAAGGAGCGCCCTGCATCGTGGAGCGCGCCAAGATTCTCTTCCCCTTGAGCCAGATAGGTGCCATCACCGAGGCTCAACGCAGCGATTTGATTCGCAGGTCACGCCTTTACGGTGTCTATGACAAGAGCTTCGACCGCGAAAGCGCTTACGAGATGCTCGTTGAGGAACAGAAACAGGAGGAGAAACGCCGTCAGAAAGAAGCCGAAGAGGAAGAGAAGCGCAAAGCCAAGGAAGCCAAGGAAAAGGAACGTGCAAGAAGCACCAGTTCGCGAAGCACCTCCACCCGAAAGAAAAAATCGGCAGGACAAAAGGCCCTCGAGAAAACCCTCAACACAACGGCTACGACCATCGGCCGAGGCATTGGCAACAAAATCGTGAGGTCGATTTTGGGGAGTATCTTCAAATAGTTGACGTGAAATTTTCGGCTGGTTTTAGCAGATGTCATCAATGCTTCGGAAAATCATAGGGACAAAACCAGATGCCGGTCTTGTCTAATATGTTGGAATCCAATAACGAGAGGGAAAAAACATAGGGACAAGCCGTTTTGCTGGTCATTAATACATTGTTTTATTATATATCTTTGCAGAAAATGATGAACACAAACAGAAAAACTATAATGCCATGAAAAAACCAATCTATTTATTTGCCCTGTCGTTTTTGTTGGCGGCATTAATGGGGTGCCAAAAGTCCGATGCCGAGATTTTGGGGATTGTCTCCACCGATGAGGTCGAAAACTATTTCGGCACTACGGTTGAGGTATGCTATTCAGACGATACCAAAATGTATTTTCACCTGCTCTCCGACACCACAGCCGAGGTAGTCAATTATTACAGGTTTTATACCGTTCAAGAGGAGCAATCGCCTTGGATCTATCGCGGCGACATCGTCATCCCAGACCGTTTTGTCCATAACGGCAAGACCTATAAGGTGACTTGTATTGGCGAAGGCGCATTTATGAAGACTATTTCATGCTGGGCAACTCCATCGAGCGCATCCTTGTTCCGGCACAAAGTGTCGACCTATACAAGGAGAGCTATTTCTGGCGTTTGTATAAAGACATTATTGTTGGAATGTGATTATATGGACTAAAAAAATGAAAATGATGAATACAAAGAATTTATGGAAAGGCTTGCTGGTCCTTGTTTTGGGCTTAGCCATGACCGCTTGCCAAAAGGATGAAAACGACCCGCTGAAAATCATTTCCACACAAGAAGTGGTCCGCGATGGTCAAGTAATAGTTGAGGCCAGTTATCGAAACGACTTGAAAAAGATGTATTTCATCCTCGTTTCGCCCAACACTGCCGTCGTCACCAGAGCGACGGATTTCAATCCCGAGCTGGTCAACAGGCAGTATTATGGGAAGGAAGTCATTCCCGCCGAGTTCACGCATCTTGGCCAGACTTATTCGGTAGTAGGAATCAAGAGCGAGGCTTTTTGGGGATGTAATAAGCTGACATCCATAGTATTGCCTAATACGGTTACCAACATTGGCAATTACGCTTTCTTTGGTTGTACGGAATTGAGTAGCGTCACCCTTTCAGAATCGCTTGAAGAGATTGAATACGATGCATTTCATGGATGTGGCAACCTGGCTTCGATTGATTTGCCTGCTTCCATCAAGTGGATAGAGGTTCATGCCTTTGATGAATGTGCTTCGTTGACTTCCATGACTTGTCGGGCCGTTACACCTCCGTCGTTTGCGTTGGTGGAATCGGATTATCTTCTGTCTCGTCTTCAGGAAATCAAGGTTCCACAAGCCAGTGTGAATACTTACAAATCCGCTTGGGGATGGAGTCAGTTTGCTGATATAATTGTAGGATATTAGAAATAACAATAAATAGCACAAACAATGAAAAGACTAGTATTATTTGCAATGGCATTGGCGGCCATGATGCTGTCGGTATTTGTTTTGGCGACTTGCTCGGCTGATCGTCTTTGCCATTTGGAAGTTGTGATGAAAAACACCTTGCCAATGGAACTGACCATCATGACTAAGGATTGCGGTTTGGTGACCTCGCAGGATTCATCCTATCACCCATCGCAGACAATCACAATTCCTGCCCAAGGAGAGGTTTCGGTGGTTTGGGATTATCGTTATCAGATCAATTATCCGCAATACTTTAATGACAACCAATGTGATTCGATGAGGATTGTTTTCAACGATTCGGTTCAAGTAGTATTCTCAAAGGAAGACAAAAGCAGGTTTAATCCTATCTTGATGGAGAACTACGAAACGCTACCTGCCGAAAACGATTGGGACGGCTGCCTGCAATATACTTTCACCGAAGATGATTACCAGAATGCGGTGCAGCAACGAGAATGAAATCATGAGTGAAGATGGTTTCGTTATGCGTGCTATCGTGCTATCGTGCTAACGAAGGACTCCCCCTGACCCCCTCTGAGGGGAAGAACTCCCCTGCCGCTGCGCGGCACCTCTTCGGGGTTGGGGATGATTGGCGTGTTGAACATTTTATGTGGCTGGTTCACGTCTGTGTGGAAAGAAGTCGTATTTTTGCAAAAATTCTTGAAGGATGAGGGTAAAACTTGACGACATATATGGTTTGTTGCACAGCACCGAAGGTACTGTGGTGGAGTTTAAGACGGCACGGGGCGGGTTTCCGCAGTCGTTTTGGACTACATTCTCAGCTTTTGCGAATACCGATGGCGGCGTGATTGTGCTTGGCATAAAAGAGAAGAACAAACTGCCAGTGGTTGACGGATTGACGGAAATGGAAGCCATCGACCTGAAGAAGAAGTTCTGGGACATGGCNNTGTGGAAGAGATTGCGGGAAAGGGCTGGGTGCTGGTGTGCGAGGTGCCGAGGGCTTCCTACGACCGTAGGCCTGTGTTCCTGAATGGCCGTCCGTATGGTAACACCTACAAGCGCAGACATGAAGGTGACTACCTGTGTACCGATGAGGAGGTGCGTCAGATGTTTGCCGATGCCAACCTGCGACATGGTTCGACGGATGCGCGTATCCTGAAGGGTTACTCGATGGACGATATTGACCTTGATACGCTGCATAGTTACCGCAAGGCATACGATGCACGTCACGAGAATCATCCATGGTCGGATTTGTCGGACATGGANNTGGTTCTTCCCCGACTATAGAGAGCATCTCGGTACGGTGGAGGGAGAGCGGTGGAGCGACCGTATCTACCCCGACGGCACATGGGAAGCGAATGTGTATCAGTATTTCACACGGGTGTTCCGCAAGTTGGTACAGTTGCTGCCCAAGCCGTTCCGTTTGGCTGGCGACGGGATGACGAGATTGGAGTTTACCCCTGCCCATATAGCGGTGAGAGAGGCATTGGCGAATGCCTTGATTCATGCGCAGCACAACTCGATGGGCAATGTGGTGGTGGACAGTTGGGTTGACAAAATAGTGATCAGCAATCCCGGCTCGATGCTGGTGAGTGTGAGCGAGTTCTACGAGGGGCAGCATAGTGTGTGCCGCAATCCGCTGTTGCAAAAGATGTTTGTGTTTATCGGTGTTGGCGAGAAGGCAGGAAGCGGTGCGGACGTGATTGTGAAAGGTTGGGAAGACCAGAAGTGGACCAAGCCCGTGCTGAGTGAGCACATTGAGCC
>LXOW01323453.1_pt1 | contig 14256 bp, 10 predicted proteins | sample 1368591 | NCBI WGS metagenome assembly LXOW01 (sample SAMN04884650, study PRJNA319009) | bovine gut metagenome | isolation source: Cow rumen | host: Bos taurus | place: Italy: Legnaro (PD) | collected 2014-07-09
TTTTGTTGGCTGCGGAACTAGGATTCGAACCTAGACAATACGAGTCAGAGTCGTAGGTGCTGCCATTACACAATTCCGCAACATCTTTCAGGGAAATCCCGAGATGCCGTCCGTCTGAGTGATAACACCCGCCTCTCGGCAGGTGGTCTAGCTGTGATGAGCCTCAATCTTCCCGTCGNNTTTCCGTATTCACTCTGTGGGTTTATCACTAAAAACGTAACGCACACCGCAGGATTATTCCGATGGTGGGATTAATTGGAATCGAACCAATGACCTCCACGATGTCAACGTGGCGCTCTAACCAGCTGAGCTATAACCCCTTAACAGGATTTAATTATACACATCGGAGCGAAAAATGCAAGCACTTTTTTTCGGTTCCGTCATTTTGCCATGGAAAAAGCGTATTTTTTCTTTGTGTGCAGCCGCTGGCATACCGGTTCCACGAGAACCCACAGAAAAATGGCCGCCGTACTCAGGCTAAAGCTGTCGTGGGACCCCAAACGTATCACGCAGAAAGAGAAGAGCATATACTCCCTCACGCAAAAGAACAGTTCAAAAACCAGTCCGCCCACTGCACAGGCGATGGGCCTATCCTCTCTGTTCCGGCATATCAGCAGGATAGGGATCGTCAGCAGCACCGCGCACAGGGGCTCCAGGAGCGACAGCAGGGGCCAAGCGTCCGCGACCTTCCAGCAGATGAGCCCGCCCAACATGGACGCCGTCAGCACCTCGGCCCAGTTGACCTGATGGGGCCAATCCAAAAGAAGGATCGGAGGCAGGAGCACGGCTGCCGGATAGAGCCTGATCCATTCGAGATCCCATTCGAATCCCGAAACGGCCAGCAGGATCAGAAAAGACAGGACCCGGGGCAACCATCTTTTATCTTGTTTATTTGCCCATGCGAACAGGGCCATGCTGATCAGACACGGTTGATACAGATACAAAAAGCGTCACATCCTTTTTCATAGGATGGACGCCTTTACGGAATGTCATGCTCTCAGGTCACAGGAGCCGGACCCCTTCGCTGTATACCGCTTTGATGTGACGATCGTCCAATCGGTATACGGCCCGTAGCAGCCGATCCCGCAATGTGAGGCCAGAAAACATGGGCAGGTCCGTATCGTCCAGCACGACGGCGTGGAGAAGCTCCCCTTCGGCAAAACCGATCCCCTGTCCAAAGAACGAGCGGCTGGCCCCGGTTGCCATAAAGTATGCCTGCTCTATGGAGATCACCTGGCTGGCGTCCTGCATCATGCTGCCCCGGTCTTTGGAAGCCGAGATGGAGTTGGCCATGGTCCGCAGCATGGAAAGGGTGGTCCCCCCCGCCACATCGGAGCCAAGGCACACCGTCTGCCCCTCCTGCAGCATGTGGGCCACCGGGCTGATGCCGCTCATAAGGGAGTTGTTGGAGCTGGCGCAATGGACCGGGTGAACGCCCCGCAATCTCATGGCGGCTCGTTCCCGTATATCGCTGTGGACGCAATGGGCCATCAGCGTCCTGCTGTCGAACAGGCCGTATTTATCGTATACCTCCCAATACTGCCCGCAGTCGGGAAACAGCTGGGCGACCAAAGCGATCTCGTTGGTGTTCTCCGAAAGGTGGGACTGGACAGGCAAGTCCCGCTCCGCCTTCAGCTTTCCGAGGAATGCCAGCAGCCGATCGGTACAGGAGGGAGCAAAGCGTGGCGTAAGGATAGGCTTCACGCGGGTAAACTGCCGGCAGCCCTCCAGCCAGCGCAGCGTCTCCTTTTCGCTCTCCTCTGTGGTCTCACAAAGAAACGGCGGCGCGTTCCGATCCATGTTCACCTTGCCCACGTATCCTGTCACCCCCGCCTTATCCAGCTCATCCATAAGGATCAGGGTGGAATCCGTGTGCAGGGAGGAAAACATGGCCACTCGGGTCGTTCCGTTGCGGATCAGGTCCCGGGCTAAAACGCGATACATCCTGCGCGCGTATGCCGTATCGGCATACCTGGCCTCTGTGGGAAAAGCGTAGGTGTCCAGCCACTGGAGCAAAGGACGATCCATGCCGGTCCCCGTATACTCATATTGGGGGCCGTGCAGATGCATGTCCGCAAAGCTTTGCAGGATAAGTGCGTCGCCGAAGTCTGTGACAGCAGCCTCCTTCATGCTCTCAGGAAGGATGGAGTAGATGCCCTCCACGCGGCCATCCTCCAAGACCAGATAGCTGTCCGGATGGACGCCCAAAGTATCCAAAGACAAAGCCTCCAGGATGTTGCCCTTCAACGCGGTCAGCATGGCTGCATGTCCTCCTTCGTGTCGATGTCCATAAGTTCCTCTATCTCCGCCGGGATGGTCCGGAGCGATCCGGGATGGGCGGCGATCACCTGGCGGCCGCCTCGATCCCCTTTTACCTCCAACAGCTCCCCAAAAAGAGCGGCAGGAAAGATGACCGGATTCCCTCGCTTTCCCTCAGCCTCCAAAGCCCAGATGCTGTCTGGCGTCTCCTCAAAAGCTTCTATAAGCCTTTGTATGGTGGCTGAAGTCAAATTCGGCTGATCGGCCACGGCGTACAGTATCCCATCGTATGCGCCTGCTTCCATGATATGCGCCGTACCCAACCGAACGCTGGAGCTCATACCTCGCTCCGGGTCAGGATTGATGACCACCGCAAAGCCTTTCGCTTCCGCCGCTTCGATAAGATAGTTTTTATCCCGACTGGTGACCGCCACCCGCAGCGCAAAGGGGACATGGGCAAGTGCCTGAACGGCGTGTATGCCCATGGGCTGCCCATGTATGGGAACGTGCAGCTTATCTTCCCCAAATCTAACTCCGGAACCGGCCGCCGTCAGCAAGCAGGCCAGCTTCATTTCCGATACCGCCCGCAGCGATCCCGATGCACGTATTCGCCTTTATTAGAGGCGATGAGCGCCCCGTTCTCCACGACAAGCGTTCCGTTCAGGATCACGTCCCGGGTCATGCCGGCAGCCGTATATCCCTCATAGGGGGAGTTGTCGCAATTGTGCAGGTTGGTGGCCGCTCTAATAACGTGAGGGGCATCGGGGTCAAAGATCACGATGTCCGCGTCGCTGCCCGCCCGAAGGGTGCCCTTGCCAGGATACATGCCGAAGAGCTTCGCCGCCCGGGTGGACATGAGCTGGCCCATCTTCACCATGTCGATGCAGCCGCCCTTCACAGCTCGGGTATAGACGATCTCTGCCCGGTTCTGCACGCCCGCGCCGCCGTTGGGCGTCTTGGAAAAGTCGTCCTTTCCCGCTGCCTTTTGGGCCATAGTAAAGGAGCAGTGGTCCGTGCCGATCCAGTCGATCTCCCCCGTCCCCATGGCTGCCAGCAGCTCTTCCTGGTCCGCCTTTGATCTAAGGGGCGGGGACATGACGAACTTGGCGCCGTCTTCGGCGTCATACATGCTCTCCTCCAAAACCAGGTACTGGGGACAGCTCTCCAGATATACCTCCTGGCCCCGCTCCCTGGCACGGCGGGCGATAGCCAATCCCTCTTTGGTGGAGAGATGGACCACCCAGGCAGGGCCGCCGGCCAAATATGCCGCGTCCATGAGCCGCCCTACGCCGTCCGCCTCCACCACGTTGGGCCGGGATACGGCATGATACCGGGAGGCGGTCTTCCCCGCCGCCTTCAGCTCCTTTACCCGGGCCTTGATGATGTCGTCGTTCTCGCAGTGGATGCCGATGACGCAATCCTCCTTGGCCAGGCGCTTGATGGCTTCGTACATCACCCCGTCGCTGAGGCGCATGTTGTCATAGACCATGTACATCTTGAAGGAGGTGATGCCGTTCTCGATCATGCGCGGGATCTCGGCGATCCTGTCCTCGTTCCATTCGGACATGGCCATGTGAAAGCCGTAGTTGCAGCTGCTGTTCTTCGCTTTGTTTTCCCATTTGCTAAAAGCATCCATCAAGGTCATGCCCCGCTCCTGGGTGGCAAAGTCCAGCACGGTGGTGGTGCCCCCCACCACGGCCGCTTTGGTGCCGGTGGCAAAATCGTCCGCCGTAACGGTGGTCCCCACCTCAAGATCAAAGTGGGTGTGGGTGTCGATGAATCCGGGGAACACATAGCAGCCCGTTGCGTCGATCACTCGGTCTGCAGACGATTCGATATTCCCGCCCACCTGCTCGATAACGCGGCCGTTGGTCAACAAGTCTCCCCGTTCTATCCTGTCCTCTAAAACCAGGGAAGCGTTTTTGATCAGTATACGCATAGACATGCCCTCCTGTTTATGATCTGATTATATCATATGTGAAACAAAAATCGTACATCTTTCAAAAAAATAATTAGACCATCTTCCAACTATACGTTCTTTGTGCTATACTGCGAACTGGGAGGATATAAAGATGGATAAAAACAGATTACGCAACGCGATCCTGAACGCCACCTCACGCAACGCCGCCCTGGTCATCAAGAACGCCAACATCGTCAACGTTTTTACAGGCACCATCCAGAAAGGAGACGTGGCTGTACGCGACGGCATCATCCTGGGCGTCGGCACCTATTCCGGGAAGGAGGAGATCGACGCCAAGGGCGCCTACCTCTGCCCTGGTCTTATCGACGGCCATGTGCATATCGAATCCTCCATGGCCCATCCGTCCCGCTTCGCCGAATGCATCCTGAAGCAGGGCACCACCTCGATCATCGCCGATCCCCACGAAATCGCCAACGCCTGCGGCACCGACGGCATCCAGTATATGCTGGATCAGACCGAATGGCTGCCCCTTTCCGTTTTTTTGATGATCCCCTCCTGCGTTCCCTGCACCAGTTTCGAGACCAGCGGCGCCAAGCTGGTCGCCAGCGACATGGAGCCGTTTATGCACAACAAGCGGGTCATCGGTCTTGGGGAAGTGATGGATTACGTGGCCGTGGTCACGGGAGACGGCGAAATGCTGGACAAGCTCAAGCTTTTTGAGCGCCGTCCTATCGACGGTCACGCCCCCCTCCTCTCCGGCGACGAGCTGAATGCCTACTGCATCGCCGGTCCCCGCACCGATCACGAGTGTTCAGATTACGACGAATTGGTCGAAAAGCTGAGCAAGGGCATGCGGCTCCATCTGCGGCTTGGTTCCGCCTGCCGGGGCGTGGAGGAGATCATGGCGAAGATCGCAAAGAACAAACTCCCCACTCGCCACATGCTTTTCTGTACTGACGACAAGCACCTGGGCGATATCGAGCGGGAAGGCCACATCAACTATATCCTGCGCCGGGCCGTAGCCAACGGAATCTCCCCCATCGAAGCTATACAGATGGCCACCATCAACGCCGCCGAGACCTATGGCCTGCAGCGCTACGGCGCCATCGCCCCCGGGTATCGGGCGGACATGGTCCTGTTCGACGATCTGACGAATTTCAACGCCCTCATGGTATTTACCAACGGCATCCGGTTTGAGCCTGAACCCGATCTGCTCCTTAAGCGGGACCCACGCATCTATAACAGCGTTCATCTGGCGCCCCGCAAGCCCGGAGCGCTGGATCTGGACGTACACGGCAAGATGCCCGTCATCAACCTGGTCCCCGGCGAGCTGCTCACCCATCTGACCTTTGAGACCGTTCCGGAAGAGAACGGCAAGTTCGTGGCCAGGCCGGAGCTGCTGAAGGCGGCTGTCTTCGAGCGGCACATGTCCTCCGGTCGGGTAGGCGTAGGCGTCCTCAAGGGGATGCGGCTCACCAACGGAGCCATCGCCTCCACCGTGGGCCATGATTCCCACAACCTGATCGTGGTGGGCGACAACGATGAGGACATGCTGACGGCGGTGGACGCTTTGGAGGCATCCTCCGGAGGCTTTGCGGTGGTGAGCCAGGGCAAGATCTTAGCTCAGCTCCCCCTGCCTATCGCCGGGCTTATGAGCGATCTGCCTCTTCAAGAGATCATCAGCCGCCAGGAGGCGCTGCTCGCCGCCTTCCGTTCCATCGGCGAATATGCCGACGGCGACCCCTTTGTGACCCTTTCCTTTATCGCTTTGCCTGTGATCCCTTACGTGCGGATCACGGATATGGGTGTGTTTGACGTGACCAAGATGCAATTCATACAGTAAGGAGGACATCCATGATCGTAGGAAAAAGTGTGCCCCGCGTGGATGCGTTCGACAAGGTGACCGGACGCGCCAAGTATACGGACGATCTCTGCGACAAAAATGCGCTGCTCATTCGCGTGGTGCGATCCACCATCGCCCATGGCTTCGTGAAGTCCGTGGATATATCCGAAGCTATGAAGGTGCCGGGCGTGGTTCGGATCTTCACCTGCTTTGACGTGCCCGACATCCCCTTCCCCACGGCCGGACACCCCTGGTCCGTGGAAGAGGCCCATCAGGACGTGGCGGATCGCTTCCTGTTGAACCAGCACGTGCGTTACTATGGGGACGACGTGGCTGCCGTGGTGGCGGAGAACGAGGTGGCCTGCGCCCAGGCGGCCAGGCTGGTGAAGGTGGAATACGAGGCGCTGCCCTTCGTGCTGGACCCCATCGAGGCCATGGAGGACGGCCGTGCCCAGCTTCACGACGCTTTCCCCCACAACATACTCAAGCACACCTCCATCCGCAACGGCGACTATGAGCAGGCCCGGAAGGAGCCCGGCCTCATCTGCATCGACAAGTGGTACACCACTCCCACGGTGCAGCATTGTCACATTGAAAACTTTGTCTGCTACGCCTATGAGGAAGCGGGCAAGACCGTCATCGTTTCCTCCACCCAGATCCCCCACATCGTGCGCCGCACGGTGGGCCAGGCCATGGGCGTCCCCTGGGGCTCCGTCCGCATCATCAAGCCCTACATCGGCGGCGGCTTCGGCAACAAGCAGGATACCCTGTATGAGCCCCTCTGCGGCTGGATCTGCCGGCAGCTGGGCGGACGCCTGGTGAAGATCGACGTGCCCCGGGAGGACACCTTCATCAGCAACCGGGTGCGCCACGCCATCAAGTTCCATATCACCTCCTACGTTCGGCCTGACGGCACCTACGTGGCTCGGAAGCTGGAGCTGTTCTCCGATCAGGGCGCTTACGCCTCCCATGGACATTCCATCGCCGCCAAGGCCATGGGCTGCTTCCCCCAGATGTACCCCTGTCCCAACGTGGAATGCGACGCCTACACGGTCTACACCAACAAATCCGTGGCCGGCGCCATGCGCGGATACGGCATCCCTCAGGCTATGTTCGCCTATGAAAGCCATACGGACGACGTGTGCAGGGAGCTGGGTCTCGATCCTGTGGAGTATCGCCGCAAGCACATCATGCCCGTGGGCTTCAAAGATGGATTCTCCAAGAACGAGAACTACTACGACACCTATAACCAGTGCATGGACAAGGCCATCGCCTACATGGACTACTGGAAGAAGCGGGAAGCGTTCAAGGATCAGACCGGGCCCATCCGCAAGGGCATCGGCCTCTCCTGCTTCTGGTACAACACCGCCGTTTGGCCCATCTCTCTGGAGCATTCCTCCTGCCGCATGGTCCTCAATCAGGATGGCACCATCCAGCTGCAGGTGGGGGAGACGGAGATCGGTCAGGGCGCCGATACGGCCTATGCCCAGATGGCGGCGGAGGTCATCGGCCTGAAGGACTATACGGACGTCCACGTAGTATCCAATCAGGATACGGATGTGACCCCCTTCGGCTTGGGCGCTTACGCTTCCCGGCAAACCTACGTGTGCGGCTTCTCCATCACCCAGACGGGCCTTATCCTGAGAAAGAAGATATTGGAATACGCTCACGAGCTTACCCGCATGCCGGAATACGATCTGGATATCGAGGACGGCAACATCGTCCGTTCCACCGACGGGCGGGTGCTGATGCCCCTCTCCGATCTGGCCACGGAGGCCTTTTACAGCCTCACCCACAGCGTGCACATCACGGCTGAGTCCACCTATCAGATAAAATCCAACGCCTACTCCTTCGGCTGCTGCATCGCTGAGGTGGAGGTGGACGTGCCTCTGTGCCGGTGCGAAGTCAAGAGGATCATCAACGTGCACGACTGCGGCAAGCTCATCAACCCTGCCCTGGCGGAAGCCCAGGTGGAGGGCGGCATGAGCATGGGCATCGGCTACGCTCTCTCCGAGCAGCTCCTTTACGATGCCAAGACCGGTCGCGGTCTCAACAATAACCTGCTGGACTACAAGCTGTCCACCACGCTGGATCATCCCCATTTGGAGGCCCAGTTCGTGGAGAACCCCGAGCCCACCAACCCCTTCGGCACCAAGGCTTTGGGCGAGCCGCCCGCCACCCCTGTGGCGCCCGCTATCCGCAACGCCATCTTGAACGCCACCGGCGTAGCGGTGGACGATCTTCCTATGAACCCCAAGGTCCTGTTCAAGCGTTTCAGCGAAGAAGGGCTCATTCATGATCCCTGGAGAGAGGAGAAATAACGCCATGTACGACATGAAAGAACTGTATGAAGCCTTCACCGTCCAGGAGGCCGTCCAGCTGCGTTTGGCACATCCGGAGGCTCAGATCATCGCCGGCGGGTCCGACGTTCTGGTCCAGATGCGGGAAGGCAAGCGGGCCGGTAAGGAGCTTATCTCCATCTACCTGATCGACGAGCTTCGCGGCGTATCCCTGGACGAGAACGGAGCCATTCGCATCGGCTCATTGACCAGCTTCTCCCACATCACAAAAGACCCCATCATCCAAAAGCACATCAACGTGCTGGGCGAAGCGGTGGACCTGGTAGGCGGACCTCAGATCCGGAACATCGGCACCATCGGCGGCAACACCTGCAACGGCGTGACCAGCGCCGACTCCGCCTCCACGCTGCACGCCTGGGAAGCTGTCATCGAGCTGACCGGGCCGAGCGGCAAGCGTCTTGTGCCCATCAAGGATTTCTATATCAAGGCCAGCACCGTGGACATCCGGGAGGGCGAGATCCAGACCGCCATCCTTATCCCCAGGGAGAGCTACGAGAACACCTGGGGTTCCTACTACAAGTACGCCATGCGAAACGCCATGGACATCGCCACCACGGGCTGCTCCGTGAACGTGCGCCTCTCCCCTGACAAGCAGACCTTCGATCGGGTCCGCATCGCCTATGGCGTTGCTGGTCCCGTACCCATGCGGGCACCCTCGGCCGAAGCGTTCATCCAAGGCAAGCCCCTTACCATGGAGAACGCGGAAGGCTTCGCTCTGGAGGTGCTCAAAGACATCAATCCTCGAGATTCCTGGCGTGCGCCCAAGGCCTTTCGGCAGCACATTGCCGTGGAGATGGCCAAGCGCTGCCTGATCGAGGCCACCGATCGCTGTGGAGGTGTGATAAACTGAGGTTTATCACACTGTAGTTTGTGCCTTTGCTGCGGACCAGCGCAGCAATTTCGCAAGCGAAACCGGCAAAACTACTACGAAAGGAATGAGAATGCAAATGAAGGATCAATACAGACTCATTGAGTTCAATTTGAACGGCAAGGACGTGGCCTGCATGGTGGATTGCCGGGCCTCCCTCACCGACATGCTCCGCAACGATTTCCGCCTGACCTCCGTGAAAAAGGGCTGCGAGGTAGGCGAATGCGGCGCCTGCAACGTGATCATTGACGGGGAATGCTACAACTCCTGCATCTACCTGGCTGTCTGGGCCCGGGGCAAACACATCCGAACTCTGGAGGGGCTCATGGGGCCCAACGGGGAGCTAAGCGACATTCAGCAGGCCTTTATCGACGAGACCGCGGTCCAGTGCGGCTTCTGCACGCCGGGCTTCATCATGTCCGCCGTGGAGATACTGGAGAGCGGCAAGCTCTATACCCGGGATGAGCTTCGTAAGCTCCTCTCCGGCCACCTGTGCCGCTGCACCGGCTATGAGAACATTCTCAACGCAGTGGAAAAGACCATGAAGAAGCGGCTGGGGATCACAGAGTAAGCAACGAACAAAAAGAGCCTTCAGGAGCGCATCCCGAAGGCTCTTTTTTGTTTTGTTCAGGCTTCCTGGGGAATGGTGGACAACCGCACGGCGAAGGCGCGGATCACGTTGCACAGCTCAACTTCGTCCCGCCACTCCACGGGAATGGCGCCTGCACCCAGGAGCATGCCCATTATGTTGCCGCAGATGGAGCCTGTGGAATCGGAATCCCCGTCATGGTTGACCGAAAGGCGCACCGCCTGGGCAAAATCCGTCGGAAAGCTCAGCGCGCAGTATACGGCGATAGCCAACGCCTCCTCTCCTACCCATCCCTGGCCCAGCTCGCGGACGGTTGGCGCACAGGGACGGCCCTCCGCCGCCAGATCCACCGCCTGCTCCAGAGCGTATTGGGTACTCTGCGCGTCCTCGATCTGCTCAAGCTCACAGATAACATCATACACTGCGTCCGGCAAAGATTGGCCATAATACAGCTTCTGCAGGAGCTGTGCCAGAGCGCCGGCCGGGATGTATCCGCCGGGATGGCCATGGGTGATGGCCGCGATCCGGCAGCCAAGATCAAACGCATGGGGAAACACCGCACAGGGGGCTGCCCGCATAACGCCGCCGCAGCCGCGGCTGTTGTTGATGGGATCGGCCAAAGTGCCCATCTTTCCGGAACTCAGGCTGGAAAGGCAGGTGGAGCCAGGCGCACGGGAGGCAAATATCTTTGCTTCGCTCAACAGGCCGCCCTCATACTTTGCGCCGGGCATCATGATCCCGGACTGAGTATAGTACCACCTGAGATAGGACCTGTACACGCTCTTCACCGGGGACTTTCCCAGCCGATGGGCGTTGAGCAGGCCTTCCGCCGTAAACAGCGTCATCTGCGTATCGTCAGAAATGAGATGGCTGTCAGAAAGGTCGCGCACGCCTGAACCGCCGAAGGCTCTGGCAATGTCGGCGTAGCGCATAAACTCCACAGGGTAGCCCATGGCATCCCCGATGGCGCCGCCTAACAGGCAGCCGATCATACGGCTTTTACGGCCAGGCATGGATGCGTCCTCCTTTCTGAATGAATTGCTTTATATATTATCACACGTTCATAATTTGTTCAAGATATTATTTGCAAAAAACAAAAAGATATTGTGGTGCAGCATGCGTAGTGATACAAGATATTGAAAAACAGTTTTATGCAAGGGCATATGACCCCGGACGCGGGTTCTTTCAAAATACGTTCTCAAAGGTAAACCACAAACAGCGTCCAGCACATTGCGCTGCACTCCGATTCATTTGCTGTCTTGATCCGTTCTGCCTCTCGCTGACAAAACAGGTATGCTGTTTTCTCCGAGCGAAGCTCGACCATGATCTTTCGGGCCTGTATGAGGGTCAGGTTTCTATGGGTCCACCTGTTGTGGATCAGGCCGTCGTGACCGGTCCTTTATACTCCACGCAAACCATGGTCAGATCGTCGAACTGTTCCGCATCCTGGACGAAGCCGTCCACAGCCCTGCGTACACCTGCCAAAACGTCTTTCGGTGAGGCGTCCGACGAAGCGTTGAGGGCTTCGAGCATCCGATCCGTTCCGAACAGCTCATTTTCAGCGTTGGTCGCCTCCGGCACGCCGTCTGTATACAGGAACAGCTTGGAGCCGGGCTGCATCTGTATCTCATACTCCCTGTATCTTGCGCCTTCGAGGCCGCCCATAACGAAACCGTGCTTGTCCTTCAGCAGTTCAAACCCCCCGTCCGGAAGCTTCAGCACCGGATATTCGTGCCCTGCGTTTGCCGCGGTAAGCTTCCCGGTGGAGAGCTCCAGTATCCCCAGCCAAACGGTGACGAACATCTCTTCCCGATTGTTGGCGCAGATAGCCGCGTTGGAATCCTTCAGTATCTGTGCCGGGGTCTTCCCCATCTTGGCGTTGTTGGCCAGAATGATCATGGACGCCATCATAAACAGCGCGGCCGGAACGCCCTTGCCGGATACGTCCGCAATGAACACGCACAGATGATCGTCGTCTATCAGGAAGAAATCGTAAAAGTCGCCGCCGACCTCCTTGGCAGGATCCATGGACGCGTAAATATCGAATTCCGCCCGGTCCGGGAACGCGGGATAGATATTGGGCAGCATGTCCGCCTGTATGCGGGTCGCCAAGGACAGCTCTGCTCCGATGCGCTCCTTCTCCGCCGTGACCCGCTCCACTACGGAGATATACTCGATCGTCTTCCCGGAAAGCATGGCGAAGGATTCCGCCAGGATCTCGATCTCGTCGTTTGTGCGGTAGGCGTCCTCCATATAGAACTGAAGATCGTCCCCGCCAAGGGATTGGACCCTGGTGGTGATCAATTCCAGAGGCTTGACGATGCGTTTGGACAGTATGATCGCAGAGGTAACGGCCAGTATGACCACCACGCCGATCAGGGCCAAGATCGTAAGCTTCGCCTTGGACAGCTCGTAATTAAGGGAGTCCACGGCGCCATTCTGGATGTCGTTGAACCTGGCCAGCATGGTGGAGGCGGGCAGATCCGCAAGGGATTTGGGAACGACGCTTATCACCGCCCAGCCCACGTTGCTGATCGGATACCCCACGACGTAGCACGGCTCGCTATCCACCTCGATCAACCGCAGTTCGGTGCCTTTTTCAAGGGCATCCCGGATGAAGCCGGAAAGCTCAGCGTCGTCCACGTTCCGCAGATCCTGCGCTTCGCCGGCCGGCAAAACCCTGAAGATGCCGTCCGTCTGCGGGGAAAAGAGAACGTGACCGCACTGGTTCACGATGCATACGAAGCTGCCGCTGCGGGCCGTGCCGTTCACCGCGTCGGAAATGTCGTTCAAAAACAGGTCTGCCCCGATCACGGCGGCAAGCTGCCCGTCCTGATATACGGGAAGGGATACCATGATGCTGATCTCTCCGGTAAACAGATCGGTAGTCACGTCCGTATAGTGCAGCCCGCCTGACTCTACGGCGCCGGTGTACCACAGCCGTTCCCGGATGGGAATGGATATGATGGCGCCGTTCTCGTCGAATTTTGTGCCCGAGTGGTCGTCCACCAGCAGCATGACCCCATCGGGCAGCGCCACGTAGCAGGAGTCCACGTTCGCGTCGGCATAGACGGCGCTCATCAGATCGGACAGATTACCGATAAGACCCAACTTTCTGCTTATGTCCGGATCGGATAGATCGACGCCCTCTTCCGTCAGGACCTGCATGCTGATCTCGCCGTCCTTTGCCTTATCCGGCAGCGGCGTATCCCTGAAAGGATAGTTCTCCGGGTCGGCAAACAGCTTGATTGCATAGTCGGCCACCACGTTCACCACGCGCTCCGCATCTCCAAAGACATCCCCGGCGATGTATGCTTCCATCAGCGTGCTTTGCGTCAGGTTCGTATCAAGAACAGCCGACATGGTCTCCCCGGAGATGGTGCTGATGGATTGCTTCTGGGACTCGTTGGTATCACGCACGAGATCGGTCAGCTGACCGGACTGATAGAATATCACGACGGTATACGCCGCCATCATCAAAATGATCGTTATCAGGATCAGGTTGAATATCTTTTGCTGTATGCCGCCGATCGTGATGCCTTTGATTTTCCTCATAAACGTACCTTCCGCTTTCTTTACTTGCCGTTTTCGCCATCCCGGAAGCAAATAATGATATATGGGGGTATTATAATTTGTTTCTATCGAAAATACAATATTGTCAGGAAAACATATATTTCAATTTATGCTTTTCATTCGATCGTGAATGGCCGCGTTTGGCGGGGAGAGTCGAACACTGGCCTGCCTTGCCCATGGGCATGACATAGTCAAAAACTGCGCTTTATCTTGTTTTTTTCTTGCCCTGCCCGTGCTTCGCTTCGCTGTATCTGACACAGTCAGCGCTCAGCTGCGCACCCCGCTCAAGTCACAGCTCTGAAGCTCCACTGGGGCTTCATTCACTTCTGTGACCAGTTCTCCCCTCTCCGCCTCCGCCAAACAAAAAAAGGCACTGACGAATGGCAGTGCTTTTTTGTGGTGGAGGTGGGGAGAGTCGAACACTCGCCTGCGGGCTCGCTCAGGTCACAGCTCTGAGGCCCCACCGGGGCCTCATTCACTACTGTGACCAGTTCTCCCCTCCCCACTGNNGATGACCCAACTTTCTACGAGCGTAGCCGTCGTACAAGTATTCCCCTTGCGGCGCTCCCAACGGCGGGATCACCGGTCCGGTAGCTTCATAAAGTCCGGTCCGGGGCAAAGCTTACCCGGATTCGTTCCCTATCCTAAATGACGCCCGTATCTGAAACGATAGGTCTTTTCAGGCGGACGCTGTCACGCGCTTAGGCAGCGACAGGAAGTGCGTTGTAGTTGTCTGTTATTTTTAACAGGTCCCGCTTTTAACGAAGCTCGGGGCTTCGGCTCGCTTATCCGGCCCCCACTATCCCCGTCGAAACCATTTCACCCCCATGGGATAGTTTACCG
>LXOW01004919.1_pt1 | contig 14252 bp, 15 predicted proteins | sample 1368591 | NCBI WGS metagenome assembly LXOW01 (sample SAMN04884650, study PRJNA319009) | bovine gut metagenome | isolation source: Cow rumen | host: Bos taurus | place: Italy: Legnaro (PD) | collected 2014-07-09
ATCTTGAACAAAATCAAAGAAGCCATGCCGGCTCCGAGAGAGGACTACAAGCCTTTCGTACCACGTATTGTCCAGATGAAGGTGCCGAAAGAATTCATTGGCGCTATCATCGGCCCTGGTGGCAAGATTATCCAGGAAATGCAGCGTGAGACCAATACCACTATCAATATTGAGGAAGTTGGCGAATTTGGCGTGGTGGATATCGCAGCCGCTAATGTGGACGATATCAATGCCGCTATCGCCAAGATTAAGGCTATTACCCAGGTTCCCGAAGTGGGAGAAACCTATAAAGGAGTGGTGAAGAGCATCCTGCCCTTCGGTGCCTTTATCGAATTCCTGCCTGGTCAAGACGGTATGATGCACATCTCTGAGATGGAATACCGCCGCTTGGAAAGCTTTGACGGTGTGCTTTCAGTGGGTGACGAAATCGAAGTGAAACTGATTGCCATCGATGAAAAGACTGGCAAATACAAACTGTCTCACAAGGCGCTGCTGCCCAAACCCGAAGGTTATGTAGAGCCCGAACGCAAGCCCAGACCCAGCGGCAACGGTGGACACGGTGGCGGACACAACGGTGGCCCACGCAACAACCATCAGAGACCCCCAAAGAAAGCTGAAAACAAATAACAAGCTATAGGCTTTAAAGCAAACGAGGACACCCATTGGAGTGTCCTCGTGTTATTTTAAAACTTACAGTTCTATTTTCCAAACACCTCTTTGGCACGGTCCATTTTGGCAGGAATGTCCACCTCGAAAGGACAGCGACCGAGACAGGCTCCGCAATGGGTACACTCGCCCGCATGATGCGGCAACTCGTCATATTGAGCTTGCAGTTCGGGAGTAAGACCATCCAATTCAGCCTTATCCAACAACTCATTAACCTTTGCAATGGGAATGCCCACACTGCAAGGCGAACAGTGGTTGCAATAGGTGCAGTCGCCATCGGCTTTAGCCTGTTCCCGCTTGCTCACGGTGGTATAGTCTTTCTCTTCATCGGTGGCATGCATCCAATGCAGGTCAGCCTTCAACTCATCAAGGTTATCTATACCCAAAATACAGGTGCTGACGCAAGGTTTGGCCAGGCAGTAGGCAATGCACTGCTCAGGAGTATAAGCCACACCCAGCGGCGAGGTTTTGGCCTCCAGCAGGCGACCGCCACCACCAAGGGTCTTCATCACCGTGATAGCGATGTTGTGAGTGGCACAGTAGTCGTACAGTTCCACACGCACCGGATCGATACCAGCCTGCAAATTGTCCATAGCCCCCGGCTCCCAAGGAATAGCTCCCCCACGCAAACGGTCGAAGGCGAGGTTCATAGAAAACATGATCACTTCTATCCATCCACTCTTTGCAGCACGCAAAGCCACCTCAGCATTGTGAGAGCTGATGCCTATATGCTGAATCTTCCCCTCTTTCTTCAGCTGGAACACATATTCAAGGAACGGACTTCCCTCCAGCTCTTCCCATTCCTCGTGACTGTCGGCAATATGAATCATACCCACCTCGATATGGTCGGTATTCAGGCGTGCCAGCATATCCTCAAAGCTTTGCTTGGCCTCTTCCACATCACGGGTACGGCAGTGCTGACCGTCTTTGAAGATGCAGCCGATATGGCCCTGAATAATCATCTCGTCGCGACGGCCCTGCAGGGCATAGCCAATGTTGGAACGAGTCTTGGGATTGGCATCGTAGAGGTCGATGTAGTTCATTCCACTGTCGAGAGCCATCGTCATCAGCTCCAGCGAAGCGGCGCTGTCAATCTTCTCAAAGCCACCGCAGCCAATGCTGATTTCGCTGACCATCAGTCCCGTGTTGCCCAAGGGACGATAGTTCATGTTGGTTTTCTTTTCCTGTTGCTTGCAACCCACCGCCATCAAGCAAAGAGCTGCCCATAAAAACACGTAAATTTTCTTCATAATACTTTTTATTCAAGTGACGGTGCAAAGATACAACTTTTCCCGAATAAATGACGCAGACTGCAAAAAACTTTTTATCTTTGCACGCTAAAACAATCCTGACTATAACATCGACAATACAATGAAAAAATATAAAACCGGCATTTTACTATTCGTCCTGTTTGAAGTCATCGCCGTGTCGCTTTGGCTGACAAGTGGTAACCTGTTCTTCCTGCTAAACTTCTCCTACATTGGCATCTGCATTGCCGTTGGGGAAATACTGATGGTGTCGCAATGGAAATACGCCCGCGAGTTTGTCCAGTTCACCGTAGGTAGCTACATACTGGTATTTCTTGGATTAATCTGTCGAGAAAACATGCAAATTGAAGGATTTTGGTACTATCTGCTATCCGGATTTGTTGGAGCAGGGGTGCTGCACTACGCAATCGCCAAGATTTTCGGACCATTGCTGTTTGGACGTGGCTGGTGCGGCTTCGCCTGCTGGACCGCTATGATTCTCGATCTACTCCCCTATCGTCAGCCTGTCAACCCACGGAAAGGTTTCGGCTGGATTCGCTATGTGATGTTCGGACTCTCCCTCGCACTGGTGATTGTGCTGATATACCTCGGCAAAGCCAACAAAACCACCATGTTCTACCTCTTCGTAGCCGGGAACGTGTTGTACTACGCCATCGGCATCATCCTGGCCATCGTATTGAAAGACAACCGCGCCTTCTGCAAGTATATCTGCCCCATCACGGTGTTCCTCAAGCCGATGAGTTACTTCTCGCTGCTACGCATCAAATGCGATGAGGAGAAGTGCATCCAATGCGGAAAGTGCTTAAAAGCATGTCCAATGGAAGTAGAGGTCAACAATAATTCACGCAAACGGAAAAACGCCACCGAGTGTATCCTCTGTCAAAAGTGCAAGAAAGCCTGCCCTATTGGGGCGCTGAAATAAATGTCCCTGTTAAACTTTTGTTAGTTGTGCGGTCTGACGCTGGAACCTCCAGAGGACGGACAGTCAATCACTGGATGACAGTCTTCGGAAGTGGTTTCATAGATGAGCGTGCTGCCACCGCTGAGTTCCACATTCAGGCTGGAGCAGCAGGTAACTTCAGCATAGCTGCCCCCGCTCATATTTCCATGCACCGCTGGTGTTTCCAGATTGGCTGCCTTCAATTGGCTTGCACCGCTGAGGCCAATCTCCATAAAAGTATGACAGGTACCTTCAGCTGTGATATCTGAAGCGCCAGAGAGGTTCACGAAAACCTTATACGCATCGACAGTTCCAGTATAAGTGGAGGTTCCAGAGAAATCGAAGTCAACCCTATCAGCCGAAACATTGCCTTTATAGATGGATGCTCCAGAAAGGTCAATATCCACAAGATAGCCTTCAAGGTTGCCTGTAAATGAGGAAGCACCACTGAGATTAAGTTCATAAAGAATAGTGGCGGGAATAACAGCAGTAGCCACACCGTTATACTTAATGTTTGACTTGAAGCCGATGTGTAGCTTATAATTTTTTACCTCAACTACCACTTTATTATGGGCCAGGTCACCCACCGTGACGACGACATCACTCACTTGGTCGCTTACGGTCACTTGGAAAGCATCGCTCACCTCTAAACCTGTGAAACCACTGTTGATCGGGTAATTTCGGGTTGTGGGGTCTCCCCAATCTTTTTTGCATCCGCAAAATAGGACGCACAGCAATAACACAATCAATGTCTTTTTCATATCGGTTTTTGTTTAAAATTTCCAGTTATTTCATATACTCCCGCATATCCAAACTCATGATGCGGTCAAATGACAGAATGTCTTTCGTATCGGTTTTGAGGAAAACAGTGGCGGCCACCCCTGAAGTCTTATCGGGCACAAGACGCACATCAATAACATCATGAAAGTCAGCGCTGAATTTCTCTGCATCGAAGGCCATGTCCTCACAACCCGAGGGCAAGTCAAGCACCGTAAATGCGTAGGTAAGGTTTCCCTTCCCCTGCCACATTTCATCTTTGGATACACGACGGCCTTTCAAGAACGAGAGCATCGGATGTTGGCCGCTGACAAAAACCTGCAACTCATTCAGGCAAAAGCCCGTGAAACGCAAGGGGTTAATCTCAATCGGCACCGCCTTCTTTCCATCATAACGAAACTCGATATGCATGGGAAAATTACGTAAATGCAACGTATTATTCAGATTGGTGAGGAAACGGGTAAACGGCTCCTCATATTGGTCAAACAAGCCCTTGTTGGTCATATACAGACGGTCGGAAGTGTCAGACTCATCCATAAATTTATGATGGAAGATATTCAGAATCACGGGTTTCTCGTTCTCATCATAGTAGGCATCCACAGCATATTCCTCTCCGCCAATGTACTCTTCAATCAGGAAGCGGCTTTTACCCACCACAAACTCCGGAAAGTCACTGCCAGCCTTAGCAAAATCATGCTGAAGACTTGCCACCGCATTATGATACTCATCGGGATTGTGTACCACAAACACCCCCTTACTCAAGAACCCAATCGACGGCTTAATGACGCAGGGGAATACAATACTATTGGTATCCAGATTTTCCATTTCATTGATGTTCACCTCCTTAAAAAAGAAATCAGGATAGATGTCGCGACAGATTTTTCTGAAGGCAGATTTGTCCTTCACAATGGAGATACCGTCAAGGAAACGTTTGTCCTGAATATGATCGTAAATCCAACCAAGAGCATTTTCGGATACCGTATAGATTTTACCGGTTTTCTTGTATTCTTCACAAAATTCGCTGTCAGACAAAATTCTGCCATTCGACACACGCTGCTCAGACATTTCGTTACGCAACACAGGAATGTTGTTTTTCACCAGGGTTTCCACCATCAAATCAGACGCAAAAGGTCTCTCCAAAATTACCATAATACAATTTGTTTTATGAGTTTTTTATTTCAATTTTTTGTTCTTTTCTATTGCTATAAATGGCGATAATGATTACCGCACTGAAAATCAATACGATTCCCAAGGCTAAGCGCAGGGTAAACTCCTCTCCAAACATAAATATACCTATCAGTACGGCAGTGAGGGGTTCGAGGGCACCCATAATGGCGGTGGGCGTAGAGCCGATATATTTGGCGGCATAGACCATCATCACCAGTGCCAATATGGCGGGTACCACTGCCAGCCAAACTACATAAAACCAACTGACCGCATTGGCTGGCACCTGCAATCCCTGTCCTGTACACAACGACATCAGCAAATTGCCCAAAGCACAGTATATGAGCACATAAAAATTAATCTTGAAGGAAGACATATTCAGCTGGGCACGGTTCATTACGATGATATACACCGCGTATGTAAGTGCCGAAATCAACACCAACACCACTCCCAAAGCGGAAAGACTGCCGCCATCGGGACTCCAATACAGCAGCATAACCCCTAAGAATGACAGTACAATTGCCGTCACAGTAGGCAGGGTTATTTTCTCTTTGAAAAACACAGCCATAATGACTGCGGTAAGCACCGGATACACAAACAGCAAAGTGGAGGCCACCCCCACTGCCATCATCTGAAAACTGACGTATAGGGTGAGTGAGGAAGCTAAAAACAGCAGCCCCAAGGCGCTCAAGGTAGCAAACTCCTTCTTGGTCACACTCAGTTTCTCCTTGCGAAACAGCATGACCAGCGCTATGATTACCCAAGCCAGTCCGAAACGCCAAAAGAGCACACTGCTCGGTGTCATCCCCTCCTCATATAGCCGTGCACCCAAGGGATTGGTACCGTAACAAACCGCAGCACCGATGCCGCATATTGTGCCAAATAGCTTTTTATTGTTCTCTTTCTGAAGCATTTACTTTACTTAACATCCTGTTGCAAAAATACACATTTTTGCAGATTCCAGTACACTCAGGCTAATATTTCCGTACAAAATCTGTGATCAGCTTGAACAGCGGCTCGTAGGTGTCGAATTTCATCGTCTCCATATTGTCATTTATTGTGTGGTAATACTGGAACGCATCACCATTCTCATTCTCGAACAGGATGCAGGGCACATGACGCTGGGCAAAGGGATAGTGGTCGCTGTTGCCACCTAACTCGCCACGGTTAAGGTCTTTGAAATAGCGTTTCCCCTGATTGATTTTCTCCATCAGTTCATAGCCACGCAGACCCTCATCGCTGACCTCACAGTACTGCACTGGATTATTGTCACCAATCATATCGAGGTTGAACAAATATCTGATATTTTCCAGCGGAACGGTGGGGTGCTGTGCATAGAACTCCGAGCCCCTGAGGTTGGCATCTTCGCCAGAAAAAGCAATGAAGTACATATCATACTCGGGACGGTTCTGCGCATAGTAGGCAGCCAGCGTCACTATGGCGGCAGTGCCAGAGGCATTGTCGTTGGCCCCCGGATAATACACCTGCTTGCCAAGGTTGCCGAGGTGGTCGTAGTGTGCTGTGAAGACATAGCAGCCGTCGTGCCGCTTGCCCTCCACCTTGGCGATGACGTTGAAGCATTTATAACCCTTCAAGAACTTGTTGTCGATATCGGCAGTGATGCTTTGGGCATCTTTAGGGAAATTGGCCGACACCCAGATGATGGGCTTAGCCACCACCTGCTCGCCATAAGCCTTGTAGAACTTCAAGGGCTCGTTCCATGTATAAATCATGCCTGCATTGGCACAGTCTTTATCGGTCTCCATCTTGTAGAAATCGGCCCTATGCTTATAGATGAACCAGAAGTCACAAACCACAAAAACGTCCTTGTTCTCGGGCTTGGCCAGGTCGCTGAAAATCTTTTCGGGGTTGTAATTCAAGGTGTCCACATAATAGAGCTTATAGATCCCGTGTACACCCGGCGAGAACTCACGCATGACGAAGTCCACACCCGCAACTTGTTTTTTCCCATCCACAAAAAGCTCCATCTTCCCTGGGAAAGTATTGATGTCCAATTTGAAGGACTGGCACACCACCTCGTCAACTCCCGCTTTGGAGAATTCCTTTTTGAGGTACTTTCCAGCTTTGTTGGCACCGCCGTAGGCATAGCCTCGGCCTTGGTATTTGGCAGAACTTAGTTCAGAAACAAGCTGTTTGTAATGTGCCATATCCTGCGCCTGCAGGGACGTTCCCTGGAACATCACCATCATTACAAACGCTATCAAGAAAAAAGACAGTCTTTTCATTGTTTTTAGGTGTTAAATTTGCTTGCAAAAATACAACAATCTACAGACATTTTGTTCCACTAAAATGGAATACGTATTTATTTTCCACCAAAAGCAAACAGGTAATACGTTTTATTTGTATTTTTGCACTAAGAAAAAAACTGACAAACAACTAACAGGCAATGACTAAACGAATCAGACAATATGTAGGCATTTTAACCGCTTTGGTGGTGTACTACCTCGTTCACGAAGGGGCGCACTTGCTGTATGCACTCACTCACGGGGTATTTAAAAAAGTGAATTTCATGGCATTGGGGGTTCAGATTGACATTTTCCGTGACCAGATGACCGATGCACAGCTGGGTTGGTTCTGTTTGGCGGGACCAATTGCCACTTTTATAGCCGCCTGGCTGATGGTGCTGCTCAACAAACACCTCTGCGACTCCTTTGGTGCAAAATCCGAGAAGTCTTCACCCCTGTTTTTAGCCTGCTGCTGGTACACCTCCATCATCCTGCTCCTGCTCGACCCGCTGTACTTGTCGCTCCTCTACCGCTTTGTCGGTGGCGGCGACATGAACGGCATCCGTCTGCTCCTACCAGAAACCATCGCCTGCGTCATCTTCGGCCTCCTTTTCGTACTACACATCCTTGTATTATGGAAGCTGCTATTGCCTAAGTATAAAAAAGCATTTGAGGAATAATAATTATGAACTGGACCATTGAAAAATTCCTGACCCTTTTCATCGGCATCGGCGCAGTAGGCGGTGCCGTGATGATGTGGATTGACCCTACGGGCGTAGCGTGGGGCGGCGAGCCACTGTTAGAGATGCTGCGTGCAAAGATGCCCTGGCCGGACATCTTCTTCCGGAACTTCATCCCCTCGGGCTTCGTGCTGCTGTTCCTGAACGGAATCACCCAATTGGTGGCAGCATATCTTCTCTTCAAAAATCACCCGCTCGCACAATGGGCAGTTCTCGTCTGCGGCATCATCCTGATGCTCTGGATTGTCCTCGAATGGTGGGTCTGGGGCTTCAATGCCATCAGCAACCTCTACTTCGTGCTTGGACTGGTGGAAACTGTGGCTGCGGTCTATAGTATGAAAAAGGAGGCAAAACAATGATGCAAACCGAAAAAATACTGTTGCGCCCCTGGCGTGAAAGCGATGCGGAAACGCTATACAAATACGCTTCCGATCCAGAGGTGGGTCCCCGCGCAGGCTGGCCACCACATAAAAGTGTGGAGGAGAGCTTGGTGATTATCCGTACCGTATTCAACAGCGACCATATTTGGGCTATAGAGTGGCGGGCAACGGGCGAGGCCGTCGGCTGCATGGGCTATTACACCCACAGCGAGAGCAACATCAACATTGGTGAGAACGATGCAGAGGCGGGCTACTGGATAGCAAAGCCCTACTGGAACCGCGGCATCTGCACCGAAGCACTACGGCTGCTAATTGACTACTGTTTCAACGTAAAAGGCTTCAGCACCATTTGGAGCGATTTCTTTGTGGACAACCCCGCCTCGGGCCGTGTGATGAAGAAGTGCGGTTTCCGTGACACAGGCGAAATCAACTATTGCAGTCATCTCCAAGTCGGTAACGACCGACCAGTGAAAGTCATGCGGTTAAATCGAATACAATGAACTTGATTTATGGATGAAGGACTCAGAAGAACGATAAAACTATTCCTGCTTTGGTGGATTTTGTTTATTGTGCCGATAATTATCGGTACTATTGTAAGTAAAATCTTCCCAAACCGCATGGGATGTAACATCATGGCTTGGTCGTTGCTGGTGGGCGATTTACTTATTGCCATAGTGTTTCTACGTAAACGATACGTCAAACTGTCTATTGGCCGCATTGAAAGGCATTGCGTCTGGCCATCTGTTGGTATATCTGTCGTGATTGCTGTGACCTTTCTGCTTGCCTTAATGTCTTTTTACGAACTAATTGATTTTAATCATTTTTTCCCAGAAGCAACCGAACAGATGGCAGAACATGCTCAAAATTTTTATTCGGAATTCGTAGCCATATTTCTTGGTTGCGTCCTCGCCCCATTAACCGAAGAGATTGGTTTTAGAGGAGTTCTTTTGGGAGGCCTGCTGAAGACGCAATGCCGCCCATGGATAGCTATTCTCATCTCCGCTGTTGTATTCGGATTGTTTCATGGATATGTGGGATTCTCTGGAGCTTTCCTGTTCGGCATCCTTCTCGGCTGGCTCTATTGGCATACGAACAGTCTTATTCCAGGTCTCATCATCCATATCATCAATAATTCTCTTTCTTTCATCGATTTGAGCGGACAAAACAACGCTGTTCACATGCTTATTCTTCTTACCAACCTTTTGTTGCTAACCATGGGAATTTGGTGGTTTTGGAAAAAATGCAAATATACAGATGAACTCAATTCAACAATAAATACACAGAAATAATGGAACAAAAATTTTGTCAGAGCTGCGGAATGCCGCTCACGAACGAGATTCTCGGCACAAATGCCGACGGAAGCAAAAATGAAGAATACTGCATCTATTGCTACAAGGACGGAGCTTTCACCGGCGACTTCTCCATGGAGGAAATGGTGGAGTTCTGCAGCCAGTTTGTAGATGAATTCAACAAGAACACCGGCCAGAACCTAAGTCGCGAAGACTACAAGGACGTACTCCGCCAGTTCTATCCCAGCCTCAAGCGCTGGCAGCTACCCGCTGATCAACTTCCCCACGCCACCTCACCCATCAAGCAGCAGCTCATTGAGGAGGTCAACGCACTCGGCATCGCCGACATGCCCAAGATTAACAACCTCTTCGTGCTGCAGGGCTCGTTCATCAACCAAGAGTACCGCCTCAACGGCAACAGCTTCAAACTTCTTGACGACAACGCCTCCTACTGGGGAAACCAGGTGGAAAAAGGTAACGGCCGATGCTACGGCATCGCCTGCGACGAGCACTACATTCTCGTCAGCGAGTACGGAAAGGACGGCGCGAATGCCGAAATTGTAATTCTAAAGAGACGATGAAACACGAAATCAACCCCAAAGAGACCAACAGGGCCTTCGCATTCGAGATGTGGATGAGCGCCCCCATGCCCATGGTGACACTGGTGAAGACCATGGATGTCAGCCATTTGCTTAAGCTCAGCAGAAAACACAACATCAAGTTCAACACGCTGATGTGTTGGTGCATCGGCAAGACCGCCAGCGAGACGAAGGAACTCCATTTGCTACCGGAAAACGGGAAACTTTTCCTTTACGACCAGATTGCCATCAATGTGGTGGTGCGCAATAGCAAGGGCGGCATCAACTCGTGCGACATAGCCTTCTCGACCGACATACAGCAGTTTAACCGCGACTACATAGAGCTGACGACAAAGGTGGCTAACGAGTGCCAAAGCTCCTTCCTCGAAGGTTATATGGTTGTCGGCACATCAGCTATGATTCAGACCGAGCTCGACTGCGTCGTCAACCAATATACTGACAAGTTCCTCAACCCGATGGTGATGTGGGGCAAGTACCGCAAACGCTGGTTCAAAACCACGCTGCCCGTCTCGTTCCAGTTCCACCACGTGCAGATGGACGGCGGGGATGCCGCACGGTTTCTCGAAGCGCTGCAACAAACCATCCATACACTATGAAACTGCCGAAACCTTACCGCTTCGGATTCGACCTTTGGGGGCTACTCCTTTTCCTGCTGGTGATGCTCCCGAACTTCATCTGGTTTGCCGTTCCCGCACCCAATGATGTACTGCGAACCGAATCGATGACACCCATTGCTGATACCATCGCCTCGGTTTGTCAAGTGCTGATGATTGCCTGCTTGTGCTTTGTTATCAACGGGAGAAGATCCAAGCTGCGATTTTCGCCGTTGGTGATTGCCGCAATTGCCTGCATCGTGGTTTATTATGCTGGCTGGCTGCTCTACTATGGCGGTGTCGCCACTCCCTGGGTCATCCTCCTGCTGACCCTCCCACCCTGCTTGACGTTCATCTTCTTCGCCATTGACAGAAGGAACCTTCCGGCAGTGCTTTTCGCCACCATTTTCGCCGTCTGCCATTTGATTTTCGCAGTCGTAAATTTTATAAAATGAAAAAACAATGAATACTTCAAAACAGTTATGGTTTGCTATCACGCTTGTGTCACTCCTTTGGGTCATGGGGGGATGCCGCACAGCACAGAGCACCCTTGAACCCGCTCCCGCTCAGGTGGAGGGTCACTACAGCTACCAACACGGGTGGAGCTATGATATCGAGGAGGGACACATTGATGTGCATGAGACCGGCACCATGGACTTTTACCCCGACGGCAGTGCCCTCGATTCTGCCAGACAGGTGTATAAGGTGGCCCTGAATGACGGAGGCTCGGTGACATGGGTATTCAACTATGTCAGCCCCAGCCGCTGGCGCGTAGAAGGCGAGGACTTCTATTTTGCGGGGATTGAGGATGTTTTCCGCATGGAGTTTATAGATACAAGCCTAGAGGGGTGCGATGAGTCGCAGGTGGCCGAAGTGGCCGAACGCATCCTTGAGAGCGTGCGTGGAAGCATCAGTCGCGAGACCAAGTTCCACATGGCTAAACTCACAGACAAGATGCTGGTGTGGAGCTTCACCTACCGCGATGGCCACACCGACACTTGGGAGTTTTACCGCATAAATTCCGACCCCAAAAATGACAAACAATGATGCCTAACGGAAAGCACTAAGAAAGGCATCAACTTGATTACTAAGAAAGGTACTTGCTTAATTAGTAAGAAAGGTGTCATCTTTCTTAATAAGAAAGCAGGTACCTTGATTATTAAGAAAGTTTCGCCACCGCAGGGAAGGGTAATAACCTTCCTTAAAACTAATACGAGGTAAAAGGTGACAACTAATACGAGGTAAAAGGTGGATGCTTGTATGAGGTAATAGTTTTTAAGGGTATTAAAATGATTGAACTGCCCGCAAAAACAAGTATTGACTGCAATAATTACATTTTTTTCAGATAAGGGGAAACAACATCCCAAAATTTTTTGCATCTTTGCCACAAAATTTGTGCTATGAATAAAAAACTGAACATCAAAGAGCAACTCATTGACTTTGTCCATTATGTGGGGACATTCAAATTCTGGAAAGAACTTGTCATCATGACGCTGGGCATGATGGTGACAGCGGCAGCCGTCTATTATTTCCTTGTACCCAGCAAACTGATTATCGGTACCATCTCAGGTTTGAGCATCGTACTGAGCAATATTTTCGGCGGCGGTTTGGGCACCTGGATCATGGGCATCAACATCGTGCTGCTGATTCTGGCCTTCCTACTGATAGGCAACGAATTTGGTGCAAAAACTGTTTACACCGCCCTGATTCTCGGTCCGCTCACCGACTTCTGGGACTGGATTTACCCCTGGCAAGGCATCGCCAGCGCCAACCCCGTCACCGGCACTCCCTCCGTGATGGGCGACCCCTGGTTCGACCTCTGCTGCTTCGTGCTCCTGCTTTCTGCCGCCCAGGCCCTGATGTTCAGCATCAACGCCTCCACAGGCGGATTGGACATCCTGGCGAAGATTGTGAACAAATACCTGCACTTCGACATCGGCACCTCGGTGAGCATCGCCGGTGCCATCATCTGCTGCACCGCCTTTTTCATCAACCCCTTCCGCATGGTCATCATCGGACTGATTGGCACATGGATCAACGGTCTCGTGGTGGACTACTTCACCGCCGCCCTGGGCCGACGCAAACGTGTTTGCATCGTGTCGAAAGAGCATGAGCGGATTCGCGACTTCATCATCAACCACCTCCACCGCGGCTGCACCCTCTATGAGGTAATCGGCGGCTATAGCGGCGAGAAAAGCATCGAACTCGAGGTGCTGCTCGGCAACGATGAGTTCAGCGAACTGTTGGCCTGGATGAAGCAAGAGAACATCAGCGCCTTCTCCACCGCCAGCAATGTAAGTGAGGTATATGGACTTTGGTTCAGCGGCAAAAAACGCAAACAACTGGAAGAGGAACTCCACCATCGTTAACCTTAAAAACCCTTATAACATGAAACGGATTTTCATTGCATTACTGATAGTGTTTCTAGCTGGAACAGGACAGGCGGTCTGGGCTCAGCAAAAAACGCTCAACAGTCCCGACGGAAAACTGGAACTACAATTTGAGGTCAAGGAGGGGGTGCCCCACTACGCCCTCAATCGAGAAGGGAAGCCCGTGGTGCTGCCATCCAAGATGGGTTTCACCCTAGAGTGGCGCGACGATTTGGCTCATGCCTTTGCGCTGAAGGACACCAAATACAGCACCTTCGACGAGACTTGGGAGCCCGTATGGGGTGAAGAGGCGCACATCCGCAACCATTACAACGAGATGCTGGTAACACTGGAACAGCCCGTGGGGTCTGTTGAAAGCATGGACCACAGCACCGAAAAGCGTCCTACAGTGATGCAGATACGTTTCAGATTGTATAATGATGGTTTGGGATTCCGTTATGAATTTCCTATGGAAATCCAGAATTCAAATAATGGCGATACTAAACTTTTCAACGCGCTGGTCTGCTTCTGGATTAAGGAAGAACTGACGGAATTCGCGATGGCCGGCGACCACACCGCGTGGTGGATTCCCGGCGACTACGACACACAGGAATACAACTACACGCAGTCGAAACTGTCGGAAATCCGCAGCTTGTGGGATGCCAGCCACAAAAACGGAGGCTGGCCGTGGACCGCTTTTTCAAAAACGGGCGTACAGACGGCTATACAGATGAAGACCGATGATGGTTTGTATATCAACATCCACGAGGCCGCCACCCTCAATTTCCCAACCATGCACCTCGATTTAATTGATAATGGAAAATTGATAATTGACAATTCAACTGACGCAAACAATACCAGTTCAACCCAAGATAATTCTCAATTCTCCATTCTCAATTCTCCATTTACCTTCCGTGCCTGGCTATGTCCTGACGCCACCGGTTACAAAGGCCGTATCCAAACGCCTTGTGTCACCCCTTGGCGCACCGTGATGGTTTGTGAGAAAGCCACCGATGTGCTGGCTTCAAGGCTGATTTTGAACCTCAACGAGCCCTGCGCTTTGGAGGATGTCAGCTGGATTCACCCCGTGAAGTACATGGGCGTGTGGTGGGAGATGATTTCCGGCAAGAGCACCTGGAACTACACCAACGACTTCCCATCGGTGAAATTAGGCGAGACCGACTTTGAACACGCCACCCCCAACGGCACCCACGGTGCCAA
>LXOW01357603.1_pt1 | contig 14244 bp, 15 predicted proteins | sample 1368591 | NCBI WGS metagenome assembly LXOW01 (sample SAMN04884650, study PRJNA319009) | bovine gut metagenome | isolation source: Cow rumen | host: Bos taurus | place: Italy: Legnaro (PD) | collected 2014-07-09
CTCCGGATTATCCACGTCAGTCCACATCCATCCAAAACTCAACGCTTATGGTATTTGGAAATACATTGTTTTCTCCTGAGGAGATGTTTTTGATGCTTTATCGGCCCTTGGAGGAAGACTGTCCTGTTCGGCTTCAGAAGCTGACAGACTCCCAGATTGAGCAGATTCCCATAATGCGTCAGGTATTGCATTTGATGTTGGTTTTATCGGCCAGTGAGCTGAAACTGACGGCAAAGGGCTATATCCCTCCCAAGATTGTAGAGGACTTGTATTTGATGGGGTGGCTATCGGGTATTCAATCGGCTATTCCATCTGATTGGCCTGTGCGAGGTAAATGAACGGCCGGAGGACAACCTTACGCGATGAATTTATCGGCCTTAATAAAAGTAATATGACCCAATCCGAACTCTGGCTCGCCAAATGGCAAGAAGCCATCGACTTCCTGGAAACCAACCACCGCAAACCCTCCAAGTTCATCCCGGAGGAACGCAACATGCGCTCTTGGTGGAAGCACAACAAGAAGTTGATGAATGCCGGGGAGTTGAAGCCGGAGCGGGTGGAGATGTTTAAGCAACTGCTGGAGTTGGGGGAGAAGTACAAGCATGTGAATCAGTATCAATAAATGACCAACAACGACATTTGGTCTAAATCGTGTAGGGCTCTATCCAAATATATTTCATCAGCAGTCGCGATTATTGAATGGGATAATCCAAGTGTGCTTTCCTCACTTGGTCTGGGATAGAAGGAGTTATCATCTAAGTTTGAATGAAGCACCATTTTACACCTAATGCCGTTCTAGAGGAAGAGATATTCATTTCCAGCAACCTTGACTGGGAATGTGACAGAATTGGCCAATTGCTCTTTGAGTATGCTGAGAAGTTCATTGAGCCAGCCTTGAAAGATGGAATGTACTCCCTGGCCGTGAAGTGGTATTTGCAGATGCTGGATTCGCTTACGGTTCACTATATTCAGGATGAGCACTGGACTTATTATGATGACCTATACTTCCCAGACCAAGCGGTGAGTTATATCTGGGAACAGTTTGTTCCGCATATTCGTATGGGTAAGCTAACGGAGAAAGATTTGAAGGCTTTGGAAGATGGTCTTGTATTGATTGAGCAGACGGAAGCATATCAGAACTATGGCATACCGTCGGGCATTCCGTTCAAGAACCTCATCGGAAATGATATTCCCATTTTTCGGAAATGAAGATGCTTTGGAACGCATGCTTTGGCCGGTCGGTAAGTTAAAGAATGAAAGAAAAAACGAGTTAAATTACCCGGTTGTGCGAGCGATTAAGAATGTCAACGAAAATGAGTCGGAATATCCTTGAATTGAAGTCCATTAAGATTGCCCCAGAAAAGGTCCAAACCTTGGCGGCAGCAAAGCGTATCGCGAAGCTGAAAGACTTTGATCTGAAGGAAGAATACTTTGAGCTGGTCTACCATCCCGCTGATCTGGTTAAGGACATTGCGAATTATGTTGAGGGTGAGACTTACCATGCAAATGTTCCAGTCGCAGACATCAAGGGGACGCTTCATGCAAGTTATTATGATAACAACTGGCTGGTTATGATGATGAAACTGGATAGGCATAAGGATGACTTTGATGTTGAGAGAGTGAAGGATGCAATTTTCAATACAAAATGCTTTGAGCCCATCCATCTTAGCAAATATGGAGAACTCTACTTCATTAATGGCGGTGGTAATCATCGCGTCTGCCAAGCTAAATTCCTCGGCCTTGAGACTGTCCCATGCGAAGTGACAGAGTTTGTAATAGAAAAATAGGTATCGCCAGGCTGACGCCCGGCGATGCTTGTATCCCCACCCGGGCGCTGACGCGCCCTTCCCGCCCATATGGGAAGCGGTCAAGCTCGCGTTCCCAATTGGTCACGCCAGCTTGGCTCCAGTCCCCTGAGCACCTTCGCCGCCCAGGGGACTTCCGCTCTTACTGCCACGCGCCGGCGAGACTGTGGCCGTCGGAGCCGTCCACAGACTCGCTCGACCTCACGCACAATCGGCCCACCCGCGGCGTCCGTCTGTTCCAGACCGGCGCCCTGCTAACGCACTTTTAAGGGGAAGCGGTCACGGTAGGCAGCCGCCAAACCCTCCACTCCAGTCCCTCACGGTCCTTTCGTTCCAGGTTTAGCGTCTGTCAACCGTGCAGGTTTAATCCCTCCCAGCCTCCCAAGGGAGGTGCAATAACGCCCGGGCTGCGTCGGCGCTTCGAATCATCGCCAGTGCCAGGATCCGCATCATAACATAACGCAACATTGTATAACTCCTCGCCTCAACGGTGGTGCCCCGATAGACCGTCGTCAGATGAGGAAGGGCATCTCTCGCCCGAAGGTCCTGCCTGCTGCGGGTTATACAACGCGACGTTATGTTAAGTTGCTCCCTCGGTTCGTTGAGGCACTGTTTTCCGTTTGCCCCGCCCGGTCGAGTCGGCGGCAGGAAGGGGTTTTGCTCCAGGGCCATCCCCGGCCCTGGCCTGTCGCAAAACCCCGCACTTTGTGGGTCCCCGCCCACAAAGTGCAGCTCCGCATTGGCGTTGTACTGGTGCGAGGGTGGTATCCCGCTGGGGAGGTCGGTGCTGCGCGAGTATCCTGCCACCTCCACGCACTCCCGCTTTGGACAAAGAGGCCTCGGCAGAGCCGTGCCCTCATTGTCGTCGCTCCCGTGCTGGGTCGTTCCGCCGCCAAAGACCAGGCAGTCGGTGGAACCGCCAGCCTCGTCTTCGTCGTCTCCACTCCGCGGTACGGCTTCGCCGTGGTTATACCTGGCCGCTATTCCTCCACACCTCCGCCGGGGTGAACCCCGCCGGAAGTGTTCCGGGCGTCCAGGAGGCAGCCGTTCCGGCTGCTGGCGCAGACAGTGTCGGGCAGCGCTTTCGGCGGATTGTGGCCGCCAAGACTGATAGCCTTGTCGGCACACAATCACGCCTTCGCTTCTGCCCGTCATCCACTGCGCCGGTGGGTACCGTTTTCCCTGGGCTTCGCCCACGGGCGTTATCCCTTCGATTCAGCGTTGTCACGGGCCCGGTGGGCCCGGACCCCGGAGGCCGTCTGTGCCCACAGGCTGCCGGTCTTTGCCGGCGGCCGGGAGCCTGGGGTCTCCCGTCCGTTGTACCGTCAAAGCCCGTCATTCCTCACGCGCTGATGCTACAGACCGCCTCCGGGGCCACGCTCCACTCGCTTCGCTCGTTCCGCGCCATTGGTGGTTTGTAGACTCTGGGCCTGGAGCACGCGGCCAGGTCCTCTGATTGTTCAACGGCATCACCCGCTCTACCGACCAGGCCCAGAGACTCCAAACCACCAACGCCAACTTTTTACCCACGCCCTGGCGGCGGTGCGGGTAGGAGCGGAGTGCCCCGCTCGGGGGACGGGATCGGATATAAAAATATACCACTTTGGGCAGCGGCTTGCGCCGCTGCTTTTTTTGTGCCTTGAGGTGAAAATGGTGAGTGTTCCACGCGTGGAAAAAATCTTCGTTTTTAGAGCTAAAGTGCTGTAAATAAATTTGTTAAAGTCGTTGATTTTTCGTATCTTGTAGTAAGAAAAAGATAAAGATTGAACGTTATGAGGATGAGTTATCAAGAGAGAAAGGCCAGGCTGGCCAGGTTGCCCAAAGGCACCATGTGGGAGAGTGAGCATCCGAAGGAGAAGCGCATTCCGGAGCAAGTTCGGTCAGTTTCGCGGGAGGTGGCTCAGCTGCTGCGGGAGAAGAAGAGCGCGGTTGTGCCGGTCCGGGACCGGAGGAGTTCGTGGACCAGAAAGTATTGGAATCTGTAATGTTGGACCTTTAAAGTATATGTGCTATGAAAAAGAGTAGTAAAGAAGTGGTTGACCTGACGGTCAGTGCTATGTATCCGGATGTGAAGCTGAATGACAAGTTTATGGATGCAGTGATTCTGGCAACGCTGCGCCCGGAGTTGAAGGGCCTGCAGCCGGAGGGGTTCGTGGATGGAACGGCGTTCAGTCCGGAGCGTTTTCATCTTCGGGCTGTGCTGGAGGTGTGCGAGACTGCCAAGCGGTATTTCCGAAAGCTGGATGTGTTTGACTGCGAGTCAGATCTTGAGCACGTGCTCCCGCTGGTTCGGGAACTGCATTCTTGCCCTGAGTCGGTAACGTGTGGGGAACTGCTGGCCGGGGAACTCATTCTGGCTTTGTGGCTGGCGGGCTTCCCGTATCAGCGGTTCAAGTTCCCGGGGCTTCCGGAAACCATCATCTTCCCCGTGGACTGGGATGAGATTTCAGATCCGGCCAACTATCTGGATGCGTCTCATGGGTATGAGAACCTGCTTCGCCCTTCGGCCGGGTGGATGAAACGCGAGCACGTGCCCGGGTATGGCTCTGGTATTGAGTTCGTATCCATTTACCCAAAAGTACCAAAGGCCGCCCTGGCGGGCCCTTACCCTGTGTGTACGGCTTCTTAATCTCCCCACTATGGCAACGGTATTCCATCCCTCTGTCTTGGCTAGTGATGTCTTCGGCTCTGCCGGAGATGTCACGGCCGTGCATCGTGACGGAAAGGTGTATCTCCGGAAGCGGAAGGTGGGTGCCGGGGTGTTGTCGCCGGCGCAGCTGGAGCATCTGGAAGTTCATCGTCGGGCGCTGGCTGCCTGGCGCGGGCTGGACCACGAGACGCAACTGGTGTGGAATGAGTATGCCCGGGAGGTAGAGCCGCATCGGCCGCCGTTTGACCATAGTTCCTGGATCTCGGGACAGAACCTCTTCGTGTCGGCTTATCACGGGTTTCATACGCTGGGGAGTGAGCACGTTCCTTCGCCGGTGCCGTTTGAATCGTTCCCGCCTTTTGCCGTTGAGGTGGTGTCGGCCGCTTCGGCGGGTGATGACCTTTTGCTGAAGGTGTCGGTAGTGGGGCTGGAATATGTCTCGGCCTCACGGTTCTGGCTGTATGGCCGGGTGCAGTTGACAGCTATTGGAAAGGGGGCGAGCAGTCGGGTGCCCAGGAAGTCGGTGTTGTCTTCAAGTTCTTGTGAGTCTTTGCCGGTGGAACTGGTCGTTCCTGATTGGCGGTCGGTGTGGCCGGAGCTGGCGGGGGAAGGGTTTTTTCTGGTGCATGGCTCGTATGTGCTGCTGGATGCGGTGACGGGTTATCGGAGCCAGCGGAGGCGGTGGAGTTTCAAGGTGTCGTTATAGTTTAGAAATCGTTGGAGGATGGTGTTATGTTTAAAGTGACGTTGTATAAGAGTAAGAATGTCCGGAGCGGCGAAGTCCCGCTTCGGTTCCGGTTGCGCGAAGGAAAGGAGGTGGACCTGGTACTGGAGACGGATATTAAGGTGTCAGCTGAGGATTTGTTAGCTTTTGACCAAAATGGAGCAGTCCGTGTCGGAGAGAATGCTAATAAGGAAGTGAAGAAGGTCATTGACCGCTACCTCGGGCTGATGAGTGATGTGTATCTATCCATGCGCCAGAATGGGGAGGTTGTGTCGGAGGAGTCTTTTAAGCGGGCAGTAGATGAATATGCCCGGATGGAGGACGGGGCTTCCCAGGAGGCTTCTGAGCGGACATTGGTCGGGCGGTTCAGACAGTATTTGGAGGAGGAGTACGCCTGCGGCCGTTTCAGCGGGCATATGTATAAGGAGTCCATGACTCTGTCCAGGAAGTTGGAGCGCTACCTTGTTATCCGGGAACTTGCCGGAATTCTTCCGAAAGACTTCACACCAGACCAGGTCGTAGATTTTGAGAAGTTCTGCATTGATGAGTATCTGTATGCCGCTAATCCTAAATATGCAGCACTGTATCCCCGGGGCTTTGACGAGTGCCGGCTCTGGCCTAAGCAGAAACTCCAGGAAGAACCACTGCGGAAAGTGCTGCTTCATTTCCAGATGTTCTGGAAGGACTTGGTTAGTTTCGGGGAGATTAAGGCATCGCCATATGACAATTATGTGCCGTGGATGCAGGAGAAGAAGCGCAAGCATTATTACGAGACCTTGGCAGATCCGCTATCGCTCACGATGGACGAGTTTCAGCAGGTGATATCGACTCCAGTGCCGGATAGTCTGGCGGATACGCGAAATGCCTTCATCCTGCAGGTCTGCATCGGCCTTGGGGCAAAAGATTTCAAAAAACTCTCAATGAACAATGTGTCTGTGTCCAAGGCGGGGATACCTTATATCTCTTTTCTGCACGTGGGAAAGAGTTCGAAGGACAAATCGGATATTGAGTATTGGGTGGAGGTGCCACTGGTGAGGATAGCTTACGATATCATTATGCGTACTCGCTTCCAGTTCTACTACGGCCGGTATAATGAGGCATACAATGAAAAGATTCATAAGTTGTTGCGGCTTTGTGGCATTACGCGGGAAGTATGTGTGTATAATGCTAGGACAGGAGACTCGGAACTGCTTCCTCTCTGCGATGTTATCAGCCAGGGGAATGTCCATCGGACTCACATGGACTTGATTCATGAGTCGGAAGCGCTACGAGGGATGCGGGGTGTTTGGTTTACCAGTGTCCGAACATTAGCCCGGATGAAGAAGATCCCACTGGAGGACCATTTCTGGAACCTCAACTGGGCGATGGGCCAAAAGCCGTACAAGGTTGACGAGAACCTCAACATCATCGAAGGCGCTCCGTTTGTGATGGATGATCCGCTTATTTATGAAGAACAACCTAACAAACTGCCGGGCGGCCGCACCAATCCTTATGTGATATCGGAACTGATTCCGGTACCGGCGAGGAAAAAGGATGTGGAGCGAGTAGAGCTCCAGTATGGCGTAACCTTATTGCGGGAGCGAAAGGTGGAGGCGCTGGAGCCAGTGGTGGAGTTCTTGGCTTCTCTCTCGGAAGAGCATCGGAGGAAGGTGCAGTATGGGGTGATGCTACTTAAAAAGCTGTCGGATTTCAAGGTGACGTTTGTGGAGGCGTGTAAGGATACTATTTATTTGATGACAACCGAGCTGGGCTGGATTACATACACGACATACTTTTATCTGAATGCGGAAAGCATTGTGCTTTTGAAGGTATTCAGTGAGGGCCAAGGTCGCAGAACGAAAGCATCCGTGACCGTAAAAATGCCCGTTGTGCGAGAGCTTCGGTGGAAGCATGTTATTAATGAGATTTCGGGTGTGGATTATGATGCAGTTTTGGATGCGGAATTTGGCCCCACTGGAACCACCAAGAGGGAGGTCTATGAGATGCGGGCTTGCCGTACCTATGTGAGCATCGCCATCAAACAAGCAAGAATCGCTTCCGGAATGCAGTTAGAAGAGTTTGAGGCCAAGATGGGCATCAAGCCTGGCCGGACCAACCTGAGCAATGTGGAGAGAGGAAGCCGTATTCTTCCGCTTGACTACTTGGCCAAGGTTATGACCAGCCTGGGAATGCGGGCCGTGATTGTCCGTCCCGGCCTGGTGAACTGGAACCCTATATCCCGTACTCATACCCTGGAGCAGATGCTCACAGAAATCGGAGAACCGGTGTATCGGTGGAAACGGAAAGAACCAGAAGAGCAGTAAGAAAGCCTCCGGCGTCATCGCGACGGCGGAGGCTGAGTTTTTGGAACGAATCGGGGTTGGGGAACCGGACCCCGGGCCGGTGAGAGACTACGGCTCGTCAGGATCCGGCTCAGCTGCCTGGGCCCATTTGGCCATGGCCTGCATGGGGACGGAGGTCTCGCCGGTGGAAGAGTCCACGTAGAAGTACTTGAAGAAGACCTTGGGAGCACCGGCATTGAGGACACCCTTGGCGGCTTCGTAATCGGCCTTGATGTCAATGGCGGCATCGGTGGGTTCCTCAACAGCCTTGATTTGAGTGGCCTTGCCATAGCCGCGACTCACGCCGTTGCTCTGGCCTTCGGAGGCCTGGATGATAAGGTAGATGCCGCCATTGTCGGAGATGGCCTGGTTCAGCTTGAAGGTGAATGCGGCGCTGGTGCAGACGATGGTGGCTTCGGAAGGAGTCTCCACACCGGAGAGGGTGGGAGGCGTGGTCATGATACTGCCGCCCAGCTTCACAACCCAGAAGTTGAGACGCTGGAAGAGGTTCAGACCGGAGATCTTACCCTTGGTGCCCAGGATGGACTTGGCGTCAGCACTCAGGGCGGCCTTGTTCCAGGCAAGGATCTGCTCGTTGGTGAGGGACTTCCAAGAGGTGGTGATCATCTTCATCACACCCTTGTTCTTGGCCTGGTCGGAAGTACCGATTCGGCCACCGTAGCCGCGGTTCTTGATGAACTTGCGGCCTTTTACTTTCGCGGCGGTAACGCCCTTGGCGCTGCCGGACATCTCTTCAAAAGCGATGGAGGGGATGTATTTCATGGCGAATTACAGTTTGAAAAGGTTTTTGGATTTGAGGAATAGATATAGTGCTGCAGTGACTATTGCAAGGAGTAGAAGGGTGAGAGCGGCGCTGCCGGTGCGCATCTTAAAGGATTGCCACTTGGTAAGCTTGCGCTCAACCTCAACGGTTTGAATCTGGACGCGGTCGCGGTAAACGATGCTGTCGCGGTGAACAATCTGTTTCTCCACTTTGACCGGATGCTTCACCGGTTTGGTCTCCAGGGAGTGGCTCAGGAATCCATCTTTGACCGTGGCCAGACTTTTGGCATACGGGTTCTCCAGCGTGGAAGTCGTGTCCCTGGTTACGTTGCGCTCGATGTAAACTGGCAGCTGGACGTAGGCTGTGTCGTGAACCGTTTCGGTGTGCGTGTTCACCTCAACCGTGGTGCTGTCCGTCACGGATGGCGAGGTAGGACGGAGAGCACCACAAGATGAGGCTGCCAGAAGAGCGAGCGGAAAGAGTATGTAGGAGAAGCGAATCATTCTTTTATGTCTTCGGGCTCAATGCCGGTCTTTCGTTCAACGTTCCGGATTTCGGCGGCCATCTTGCTGAACTTCACATCGTAGCTGGCTTTCACACCCAGGATGGCGCCGCAAAGAACGAGCAGTTGGCTCACGATGGCAATAGCGCTACTGGCTATTTCGCCCAGGGGCTCAATGAAGAAAAGACAACCCACGGAGATGCCAACGCCGGCGCTGAAGCTGGCGATAGCCATGCCGCCTTGGAGGCGCGTGAGTTCGTATTTCTTTTTCGTGGACATGGTAGGGAGAAGTTAGTTATCGCGAACCAGGAAGGCAAAGACAAACGGGTCGTGCCCCGTGTCCTCAAATCCGTCGGTCCTTTGGGGACAAGTGAATACACCATTTTCAATATGGGCCTCGCTGATGCCATCTACCGTTGGGTTGTATTGATTACCGCCACCACAGAAAGGAAGGTCTGCCGTAACATCTGTAGGGAAACCCTCTATGCCACATTCCCAGGGCTGACCGCGATAAGTATATGAGCAGTTGGAGAACAGCATGTTCAAGAATACCCAGTGGTCAAACGTTGCAAAGAACGATTCACTTCGCCAAAAGAGGTACTGCTCTTCTTGTATAATCTGAAGGCCGGTACGCGTGCCTTTGATGGGTTTGCTACCTCTTCCGAGCATCGTATACAAGGTAAGGACGTAGATGGTAATCTCTCCTTTTTCGTCAAAGTTGGTGAGTTTCTCAATGCAGAGCGTGTTCTTGTCTTTCACCCACGACTTGAGAACCGTCCCGCCGCTGTTATCCCAGACGTACCCATAGCTGTCCCGCCGGTCAACGAACCGCATAAATACACCGGCAATGGCACTGCGCTTGATAGACAGGTCCGGCACATAGATTTCCAGGACGTCGGCAGCCTGGTATGCCGGGGAAGCTGGATTGTACTTGAACTTCGCATTGAGGACAATGTAGTTCTCCTCCTGATGCGACTTGAAGGCAATCTGTTCTGCCCCGAAGTTGTTTCCTGTTGAGTTGAAATTCATAGCCTGACTAGTAGATTACACCAGGCCCGAAGACCTCGGTAGGTTTGACATAATAGCCGCCGCGATGGGCGAAAGTAATTCTGGCCGGAGTGCTGTAGTAAGCACCGTACAGCCACATCACGTAGGACTGGGCCATCAGCTTGCCATCTTCGCCGTTGCCACGCCCCAGCGCCCAGGAAGTGCCCCGGAGTTCCTCCGGAAGATCCTGATCCAGATAGGCCTCAGAAGACGCAATGTTGCTATGACCCAGGCACATCACGTCATACTGTACCACGGGACCACCAGAAGAAAAGTCCACGTCAATAGAAGAAACGTGCAGCTCATAATCCGGGTTAAGCCGGTCCATCGTCACGCGCTTGCGGGGCGTGTAGGAAGACTCTCCGGTCACGATGACGGAGTCCTGGAATACCTGGCCGGTGAAGCCGGTGGAGGTATCCAGCCAGTAGGTCTCGATGAAGATCTTTTGGCCAGGAACCGGCTCTGCGCCAATGGTCTTCAGGTAGAACGAGGTAACTTCCGCCTCACCCCAGTCGTCCTCTACATCCGAAGAGATGATGACCGTTTTGCTCCAGCCGTTGCTGATACCTTTGCTCTGACTGGCGCTCATCTTCACAACCATCTTGTACGGACTGGGCTGGTGCCGGATACCGGTGAAAACAACCAGCTCCGGCGTCACAGTCACCTGGGAATAAGAGATGTTCGGAACCGCAACAGTGGAAGCCGGTGCATCCACTATCATGGCCTCACCGGCCATCACGCGGTTGCTGTTGAGGCGAACATAGACATTGATGGCGGAGAGCTTGGCTTTCTGGCCAAAGACGCTTTGTCCGGTGCAGTGTCCGGCCAGGCGTTCCCAACCCAGCATCTGGTCGTCCGTAAGGAGTTTATAACTTCTGGTAATCTTGGTGAGGCTGGCCCTCCTGGCGAGCTGGGCAGTAGTCGCGTCACCGGTAGGGTAGGCCTTCAAAGAGAGGATGCTACGGCCGTCTTGATAACGAGCCGTAACACCCTTAGCTGATCCGGAGAAGCCGCCGAATGCGATGGAAGGAAGAGCAATCATAACCAAAAGTATTTGTTCATAAAACAAAAGGGGTTCGGCTATGGCTCAATGCAAAAAGGGGCTTGGATATCGCCATATCCAAACCCCAGGACAAATGTATAAAAATGTTTTTATAAAACCAAATAAAATTTACTTTATATCAATTAATTGCGTATTTCTAAGTAAAGTTTTGCTTTATATATGACTTTTTAGGGTAAAAGTTTGACTTCGTTCTTTAAGATCGCTAATAGTTGGCCTATATAGTAGAAAGGAACGTTGATGAGTGTGTAAGGTTTGTTCTCAGGGGCCGGCGTCTCAGCCTGTTGTACAAAGTAGTTTCCACTCCATACCCGAACGGCTGTGACGGGTTGTTTGCTTATGTTCACAAAGGAGTGTAGCGCGCGTAGGTGGGAGTTTGTTCCAGCCTTCACCTCAATCGGGATAATCTGCGAACCATATTGCCAGATAAAGTCTAGCTCTGCTTTGGTACCCTTCTTGTCCCGGACCCAGAAATATTGCTTGTCACGGTACACGCTGTCCAGCACTACGCGCAGTTCCTGGGCCACAATCTGCTCTGCGGCTCGGCCTCTCCAGGTGTCCAGCAGGTCATTGTTCTGCAAATAGTCCAGTTGGATGCCGGCATAGAAGTTCGTCAAGCCGGAATCTACCATTATCAGTTTAGGGCTTCTGCGCTTGTTGGGTTTTGTCGGTGCTTTGGTTGCGGTTACGGGATAATCCAGTGAAAGAAGGAAGGCCCTTTCCAGGATATTCATGCCATCGTGAATCTGGGTGGACGAGTAACTGCTGTCTCCAAACTTTGCGAAGGTAATGGTTGAGGCTGCTTCCGACCAGGCAGAGGTGGCAATGTGGTTTAGGATCTTGGCCTGTTCCCGGTTCTTTGCATACTTTTCAATGTCCTCGCTATAGCCTTGCATCAGTGAGTCGAAGATAGGGGAGAGCGCTTCAATATCCCCGGTCTCTGCATACACGGACACGGCCTCGGGCATACCTCCAATGAGAGCATAGCGGTTGAAGGCACGCATCATGTCCTCGTGCAAAGACTCTGGTACTGAAAGCGTTTTGACCATATCGGCCCATTCTGCGCCGTGCAGGGCTTTCACGTATTCGGTGAATGTAAACGGGCGGAGATTCATATATTCCACCCTGCCGACCGGGAAGGAGACGCGGTGTTTTACAAGTGACTGGAGGCGGCTGCCTGCAGCTATCACATAGACCCAATGCAGCTTTTCATAAAAGTACCGGAGCATTGCTACAGCCTTGGGCTCTTCCTGTATCTCGTCGATGAAAAGCAGGATTTTTGAACCTTTGTCCTGACGGACGTGGTTTTTGAGACAAAGGTATTGCCAGATGTCATGCACATTTGTGTAACGTTGGAAGATGGCGGCATCGTCCGTCTCTTCCAGGTTGAGCCTAATATAGGCGTCGAATTCGTTGGAAAACTCGTCCACAAGAGTGGTCTTTCCGACCTGTCTGGCACCTCGTAAAACCAGTGGTTTGCGGTGTGATTTATCCCTCCAGATTCTCAATTTTGCTAGTAATTCTCGCTCAAACATAAAAATGGCCTTTTAGATATGTCAAAGATAGTTTTTTTCTAAAACATAACCAAGAAATTGTCAAAATCTTTCTAAAACATAGCCAAGAGAACGCCGTTTTTCGTCTAAAATATAACCAACATTCTATCTTCTGTGCCCTGCGATGTCCTTGTAACCATAGGGCCTGTCCGGGTCAATGAAGTCTAAAATACCATCGACATGGAGTCCGATTATGGCCTCTTTACCTTCGCTTGATTCTAAGAACTGGAGGCTTTCTTCACAGTCTTGGAACCCATTTTCGCTGAGGACTGCTGCGCAATTAGTCTTCTTGAGAATCGCAAAATCACTCTCCATGTCCGGATCACCGTCCGAATAATCGATTCTCAGACGGTGATCGGGAAGCCAAAGGCCTGCCTGTTTGTACAGACAGTCGGCCAGTTTGTCACTGGAGGTCTGGCCACGGCAGGTGTAGGCGCTCCAGCCGGTGGCGTTGTACCAGCGGTCGCCTTTGCCAGCGGCGTTCACGTGGATGGAAACGCAAAGGACGTTTCGTTTGCCCAGCCGGTCACACCAACTATTCACGCGGTAGCATCTGGCGCTCAGGCAAACGTCGTACTCTTCGGGCACCAGAAGTTCTGCGTCGTAGCCCAGGTCATTGATGTCGGCTACGATGGCACGGGCAATTTCCCGCGCCCAGGCGTATTCCCGGAACCGGCCGTCAGGGGAGCGTTTCCCAGGAGTGTTGCAGCCATGGCCATTGTCAATCAGGATCTTCATCTTCTTGTAGTCTTTATGGTTGAATATCATCATCTTGTGCATTGTTGGTTGAAGTGATTCCCTCGCGTGAGGGCTGTGAGGGTTTGTCTGTTTGAGGGTTTGTCTTTTGGTAGTGGCCGTGGGAGACACGCCGAATCAGTTCGGCCTCCCGCCATTCTTTGAGATAGCGCTCCACGCTCTTCTGCGAGATGCCCATCTTGCCCGCGGTGTCAATGGCCTCGGCTGTTCCGAACTCTGTGGGCAGTTCATCGAGCAGCTGGTTCTGGCGCTTGGTGCCTTCGGCCGCCGGCTTGTACAGCTCGTGGCTGGAAAGCTCCTTGTACACGCGGACGGTGTGCCGCATCAACACTCTGGAGATAATCATCGCAGCCCGGAAGTCCTGGTCGTGGCAGTAGAGCATCGGCGGAAACTCCAGTTCATCGGCCATCCTGAGGACGGAAAGGATCATCGCAATCCTGTAAGTGATAAGCCCTAAACGCCTCACGGATGCAATGATGTCGTCTCCAAACAGTTGGTAGTAGTCCCACTGCACCTGTCGGTAGTGTTCATTGAAGTCCCGCTTCTGGCTGGCCGTGAAGTAGAACTTGATGCCGGCATTCATCTGCAGGTTCTGGTAAAGCTTCAGGATCCTGTCGCCAATGCGGTCGAATGTCTCGTCAACACAATCTCCGTCCTTGTGCTGGGGGAAGGCGTTCTGCCATTCCAGCCGGAAGTCCAGGTAGTAGAAGATGAAGCGGCTGAAAAGGCCGTTCTCCGTGTCCGGTATCAGTGCCGCAATCTGCCTGGGCGTTCCAGAGAGTACGGTGGAGAGCTTGGGCTGCAGCAGCTCCACGAACTCCCGGTCCTTCCTTCGCGTGTAGGAGATGGGCTCGTGGTGGAACGCTTTCCGGAATCCGTCGCTGTAGTCCCCGAAGTCGGACTTGAAGGTCACGGCCAGCGTGTCACCCTCGGTCTCGAACATCAGTCCACTGCCATCATTCTCGGCCAGGATCTGGTATACCATCGTCGCGCTGGAGTTGGCCGGGATGATGAGTGTCCGGCGTTTGGGCTCCTCCGGCGG
>LXOW01097746.1_pt1 | contig 14233 bp, 3 predicted proteins | sample 1368591 | NCBI WGS metagenome assembly LXOW01 (sample SAMN04884650, study PRJNA319009) | bovine gut metagenome | isolation source: Cow rumen | host: Bos taurus | place: Italy: Legnaro (PD) | collected 2014-07-09
CCCATCTGACCGCCAGTATGGACGTTGACATGGGCATTGATGTATATGTGCCCATCGGGGGTGTTTACGTGGTAGTTCTCCAGGTTGTACACGGTTTGGGATGTTTGACTGTTGGAGAAGCTCATGGTGAGGGGTGCTCCTTGGGGGGTGAGGATGTTGTCGGTGACCAGGGTGGCGTTATAGAAGAAGTCGCTGGCGGTAATGCTGAACTGCAGGGTAAACACACCTGTCTTAAGTGTGCCGCCGTGGAGTACCACGTCCTCATTGCCGAGGTTGAATTGGATAACCTGGTCTAGTTCGAAGTCGGGCAGTTGGTCAACGGATGCCGTACCCGAAGAGTCAAACTGCTGGTCGGGGATGGTGAAGAAGTCGGCCAGTTTGATCACGTTGTCAGCTTCTTTCTCGATGACGAACTTGACGGTGCCGTCATCACCCACTTGGATGTATTGCACACTGTCGAGATGGCTCAGCAGGCGTTCCACGGTTAGGGTGCCGTTATAGACTGGCAGGCCCCATTCGCCGTTAGCCTCGATATTTTGAATGTTAAAATCAAAAATCTTTTTCTTGCAGGAAGCGCAGCAGAGGGCGATTGCCAGAAGAATTAATAAGATATACTTGTGTTTCATATTAAGTGTAATTTTTTGCAAAAGTAGTAAAATATATGATATGATGAACACGATTGTCTAAATTGTCTAGTAGATTAGAGTGATATTTCCTTTTTTCAGGATTTTTTCGTCATTAAAGCAGGTGCCGCTCAGGTAGTAGTCATATACCCCCTGCTCGCAGGGTTGACCCTTGTAGGTGCCGTCCCACCCCTGTTCGAGGCTGCTGGTTGTGAAGATGAGCTCGCCCCAGCGGTTGTAGATGCGCAGGGTGAATTCCTTGAGGATGCCGCTGCGCACATAAAGGATGTCGTTTTTGCCGTCTCCGTTGGGGGTGAAAGTGTTGGGTACGAACACCAGGGGGTCGTCGCAAACGAGAGGTTGTACCTCGATGGTTACCTCTTTTGACAGGCTGCAGCCGAACTCGTCGGTGACGGTGATGGTGTAGGTGGTGGTTTCAGAAGGCATTGCGGAGGTCTCTGGACTGTGGGGTGAGGACAGGCTTACGGTGGGGGTCCATTGGTAGGTGTAGCCGCTGCCGTAGTCTGTTGCGTGGAGGCCGGTGACAGTGCCTTCAATGATGCCGCTGTCGTCGCTCCAGGCTTCGAGGGGTTGGCCGAAAGTGCCGATACGTTTGGTGACGGGGATACTGGCCGACGCGCTGCAGCCGTATTCGTTGGTGACAACCACGGTATAGGTGATCGAGGTGGAGGGGTGAATCCACGGGCTGGGACCGTCACCACCGCTGGAGATTTCAGATGTCGGTTGCCAGTTGTAGTGCAGGCTTTCGCCGCCGTTGGCGTGGATGGTCAGCCTGATGCTGTCTTCAAAACAGATGCGCAGGGGTTCCGTCTCGCCGATGGTGACGGAAGAGACGTGGATGGTGAACGTCCTTTCAAGAGTACAGTGTTGTCCTTCCACTAGAAGGTGGTATTGGGTGTCTTCGGTGGGACTGACGGTGATTTGCTGCTGGTTGACGGCGATGGGATCGCTGTAGTCGGGATGCTGTGACCATACGATATGCGAGGGCGTGCCTGCCAGCATGCTGAATTGTGCCTGGTAGCTGTCTCCTCTGCAAATGGTGGTGTCGGCGATGGGGGTGATGAGCAGTTCTTCGATAAAGACTGTTTGGTAGATGGTGTCTGAGCAGAGAGGGGTGCTGATGATGAGGCGGTAGGTGGTGGTGCTGTCGGGAGTGGCGATGGGGTTGGATAGTTGTGGGTTGCTGAGCGAGCCCTCGGGGGTCCATTGGTAGTGTACGCCTGAATTGCTGGCGGGGGGTACGCCAATCTGCACAAACTCGCCCCTGCAGATGGTTTTGGGGTTCAGAGTCTGTGTGCCGCCAGTCAGTACCAGAATATCTTTGCTGACCGAGTCGGTGAGGTTGCAGCTGCTGTTGTCAGTGAGGGTGAGGGTGACGTGAAACAGCCCGCCGGAGGTGTAGAAGTGGGAAGGAGTGGCGATAGTGGAGGAGGTACCGTCGCCGAAGTCCCAGTGATATTGGGTGAAGCCGCTTTGGGTTTGCGAGTTATTATGGAAGAAGACAGTGTCGGGGTAGCAGACCACTGAGGGGGCGTCGAAGTCGGCGATGACGAGGGGCAGGTTGAAGTCCATCTTCACCACACCGAGGTTGCAGTTTGTGCTTTGGTTGTTCTGGCTCCAGGCTCCCGGGGTGGTGGGGAAGAAGTCGTCGCCACCGCAGCCGGCGCAGATGGCCTGGTAGATTTTGCCTTTCTTGTCGAAGCGGCTGGTGCCGCCGTCCACATGCTCGCGCGAGTTGGGACTGCCGAAGAAGGTGGCATAGACGGGTGTGTTTCCATCCTCGCGCAGGCAGATGAAGTAGTAGTCGCTGCCATCGGTGGTCAGCTGGAGGGCGTCGGGGGTGAGCGGCAATCCTTCGGTACCGCCGAAGCCGTTGAGCTGTCGGCTGCCCCAGCCCGACATATAGACGGTGTTACACAAGTCCACCAGCAAGGCGGTGGGCGAGATGTCGGGGCCGTTGCCGCCACCGGTGCCGTAGGCTGTTGACCAGACGATGCTGTCGAGGGCGGGAGTCAGGTGGGTGAGAAACTGTCCTCCGCCGGCCTGACCATAGAGGGTGTTCACCATCCAGACGTTATCGCTGGCAGTAGTTTGTCCGAAGATATAGGGATGGTTGCCGCGGTTGAGTTTCAGCAGGTAGCCCTGGTCGTAGTTGTTCTTGCCCAGATAGGAAAGGTGGAGCAGTTGGTCGCCATTTTCGCTGATATGGGCCACGAAACCGTCGCAGGGGCCGCCGCCGTATGAGGGTTGCACCGCTGCGGTTGAGGCGGGCAGGGTGGTGGTGGAGGTTCCGCCGCAGAGGTAGATGCTGTGGTCGCTGGCTAGATCCATGCTGTAGCAGGCATCATCGCCGTTACCACCGATAAACGACGACCATATCAGGTGTGACAGATTCTGGTCCATCTTGACCACGCAGCCTTCCTTGTTTCCCTGGTTGACGGGTTGGAAAACCCCAGGGGTGACGGGAAAGTCGGTCGAAAAGGTGCAGCTCGCCACATACACGTTGCTTTGTTCATCCACTATGATTTCGCCCCTCGACTCGTCGGCGTAGTTTTTCTTGAGAGGGCTGCCGGTGTTGAGGCCGTCGTTGCTGCCGCCGCCAAGGAAGGTGGAGGCCAGCAGGCTGTCACCTTCCGCGTTGAACTTGCTGATGAAGATATCGCTGCCGTTGGGGTAGGCCACCTGGTTGTTCACAGTGATACCGCTGCCGCCGTTGAAACTGGGGTCGTAGGCTTGTGCGCTGACGGGGAAATCGGCTGAGCCGGTGGTGCCGAACACGTAGAGTTCGTCATTGTCGTTCACAAACATGCTGTGGGGGCACTCAGCGGCGCCGCCACCCAGATAGGTGGAGTAGAACAGCATGCTGCCGGTGGAGTCGAACTTCGAGATAGCCACATCGCACGAGCCGCCGGCGTAGTCCACCTGGTAGTGATGGCCCACCTGTGTGGGATAGCCTATGCCGAAGGCGATGCCGCCTCCATAGAGGTTGCCGTGCTTGTCGTAGGTTGCCGTGAAGCCCCAGTTGTCAGCGGACGAGCCGCTGTAGGATGAGAAAATCAGCTGAGGGTCGATGATGAGGGGCAGATTGTGGTTGTAGGGTCCCAGTTCGTATGCCACCGTATTCTTGTGCAGCGTAAAGCGGCAGGCGATTTCAGATACTTTTCCGGCCTCATCTAGCTGGTAGGCATAGGGGGCCAGCTCGGTGATCTGCCCCACATCAGTCTTGATGACCAGGTTGCCGTTGCTGAGCGAGAGACTGTTTACCCCCGCATATTCTATTTTTATCTCTTGGGGATTCGCTCCGGGGGAAACGGTGAATTCATATTTCAGTTGCTGTTGGCGTTGGAGGAAATGCAGGTCGATGCCGTTATAGATATCCTTATACTCCAGCTCGTCATACAGCGGCACCCGAGAGGCCCAACGGGCGGGGTCGTTTCCTGTAAAGTAATTATGATAGTTTGTTTTCTGATGTAAGCCCGAAACAGTGGCCTTCCGGCAGTTTTTGAACACCATCTGGTAGGCGGCGGCATCGATAAGACCGCTGGCGTTGAGCTGGGAGTTCAGCTTGGCCTCATAGAAGTCGGCTGTCTGTTGGGGGTTGAGCGTTACGAGGGTGATGCGGTCGCGCTCGGCAAACATTGCTCCGCTGTTCAGTCTGGCCTTATACAGCACCTGTGGCTCCCACTGCCCCCGGTTGGCGATAAACTCCAGGTGGCGTGCGCTCAGCGAGTCGCGCTTGTGGCAGTAGCCGCTGGTCAGACAGGCTGTCAGCAGCATGCCAATAAGGAGAATTCGTCTGAAAGAGGAGCAGCTCATCTTTTATTTCATTAAAGGTGCAAATGTACATAAAATTCCTGAATTACACACAGACGTGTAAATTTTTATTGTAGGGACGCGATTCATCGCGTCCGCAAAAAATATAAGGGAAAGAATGGTGCAAAAGAGTTATTGTGTATATTCACAAACTGTTGTTAGTTTTTCTTTTGTGATTAAACCTTTTGGCGAAAAAAATATCATTAATTTTGCATCTTTCATTTATATATACTATGAAAAGAGTCGTTATCGCCGTTGTGAGCCTTTTTGTTTTGTGTCTGCCGGTATGTTTTGCGCAGGACACGCCCGACCCCAATGGCTACAATGTGTTCTACTATCCCAATGGCCAGAAGTCGAGTGAAGGGCTTCTGCTGAACGGCCAGCCCGAAGGGTGGTGGAAGTCGTATAATGAGCAGGGTGTGTTGGTGTCGGAAGGCAATAGGAGGAACCACCAGCTGGACAGCACCTGGACCTTCTATAACGACAAAGGCGGAAAAACTTTAATCATCAACTACAAGAATGGCATCAAAGATGGTGACCGCATCCAGTATTTCGACAACGAGTATGTGGTGGAACACTGGAATGCCGACACGCTGGTGGGTGATGTGACCACCTACCATATTGACGGCTGGTTGAAAAAACTCACCCCTTACGATGGAGGGGTTCCCCACGGGATGGAGAAGGAGTTCAACGACACCGGCCTGGTGGTGGGGGTGGCCAACTACTACAGGGGTGTGCTGACCCGCAGGGAGCGCATCAACCGCACCGACAACTTCGGCTACAAGCAGGGCAACTGGAAATATTTCTGGCCTAACGGAAAACTGAAGATGGAGGTTACCTACTTGAACGATAAAATCAACGGTTTCCTGAAAATGTATGACGAAAACGGCAACTTCCTGTCGGTGGAGAAATACAATCAGGGACAGAAGGTGGAAGACGCCAAAGAGACCAAGCAACTGGAGCGGAAGGTGGCCTATCATCCCAATGGCCAGCCCTCGATTATCGCCACCTACTACAAGGGAGTTCCTGACGGCTTCAGACGCGAGTTTGACGAGCAGGGTAATGTGGTGAGAAGCTACGGCTACGAGAACGGCTGGATGCGCTTTGAGGGGGTGCTCGACATGAACGGCAAGCGTCAGGGGTTGTGGAAGGAATACTATGAGAGCGGCGAGCTGCGCTCGCAGGGAAAGTATGTCAACTCTAACCCTGTGGGGGTGTGGAAATACTTTTTTCCGAATAAGACCGTTGAGATAATAGGAGAGTATGACCAGAAGGGACGTAAGGACGGCGACTGGCTGTGGTATTATGCCAACGGCGACACCATGATTTCCGCCCATTACGAGGCAGGCAAGCTGGATGGCGAGTATGTGGAATACGATGAGGACGGCAAAGTGGTGTCGAAGGGTAGTTATGTAGAGGGGACTGAAGACGGAAAGTGGGTGTATTACAACGGCGATTGTTCTGAACAGGGCAGTTACTACGACGGGATGCGAACGGGGCAGTGGGTGAGCCGCTTTGCGAACGGGAAGCCCTCTTTCGTGATTCATTATGAGCAAGATGTGATGGATGGAAAATATACTTCATTTTGGGAGAACGGAAGGGTGAAGCTCACTGGCCGTTATGTGGGCGGCCTGCGTGAGGGAGCTTGGTTCAAGTATGACGAGGAAGGGGAATTATTTTTAACAACAATGTACAAAGATGGCAAAGAAATCAAATGGAATACTTACGAGATTAAAGACTAACCTGCGCTGCCTGACGGTCGCTTTTCTGATGGGGGTGGGAGTGATGCCGCTGAGTCTGCCGCTGGCGGCTCAGGAGGAGAACCCTACAACGAACCCTGAGGACAGCCTGGCGGAGGCGGTGATGCAGAGCAGCCTCAACGAGCAGATTGCGAAGATGGACGAGATGCTCCATCTCTGGTATGTTCAGCGAGAGATTATCAGCGCCAACAGTGTGCTGGCCGAGTTGACCGACGACACCACCAACTTCTGCCACAACGACTCGCTGATGGCCGACCGCCTGTCGAAAATCGTCACGGTGGTGCCGCTGGCTTACAACGACAAAGTGGGCAACTTCATCGAGCTGTATTCCATCCGGAGAAAGAAATCGTCTGCCGCTATGCTGGGACTGGCCCAGTATTACTTCCCCTGGATGCAGGCCATCTTCGACAAATATGATGTGCCCGAGGAACTGATTTACCTCACCATCATTGAGTCGGGACTCAACCCGCTGGCTGTCTCCAAAATGGGTGCCACCGGCATTTGGCAGTTTATGTACCAGACAGGCAAACTCTACGGACTGGAGGTGAACACCTTTGTGGACGACCGCCGCGACCCCTATAAGGCCACCGATGCTGCCGCAAGGCATCTGAGAGACCTCTACAACATGTTCGGCGACTGGGGGCTGGCCATCTCGGCCTACAACTGCGGAGCCGGCAACGTGAGGAAGGCTATCGCTCGCTCGGGAGGCAAGCAGACCTTCTGGCAGGTGAGCCCTTATTTGCCTCGTGAGACCCAAAACTATTTCCCTCTGTATATAGGGGCACTGTACCTGATGAAGTACCATAGCGACTACGGTATTCAGGCCGCCGAGATAGCCATCCCCAGTGCGGTGGATACGGTGATGGTGAGCAAGGAGATTCATCTGGAGCAGGTGTCGCAGGTGCTGGGTATCGACCTCGATGAGCTGAAGACCTTGAACCCGCAGTACAAGCGGCTGATTATCCCCGCCTACTCGCAGCCTTATCCTATCAGGCTGAGGGTGACCGATATGGTGCGTTTCATCGAGTTGCAGGACTCCATCCACAACTACCACTACGACGAATACTTCACCCCCATGAAGGTTTATGCCAGCCAGTTTACGGGTAAGCCGCTGGCTGAGGGTGAGGCCAAGAAGATATACTATTATGTGAAGAGCGGCGACAACCTGGCGAAGATAGCCGCCAAGTACCATCTGTCGGTCGCAGAATTGAAGCGGATGAACCACCTCAATAGCAACAGTGTGAAGGTGAAGCAGCGCCTGCTGGTGGGCTACGAGTATGTGGCACCCCAGAAGCCTGTGGAGCCCGCCCCTGTGGCCGTTGCCGACACGCTGGTGGCGCAAGACTCCACCGCCAACATGCTGCAGGCCCCTGTCGAGAAAGAGGAACCTGCAGGACCGGTAGTGTACTATGTGAAGAAGGGAGACACCCTCTCATCAATCGCTAGCCGCTACAACACCACCGCCCGCAAGATTGCCGACTACAACAAGCTCGCCAACATGAACGCCCTGAAGATTGGCCAGAAGCTGCTGATCCCTCGTTGCTAGACTCCCCCGTATTTGTAGCCAGTTAAATATCTAAGTCCCGTAGGGACTACATCCTATTAACCCCTTACCAAACGACCGCAGGGAGTGCGGTATGGGGTATGGTGTCCCCTCCCTCCATCCCAGAGTCCCAGAGGGACGCCACAACCAACCAATCGATAGTGGTTCCTCGTCACCATTCCGCAAGGCGCAAAGCGCCGCGCGGAACCTTTTCGATGATAGATTATCTTTGTAAATTATTTTCGAAGATTTGTGGATTGTATTGGAAATTGTTGTATTTTTGCAAGTGGAAAAAATGTTATGTTATGAGAAGTGAAAATGTGGTTTTGGGTGGATTTGTTTTGTGCCGGAGGCACAGGAGTGTTACATGTCGGGCAATAGGGGGTGAGCCGGGTTGCAGGCCGTGAGGTTTGTAGAGTTTGGTTGAAGAAACAAACTTAATCCCCATTTTCCCCTTCTATTAGATTTGACGAATGAGCGAGCGCAGAAACAAAGCTTGCTTTGGTTATGCCGAGCGAAGAGGAAAAGGAAGCTTTGCTTCCAACGGGGTGCCGTAAGGCGGGGTGGTGACGTGATTATTATGCGCATAGCGCATACCTTAATTTGCTAGGTGTGTGGCCTGCTGCTGTGGCCGAAGACTTGACGACCTACCCTTTTTGTGGCGTGCCTTTGGCACGCAGTGATGGGGGAGGTGATACGTGCGTACACCCCACACTGACGTGCGGGGTTAATAAGATGGTGTGTCTTCGACACACGCGCGGAACCTCCTCCCGATGAAGGTGCTGCCACCATTCCGCAAGGCGCTGTGCGCCGCGCGGAACCTCCTCCCGATGAGTGTGTCGTCACCATTCCGCCGGCGACGGAGGAGCGGCGGAATCTCTATGTTGATGGATTATCTTTATAAATTATTTTCGAAGATTTTTGGATTGTGTTGGAAATTGTTGTGTTTTTCTTCCGATCTAACACCGTTCCACCTCCGCTCCAACTCCGATGCAAGTCCGATGCAACTCTCACATGGTTTCGGTATGGTTTCGGTATGGTCTCGGTATGGTCTCGGTTGAGTTTCGGTTGAGTTTCGGTTGAGTTTCGGTTGAGTCTCGGTTGAGTCTCGGTTCTGGATGGGGTGGGAGAGGGAACCGGAAGGAGGGCTGGCCCGAAGGCTTGCCACCAGATTGTGGATGTCTGTGCCTGACTGTTCCCCTATTGATTTCAGGGTGCAAAGATACAAAAAAAACAGCAGGTGAGAGCAGCTTATAAGTAAATTTTTTTGGTGTGCTGCCACCATTCCGCAAGGCGCTTTGCGCCGCGCGGAACCTCCTTTCGATGAGCTTGCCGCCACCATTTTTTTCTGCGACTGCGGGGACGCAGTCGCCTACCATGAGAGACTGGAAAATAGCTGTTGATAAGTGGGGGGTGAATTGTTGATAAATTTTTTTGGGCGAGGGGTTGGATAATTGGAAAAAAGTTCTTATTATTGCTGCTTGTATATTAAATATATTAACTGCAAACTCCATTGTATGGTAATGACAGATAAAACCAAACTGACAACCCATTGTAATCCCGCGGCAGCATTGGCTGTGGCGGAGACTGATGCTGACAGAGATATGCTGTTGGCAGGCCCTTGTGGAGGCGCTGGCGTGGCCGCGACTTTTGCGGAAAAGGGAGCGAAAACTTCTTTTTTCGTACGCACATGCGCACGATGGGGTCGGTTGGAAAGGAAATAATGAAACAAAAATAATAACAAAAAAACAAACACGTATGAAAAAACTTTTATTCATTCTCACGACGCTCACGCTCCTCAGCCTCTCCTGGGGTGGGGCGTTGAAAGCACAGGAAACTGTGGAGATTGGAGATGGTACTACAAACAACTACTACACTCCAATCGGTACGTATTACAACTACTCCATCACCGAGCAGCTCTACACTGCCGAGGAGATTGGAATGGCGGGAACCATCAACAGTATTAGTTTCTACTATTCTGGTACTGTTACCAAGGATTTTCCGATTACAGTGTACATGATGCACACTGATGCCGCCAACCTTTCAACGGGTATCAGTTTTGCCGCTGCTGAGGTTGTTTTTGACGGTACCTATTCCGTTACGGGAACAGGTTGGATGACCATCACCCTCACTACTCCTTTCGAGTACGACGGATCGTCGAACCTTTTGATCGGAATTATCAAGGATTATGTCTATTGGTACAGTGGCGGCAACTGGTATCATACCACAACCGATGCTGTCATGGCCCGTTACACCCAAAGCGACAGCAGCGCTTACACGACCAGCACTATTCCTGGTACTACAACAACCGCTCGCCCGAACATCCAGCTCGAAATCACTCCTGCCTCCACGGGCTGCGATATGCCCACCAGTATCGCTGTGAGTGATATCACACCTACCAGTGCCACCGTGACCTGGCAAGGCGACGGTAGCACCTGGAATCTCCGCTACAAGGCTTCCTCCGACGCTGATTACACTTTGGTTGCAAACTTGACCTCCCGGACCTATACTCTTAACCTTACCGCCAATACCACCTACAGTGTGGGCGTACAGACAGATTGCGGCGGCGAAAATACCAGCTCCTTCAAATCTACCTCTTTTACTACCCCCAATCCTTGCGCAGCTCCTACCAACCTGCAAGTTTCTAACACCACATCAAGTTCAGCTACTTTGAGCTGGACCGCAGGTTATCAGGAGACTTCCTGGACGGTGAAATACAAGAAGTCGTCTGACGCTTGGGACAATGCCAATGAAGTACCCGTCACAGGAACCCCCACCACAACCTTGAATGGTCTCGACGATTTTACCACCTACGACGTGCGTGTTTTAAACTGCGAAAACTATCTTTCGGGTAACTTCACCACCCTCATGGGTTGCCCCAACGGTGTAATCTGCATCGGATCAGGGACATCCACAAACAATTACCTCCCAGCCAATAACTACTATAAGTATAGTCTTACCGAACAAATCTATACTGCTAATGAAATTGGCCAAGCCGGTGCCATTCTGAGCATCGCCTTCTACAAAAACAACACTGTCGAGATGATTAAAGATCTGGACATCTATATGATGAGCACCACGGTTAATGCCTTTACGGGAACTTCCGACTGGATTGTCCCAACAGCGGCTAACCTAGTCTATAGCGGCACAGTAACCTTCGCCGACAACGCCTGGACCACCATCGAACTCGACGCCCCTTTCATTTTCGACGGCACAAGCAATGTTGTTATCCTTGTGAACAACAAAACTGGAGCCTACAAGAGCAGTACTTCTTTCTTAGCATTCGCCGCATCAGCGGATAACCAAAGCATCTATTTCTATCAAGACGGATCTGCTGAGTTAGACCCGACGGCTCCCAGTGCTTCTTATTCTAGCGCAATCGCTCAAAAGAACCAAATCCGTTTGGTTGTTGGCGAACCCCCTGCGTGCCTGAAGCCGACCGGTGTCACCGCTTCCAACGTAACCGCCCACGAAGCTACCATCACATGGACTTCTGATGCTGACTCTTGGGAAATTCAGCTCGGTGAAGAGACACCCATCACGTTGACCGAAGCCACCTACACCTTTGAGAATCTTGCCCCCGAGCAAACCTACTCTGTCAAGGTTCGCGCCAACTGCGGTGGCACCTACAGCGAATGGACTAACGCCATCGCCTTCACTACCACCATCGCATGCTTTGCTCCCACATCAATTTCTGTCAGCGACATTGACGGACATTCCGCAGTTGTAGGCTGGGTTGAGCATGCGAATGGTACCGCTACACGGTGGCAGGTTACCTACAAGAAATCAACCGATGACGAGACTGTCTATGACGACAATATGGTTCTTGTTACCACCAAACCCCACAACCTTTCGGGTCTTGATCCAGAAACTCCTTACATCGTGAAAGTGCGTGCCGTTTGCGGCGGTGAGGATGGAGAGAGCCAGTGGATTACCAAGAACTTCACCACCACAGTCGTATGTCCAGCTCCCTCCGGCCTGACTTCTACACTTACCCCTGGCGATGGCTCTGTTGCCACCCTCAGTTGGACTTCTAACGCCACTGATTTCGTGCTCGAATATGGTACTGCTAGCGACTTCACTGGCGCCACTTCCGTCAATGTGTCTGGCAACTCTAAAGGCCTCACCGGCCTCACTCCTGAGACCCCGTATTACGCCCGCGTCAAAGCTGTTTGCGGAAGTGAAGATGGAGAGAGTGTATGGAGTAACACCATAAGCTACACCCCCACCAATGCCTTCAATATCACCTTGAATGAAGGTAATGCAACAAATAATTATGTTCCTATTTATGGCAGCTATTGCGACTACGGCAACCGCAGTCAGTTTATTCTTCCTGCATCTGAACTTGCCAGCATGCAATGGGGAGAAATCAATAAACTTACATTCTACTCAAGTAATACGATTGCTGCCACTTATTTTTCTGGTACAGTTTTTGAAGTGTATATGACTGAAGTTGCTAATACTACCTTTGAGAGTACGGCATTTGTTGACTGGACTACTTTGGATCGGGTATATAATGGTAGCCTTGTTTGGAGTGGCACAGAGTGGGTCTTCGAATTAGACAATCCTTATACTTATACTGGCGGCAACCTCCTTATTGGTTTCAATGAAACAGAATATACCTCATCTTATACATCTATTTCTTGGCTCGGAGTGAATACGTCGTCTAATACAGCTGTCCGTCAGTATGCAAGTTCAAGCCATACCTATAGTGGAAATCCATCTTATGCCACTTTCCTCCCCAAGATGACCATTGATTATACCCCTGGCGAAGAGCTTTCTTGCTTTAAACCTACTGGCCTGACCGTGAACTATATTGACGGCACAGAAGCTACTGTGAGCTGGACTTCCGATGCTACTGCATGGAATATCGACGTGAACGGAACCGTGACCGCCATCACTGAGAATCCCTACACTCTGACCGACCTCGACCTTGCTACTACATATAATATAAAGGTACAAGCAAACTGCGGTACCGACGGCACCAGCGACTGGACCAATCCTGTCAGCTTCACCACCGCATCCTGCCTGCCTGCCGATCAGTGCGCTATTACCATTACAATGACTGACGCATATAACGACGGCGGCGGACAAATAGAGGTGGTGGATGTGCTTACCAGTGAGATTTTAGGAACTTACACTAATTCGGGTGCTTCAACCACATATACCCTCAATGTGTGCAATGGCCGTGAACTAAACTTTGTTTTCTCCTCCACAGACAGTTGGTCGTACGAAAACGGTTGGGTAATCACCGACATCAACGACGAAGTTATCTCTGAACATGAGGGCTGCTATTCCCAAGACGACTGTGATGCTCCGACTGCTGGTGTTGTTGCTACCTACACCGTCGGCTGTGCTGTTACCACCTGTGCTAAACCCACTGCCCTGACTGCCACCAACCCCGGTTCCCACAGCATCGACCTCAGCTGGACCGAGAACGGCGAAGCTACCCAGTGGCAAATCTGCCTCAACGGTGACGAGAGCGATCTGACCCTCGTCAACACCAACACCTACACCCTCGAAGGACTCAACCCCGAGACTTCCTACTCTGTTAAAATCCGTGCATACTGCAACACTGAAGAGCAGAGCAACTGGAGCAATGCGACGAGCTTCTCCACTGGTGTTGCCTTCCCAGCACCCACCGCTGTTGCTGCCAATAATATCTCGGCAACCACGGCTGATATCAGCTGGACGGGCAACGATGATGCCACGAACTACAACCTTCGTTACAGAACCCCGAGAGGCTTCAACTACACCTTCGAAGAAGCTGAGGCCTGGGTTGTTGACAACTTCGATCCCTGTACCACCTACGACGGTGACCAAATCCAGTGCTATGGTTTCTCGGATATCAATATTCCCAACTTCCCGTTTACAGGAGCCGTCATCAATTTCCAAAATGGTGAATACAGTTTCTCGTCTCACGGTGGCAACGCCTTCGGTTTGATGGTATGCCCTGGTGATGCATCACAAGCTAACGACTGGTTTATCTTGCCCGAATTGGAAATCGGAAACGGCTATGAATTCTCGTTCTGGGGCCGTGAAATCACCACCCAATATGGTGACGAAATCATTAATGTAGGCATCTATGGCAACACCGAGGGTACTTTCGCTTCCTTACTGGATGGCGGAGAAGAGGTTGCCATTAACAGCACGGAATATACAAAGTACACCTTCGACCTGTCTGCCTACGCTGGCCAGACCATCAGACTCGCCATCAACTATGTCTCTACCGACATCTTTGGCTTCATGTTTGACGATATCTTCGTGGGTGATCCCACTGATGACACTTGGGACGTTGTTTCTAATGGTATTTCCTCACCTTACGAAATCACCGGTCTGGAGCCCGAAACGGACTATGAAGTCCAGGTGCAAGCAGTGTATGGTGACGAGGGCGAGAGCACTTGGGCAGGCACTACCTTCACCACAATCCCAAGCTGTGTTGCACCGACTAATCTTGCCGCTGGTGAACCCAC
>LXOW01086973.1_pt1 | contig 14231 bp, 13 predicted proteins | sample 1368591 | NCBI WGS metagenome assembly LXOW01 (sample SAMN04884650, study PRJNA319009) | bovine gut metagenome | isolation source: Cow rumen | host: Bos taurus | place: Italy: Legnaro (PD) | collected 2014-07-09
ATAGGACGACATCCATTGCCCCTGTATGGGGCTCATACTCTAGCATAGGGGTTCACCCCTATGTATATGAATGTCGCCCACCCCCCGCACCCCCATTGGGTATATAACCAAACATAAGAATCAGGGATGATACCTCGAAACGTTTTAATGACATAGTGGTATCGTTTGTTAGCCGTAACTTGTTTACACATAGTGGTTTGTGAAATTTTCTGGTAACGTTAAGATTCATGGGATATTTTTCTGTATTTTTGCACCCAGAAAAGTTAAAATGAAGAGAGTTATGAAGGCAATTAAAGATGTAAATCCAGCACAGGCTTATATTGAGGGAATGTTGTGGGCTGCTTATGGTGTGAGAATTATAAATGGCACTGTAGCAGAATGGCAGATTGATAAAGTGAAAGAATGTGCCCTGAAACTGAAAGAGGCAGAGATTGATCATTCCTCTTTAACCCAGACGGAGAAAGAAGAACAGAAACACCAGTGGAAACAATGGCAGGATTCCACAACCCAAGGATTCAAAGATAAACTGAAGGAGGAGGGGAGACTGGTGTAGGGAATTTTAAGGAACAACAGGTATACTTTAAACAATCAAGTGTTATGGATATTAATGAAGTAATTGATTGGACAATCCAAAATAAGGAATGGGTATTCAGTGGTATAGGTGTTGCCATTATAAGCATCGTTCTTTCAAGAAAGGGTGCGAGAAACTACATTAAGGCTATGTTCAACTATAAGAGCAACATTAGTCAGATTAATATTGAGCATAAGGATAATGATAAAGAATAACCTTGTTGCGATAGGCAATATTAATAGCAATATCACCCAAGTTAATATTGAAGGGTTGACGAAAGAAGAGGTGCAGGAATTGTGCCTTAAGCTTGTAGATGAACTAATGGCTCGTTTAAGAGCAGATGCTGCAGAGGTGTATAAAAGTCAAGTGTATGAGTTCGTCGAATTATTCTTTCAACGGCTGGCAGAAATAGCTGGAAGTCACGATGTTTTGAATAAATTGAAAACGCCAGCAGTTCAGTTCGCATTGGATGAGGCTTTGCTAATATATGGTAAGCATCCGACTTTGGAAGAGAAAGAGATGCAGGTGGAGTTACTTATTGATAAGATCCAAACAGATGATAATTCTACTAAAGGAATAATAATCGATGCAGCAAGATTAGAGCTTTGTAATCTGACAAATGCACAAATAAGTTTGTTGGCATTTCTTTCGATTTGTGCTTTAGCATGTGAAAGTACGGACAAGGAGGTATTATTTGATTATTTTAAAGAACATGGTGCGTTGTTAAGTGATATACAGTCGATGGAGAAAGTGGATTTCGCCTATCTTCAGCATACTAATTGCCTTCATCGAATATCCTTTGTCAAAAACGCGGATTTTCTTGAAAAGAACTTGTTTGACAAATACGCAGAGAGAACAGGATCTTCAACAGATGAGGATTTTAAAAGTTATTTAAACACAACAAACCCATTGTGGAGTAGTGTCCTCGATAAGATAAAGAGTAACAATATGGCTTGTTATGAACCTACAGCCGTTGGTTCCTATATTGGTCTTAAAAGATTAGAAAAAACTTTTGGTTGGGAGCTTGATTTTGAAGGACTATATGTAGGATACTAACTGATAACTGNNGAAAAGCATTCATATACAAAACTATCGGGGTATAAAGGACCTGACTGTTACATTTAATAAAAAACTGAATGTGATTATTGGAAGCAATGGGTGTTGTAAGTCAACTCTCATTGATGCCATTCGTTTGTTTTATACGATGGGTAATAGGGAGGAGTACCTTTCTGTTGAACCTGAGGATTTCTACATGGAGGTGAACAATGCTGCTGGTGTGGAAACAGTCATTAAAGCCAATAAGATTGCTATTGATTACGAGTTCGATGATTTGACACCAGAGCAGAAAGGGGCATACGCTAGCTATCTGTCTGCAGAGGGGAACCCTATTGAGATGGTGGCTCGGGTAAGGCTGGAATTTGAGAATGATAAAGGTCTGATAAAGACTAGATGCACACCTGGAAATCCAGACACTGCTAATAAGTTAGACTACGACTCACTTCAATTATTCAAGTCGTATTATCTTGGAGCATTAAGAGATAGTACAAAGGACTTGATGAGCACAAGAGGAAATCTGCTGGGGCGAGTTATAAAGAGAAAAATTGAAAATGCGGGAAGTGAAGAGGATATTAAGTCCATTATCAGAAACGCAAACGTAGAGCTATTAAAGAGAGAAGAAGTAGAGAGTACGAAACAAGGTATAAATACCAATCTTGTAGGGATAATGCCTGGTAGCGGGTATGGCATAGATGTGGAAATAGAACGAAGCCGAGTTGACTATATCGTCAATGTTATTAAACCACATATACCTGTTGACACTGCGAAAACCGAGATACTGCGTCTTTGGCAAAATAGTCTGGGACTGAATAACCTGATTTACATTGCAACAGTGTTGAGTGACATTAAGGAAATTCATGACAAGGACAAAGAATCGATATATGCATTGCTTATAGAAGAGCCAGAAGCTCATCTCCATCCACAATTGCAAGTGAACTTGTATAATTTTCTTAAAGCAGCCGACGACAATAGCAATAGTCAGCTTTTTATTACCTCACATTCCCCAACGCTGACATCAAGAATCCCGTTAGAGAACCTGATTGTATTGAACGGCAAGGCTTACAATATCGGAGAGTGCTTCAGTAATAGAGCCAGTGAAAACATTGTCTGTGATGCAGCAAAAGGAAAGAAATACACTGATGAAGATATTGAAAAGCAGAAAAAACAACTTGAGAGGTATCTTGACGTTACAAGGTCTCAATTATTGTTTGCGAAGGGATGTCTCTTCGTAGAGGGTGTTACAGAGGCGATGCTTATGGACTCCTTCTCAAAGATTAATCAAACACCATTGGCAGATAATCAAATAGAGGTCGTGAACACTAACGGGACGGCTTTTTATCAGTTCTTGTTGCTGTATAATTCTACAAATATAGATAAGAGACTCCCNNGATTATACTCTAGCAACCATTGATGCTGATAATAATAAGATAGAAGAATTAAGAGATAATATCTATAAGGGGAAACCGATAGGCAGGATCGCCAATTTGCAATCAGTTGCTCATGGTCAGAAGAACATAAAGATATGTGCAAGTTTTAAGACCTTGGAATATGAGATATGCCTTGCGAACGTTGGGCAGACGTTGGAAGCGACAATAGAAGGTGACCTGTATCAATTTATGCAAACGTATTGCAAAGACAGCCTTGATCGGATGAAAGCCTATTTGGATATGTATGCTGGAAAGAAACTTACTGATAAGGAGAAGCAACGTATAGCCATCGTGCTGTGGAAATGTATACCTGNNATCTTGAACAGAGATTGAAAGACAAAGATAATCCTTTGAAGTTTGAAGTACCTATATATATTAAGGATGGTTTCACCCATTTATTTTCCTAATATATGCAATATGACCTGACGGAACAGCGCAAAGCTTATATTGAAGCAAGGGGGAAGACAATACTTACAGCCTGCCCAGGTAGCGGCAAAACAACAAGTGTTGCCTATAAGCTGCATACGTTGATGGAGGAAAGCGAGGCCTTATATGGTAGGCATAGAGGGATTGCTTGTCTTTCATTTACAAATAAGGCATGCATGGAGCTGGAAGATAAATATAAAATGATGTGTGGCAGCAATATCCAGCATCCACACCTTATTTCCACGATAGACAGTTTCGTAACTCAAAATGTACTGTTGCCATATTATTATCTTGCAGGGCTAAAAAAGAGACCAGTGATAGTTATTGACGATGATGTTATACATCAGATGTATTTCCCGGGAGGCTTTGCTTCGAAACAGTTCAGCGCAGAATACCAAGGAATGCTCTGGAAATATGACCCAGAAAAAGTTGATAGAGGCAAAGGAAAGTATCTTTATGAAAACAAACCTTGTAAACCTGCGTTGGAGGAATATGCTAAAGTGGTGTGGAGTTATCGAGTTGGGAAAGGTGTGCTGAACAGTCAAGATGTAACATTCCTTTCTTGTTGGATTTTATATAAGCACCCGAAAGTGGCAGAGTCGATAGCACAACGATTTCCATACATTATTGTTGATGAAGCGCAAGATACCTCGGAACTACAGACTCTATTTTTCGACCTTTTATGCCAAAATGGACTAAAGAACATGGAGTATGTTGGCGATGTGTATCAAGCTATATATGAATGGAGAAATGCCAATCCTGAGAATTTCCAAAAGATGATGGCAGCCGGTAGTGGATGGAATGTGCTACCGTTGACCGAAAACCGACGATCGGTACAACGTGTAATTGATATATATAGCAAGATAAGACTCCCTGGCGAAGAAAAGATCGTTTCGTTGGTGACTGAAGACAAGAACATCCCAGTGATGGTATTCAAATATGACAAGACGAACATCAACATGGTTCTAAAAGAGTTTGTGGATAGATGTAATAATCATGGACTCCAGAATTGTCATATACTGGCTCGGGGGAGAGACTCATTGCATAAATACTTCGGGAAGTCCGAAAAAATGGAATATTGGAAAAGTAAAATTCCATATATGCTCATTAAGGCATTGTTGCTGAAAGATGAATCACACTATCCTAATGCCATCAGAGAGCTGCTTAGGGTAAAGGCAGAATTCATGTTTAAAGGGACTGAAATAGAGGAAAAGAAAAAGTACGTGACTGATGGACTGGATGACTATCATGAAAGAGCAGCGATGATAAGACTTCTTGAAGAATTACCTCCGTTGAGTGAAGGTTTTGCGAAGTGGACAACAGAAGCGCAGAAGGTGTTGAAAAAAGCATTCAACCTAAAGACTGACGTGAACTTTCTGCCCTATAGTAGAAAGCAAGGTCACAACCAGGCTGAATTGAATAATGAGCCCGTGAGCACATACTACGGCGTAAACGCCAGCGCAAAACTACCTTTCTCTGTAGAAACAATTCATTCAGCGAAAGGTGCATCCTATGGTGGCGTGTTGGTTTTTCTCTCTGAAAATAGTTCAGGTCAGAAGATATCGTTCTCGGAACTAAAACGGAAAAGGGACGGTATATTGACAGAAAAGCAGAGGCTTTTATATGTGGCATGTTCGAGAGCAGAACAGTTCCTGGCCTTTGCGGTTCCAGCTGAAATCAGCGATGCTGAGATTATAAAGACCCTCGGAATAAAACAGGAGCAGATAAGTAAAGTTGGTCTGCAAGGGACGCTTTTTTGATAAAAGTGCGGTGATATATGGATCAGGAAACTCGTTGGATAACCAGATATAATGAAGTGAAGAGCTTTATCGAGGCTAGCAAACGCAATCCTTCGAAGTATGTAGCGGAGGAGAGACTGATGGTGCATTTCCTTAAGCGAGGACGGAAGATGATGAATGCAGGGGAATTGAAAGAATCTAGACTATCACTATTTAAGGAGCTGCTGACATTGTCAGAGCAGTACAAGCGTAAAAACCAATATGAGTAGTGAAGAGTATGAATAATACAAGTTATATCACAATGATAGGATCAACTGCGATGGTTTGTCTTTTCTCATGTGGAAAAGATGAACCATTGCTGCTTAATAAGGAGGGTGGATTATGAAACNNTTGCAAGCGACCAAAGGTCGAGCGGCCGCTTCGCTTGTCGAAGAACTTGCTGACAATCAAGTTTACGTCAAAGTGATGGTTTACCAATGACACTACCTCAGAACTTTAAGAGCAAGATCAGGAAATGTGGAATGGTAGTGATGGGGACGCAAGCGATGTGAAATGGATAAGAATGCGGATCGGATAATCTGATTCGCATTCTTTGTTTTTGCACCTTTTTCCAAATTTTGAGGCATTATGTTTGGAGGTTTCGGATATTATTCCTATTTTTGCAAACAGAAAGGCGTGGGAGAGGTTATGTACCTCCTTCGTTCTTTGGAGGCATATTTAACCTAAGACTTCCTAACATGCTGATTGCTAACGTTTTGCGGTTTGATGTTAGGAGAGTTAATATGGACTATAACCCACCATATGAGCGTAGGGCAATGCTAGGATAAGTTAGTTCCTTTACTTTACCTCCTTCAAGTGATCATGATGGGTGAATATCATGTTGTTCGAGATGAAAGGAGAAAACGGAGATGGAATGGATTTGGTTAAATCTTGTAGCTTATATTTTAATACCCATCTTAACGGCAGGAATAGGTGGATGGGTTGGAGCGTATTTTGGAGATAAATATCGAAAGGACAAAGAGTCTAAGGAGAAAGAAATTTTACGTGATATCGCTGTCAAAGCGCTGAATATATTGAAATCTTATGCCAAGAAGTCGTATAGAGAGGCTGAAGGAGAATTTAATAGAGCGATGTCGATTGCGGAGAAAAGGACAGTTATAGTTGCTTTGCACAAATTGGGCATTCCGTTTGGCGTTCCATCAAATGAATCATTCAATATAAGAAAGATTCATTTTGTTGACACGATAGTCAATGAGGATGATATTGATGGTATTGTGATTCAAAAGTAAAGTTAATCCAGACACAAAGATGATGACTGAACCGATTGAACTTGGGGCTATTTTCACGCTTGGCGAGTTTAAAGCAATTCAAGTTCTGAGAGAACAAGTTAGGGATCAGATGTATTTTGACAAGAATGGTGAGCCTATTAAAGAAAGAATTGATACGTTATTGAAAGATATAGATTTGGGGTTGTGGGATTCTTATCTGATGTGGAACTATGAGAATTATCAAAGCGTCAAAGCTCAAGTACAGATGGGACAGATAATTTGCAACCCACAACCGCTGATTAATCCAATGCCTGTGGGGAAGGCTAAGGTGTGATGTGAGAGGGATGATTTGAGATTAATGAGGAATTATTAATATGGGAGAACAATACTTCAAAGGCGTGTTGGCCGGTTATCTTGGGGCGAACTTTATGTGTGGCCCTATAACCGAATGGCAGATAGATATCATCAAAGAAAACATTTCGCATTATTGTGAAGCGACGATAGACCATTCCCAGCTCTCATATCAAGAGAAAGAAGACCAAAAGCGCCAAATGAAACAAAGCCTGGAAGTGTATATCCAAGGCGTGAAGGATGAGATGAGAGCAGAGGGGAAACTTCAACGATGACGATTCTTTCTCGAACACAAATCGCACAGATTAAACAAATCTTTCAGATTTATGAATGCATTTGATAGTATAGTTGCTAAGAAACCCCGTGAAAACGCTGGCGCAATGGCAGGCAACAGATTTGCCTACCAGCTTGACTGGGGTTTAAAGCGCCTCCTTGAATTAGAGGAGGAGGGCAAACCATATACTGTCATATTCGATTATTAAGATGATATTCTGGTTTTAGATTCTGACGAAGATCCGCAATATATAGACTTCTACCAAGTAAAGACTAATACTGCTGCTGCTGGGTGGAGAAAGAACGACCTTTATACAGTAGCAAAGAAGAAAAAGAAGGAGACTGCAGAACCGGTTTTATTTGACGAAGTAGATGATGACGAAGTTGAAGAGGATGAAAAATACTCCAAACTAGCAAAGTTGCTGATTCATTCTTTGGATTTTCCGACAGTAGCTAGGGATTTCTTCTTTGTAACCAATGCAAACCTTGGTACGACACTTATCAAGGGTAGTCGACAAAGCAAGGCTAAAGAACTGAATTTTTCAGACCTGATAGAGAAGGCTAAAGAAGAAATACAAAAAAAGGTAAAGGAGGAATTACCCAACCTTGATGATAGCGTATTTGAACACCTGCACTTCATCAAAAACCAGATGGGTGTTGGCGACCATGAAGCTACTGTCATTGGTCTGCTTACACAATACCTCAACGAACATTATCCGAAGGCAAAAGTATCGGCAAAACCTGTATATGATACACTGATAGGAGAAATCAAAAAAAGGAATGACTATGAGTGGGAACCTAATTCCGTTGAGGATTTACTGAAGAACAAGGCTTTTACAAGGACTCAGTTCCGTCAGTTCCTGAAAGGGCTTGAAACCTACGAAAACATTGAAGGGAAGAAATCTGCAATACAGGAAATGTTAGTTCGCTATCTGCCTGAAAATGCTGCGGTAAAGCGTAGAAGCATTCTACGACAGATAGATCATATCAAGGAGAATTTTTTGGTTTATGACAATCACGAATTTCTGAGGCTATATAAAACGATAGACCTGTTGATTGACGAGACAGCAGGGGAGTATAATGAGTGGCAATGGTCACAGGCAGTTTTAGAAAGGCTTAAGAATGACTATAGCTTTACATCGGTTCATAACGACGATTATCTTACATGTTTGATACTTTATGAAATGTGCTAATAAGAACACAGGCAACCTAAAGGTGTTAATCAGAAGCTTACGTACCAAGAAGTATGAAAAATATACGATTCAAGGAGATTCTCTTTCTGTCGTACAAAGAGAAAAAGGCAAAAAGGATAAGTCTGGACAGTGACGTTGTTGTTATAAAAGGCGGCAATGGAACGGGAAAGTCATGTCTTCTAAAATCTTTGTACGGTGTTTTCGGTGCCTTGGTTGACAAGTACCCGGAAGGTTGGAATCCATACTTTATTGTAACACTTCTGAAGTTCCAAATAGACGGTGCGACCCATCGAGCTATGCGGATAGGTAAGGACTTTTATTTGCTTAATCCTGATAATACTTATTTCTCGGAAACCAACTGTCTTGAAGACCAGGCAGCAGCCTTGTCTATGCTGTTTGGATTGGACTTGTATTATTATTCAGACCAGTCGCAAAAGAAACGTTTGCCTGTTGGCTGTTATTTCATGCCGTTCTACATAGACCAGGATTCCGGTTGGCGGCAACCTTGGACTTCGTTCACGCAGGTGGGTAATGAGCAGGTGAAACGTAATGTGATGTTGTATTATACTGGAGTGGTAAATTATGACTATTACCTCTCTCAGTCATATTTGACGGCACTGAAAACTGAGTATAGACGATGGAAAAACGAGAAGAATATTCAAAATAATTTCATCTCTATTATAAGAGAGAAACTCCAATCTAAGAACACAATGTCACTGACAGAGGATGCATTTAAGGAAGAGATAGGAGTTTTTGTTACTAAGATTCAGGACTTGAAGGAGAAACAGAACAAAATACTGAAAGAACTGGAGGAACTGTATTATGACAAGCTTTTNNCAAGGAAGACAGCCGTGAACTGATTGTGAAGTACAAGATGGAATTGGACGAAATAAAGTGTAAAATTGAGCGTGCCAACCAGAAATCGGAAGAGCTAAAACAGCAGATTGAAGAGATTGAAGTTCTTGTTTCGACAAAGAAAGAGGAATATACCTTGAAAGAGTATCTTGACAATAAGGTGATTGAGAAATTGCATGAGTTGTTCAACGAGAACGAGCAGGAATTTGAAGCTAATATAGAAAGAGTAGAGGGTAATATTCAGGAAGAAGAGGAGAAATTAAAGTCGTTGAAAGGAACCAATCGCCTAAAAGTAATTTTGGACGACTTTAACGCTTGTCTTGGAGCCTATTCTAAAGAGTTGGGCAGCTCATTAAATAAAAACAGGTCACACAATTTGGGAGAAAAGATTCAAGGCTCAGGCAGTTCTCACCCTAAAGAGACTTTGGCTTATTTCTTCACTTATCTTACTATCATGTATAAGTACAGTACACCAATCATGATGCCGGTGGTAATAGATGAATTCAAACAGAATGGAACTACCGACCAAAGTATTGACATGATGATAGAATTTGCTATTAATCATAGGCCTCATAATGGACAAGTAATATATTCTATATCTGGTGACTATTCAGCCACGGGCAATAATGTTAAGACCGTATCGCTCGATGGTGAGACCCTGATGAATGAAAGTGAGTATGAATCCGTGCGGAACGAGGTGGATGATATCTTGAATAAGAATTTTAGGTTGAAGTAAAAATGGCAGACGCTAACGTGACTTTACAATTGCCCACATTACCTAAGGATAGTTATTACGAGGATTATGTGGCAGCAATACTTAACGCAGGTGGTTATTATCTGGACCGCTCTGTTCACCGCACGGAGGATGGACTGGACTTGCTGGAACTGGATGTAGTTGCCACTAAGTTTGAGGAAGAACATTACGAAGATACAATAGTTGAAGTTAAGTCAGGTGGTTGGGGTATAAAGGATTTGTTCAAAGTAAACGGATGGCTGACTTATCTGGGGCATGATAAAGCCGCTTTCATCTATCAAATAGTACCCGAAGGAAAGGAAGAAGTAATTATGCAGTCAGTTGCTAAAGGCCTGAAAATAGATTTGCTCAGTAACCCTTCGCAACCCGACGGTAAGATAGATGATACCGCTATTTTGAAATCCTTTGGTATTGACCTCTCTCATTTTCCCAAGCAAGCTATCAAGGCGCTGCGTTACACTTTCGATTTAGAACGTGTCATGCTCGACTATATTCATTCTTTCGCCAAAGCAAATATAAATTTTCAGACACCAGAGCGAGTTTATCATTATTTTAGGAAATTGATTGACGAGAGCTTCTTTATCAAAGATTCATTGAAACGCTTGCGCTTCTTGACTGATTTAGCTATGGAATACAGAAATATAGCATGTATTCTTGATAAAGAATTGAAAGGGAAAGCCGTTCTTACTGCTGATCAATGTACACTATTTGATGATTTGTTTGAGATAGAAAATCCACAAGTGATGCAATGCAGACCAGTTGATGTAGCTTTATATGTGCAGTTGCTTAACCGCCTGTTAGTTCTGAAAGGCATAACAGAGTATATCTTAACCCCACAGCAACAGGCAAAAAACTGGGTGGAGAGACTTTTGGCTAATCTGAGCTATAATGCCCAAAATGGCAATATCATCCAGGCTATAGAGGCGTTGAGAACCCATCCCCATTTTTATCTGTATCCTTATTTCTATCAGATTTTCTTCTTTGTATATGGGGGGTTCTTTATGGTGGCTCGTAAGGATGATGAGTATCAGAAGCTTTCTGACATGACAGGTGTACCCGTTGATGAGATAGATAAAGCATTAGGTTTCTGGGATACACTTTATCCAATCTCAACATCTTGGATGAAAAATATTAACCATAGAGGGCTGTATTATATGCAGTTTGTGCCTGTACCCCTACGTGGTATAGGTGTCAACTACCGTCGTCACTACTATGCCCCAGAAGAAATGGAAGACTCGGAAGAGTTGTTTAAGAATCTTAGGAGCTTAGTGACTGACAAATGTTACAATGATATGATTCATTGGAACAATGCTGCTTATATTATGCTTGCTAAGGACCAAAATCTGCATCAACATGAAGCCAACTTCTCCAATAAATATGACAAGCATGTTAAATCTGCAGAGGATTATATACGTGGAAAAGGAATTTATTCTGATGTTCAGCCCTTGGCAACTTTGGCAGCAGCTTCTAATTGCAGAAATTTCAATGTACAAGGTTTTTATTGCACACTCTCGCCAGAACGTTACGACCTTTATATTGTAAAGCCAAAGAATAACTTGTTGAGTTTTCCAATCAACCAAGTGGTTGGGGATTTGCGCCTTGATCAAGGACACATGCGCTATTGTTTTGTTCTGGGAACTGATGAACAAAATAAAAAGGCAGACAATGATACCATCTGGGTTACGGGGACTATAAGGCATGCATCTTTGGATCAGTTGAATGGAATTGTTGATGAATTAGATAAGATAGCATAAATATGAAACTTGCAGATCATTTTATCAATACGGTTGTTGATGAACTGAATCATTTGAACGGTTCTGAGTTTGAAGCCTTAAGTCGGCCATTTATTGAGATTCTGACAGGAAGAGAATTTGAATTGAAAGGGCATAGTCTGGAAATGAAGGCAGTTCGCGGGTCCGTGGATTTGATACAGGATGAAGACTTCAGGATAATCGGTCAATGTGGTACAGATAAAGATTATTTCTCAGGAAAAAAACCTGTTGATGACATAGAAAGCAGTATTAAAAACAGTCCTGATTTTAAAACCATCTATCTGTTCAGTAACAGAAGGGCAAAGGGTGACGAATTTCAAGATGTGAAAGCTGAGATATGGAAGAAAGTTAAAGAGAAACTGAATACTGGTTATCATTATCACCTATATGACAGTCAGCGAATAGCTAAGAAACTATTTGATAACATATTTAAGACAAAAGAGGTAGAAGAGATATTGGCTTACCTGCCCAAATCATACGAATATTACCTACTGCTGCCGCAGAATAATGTTCTTCCTCTTCTCAATACTGAATATAAGCACCGCCCAGAAGAAGGAGTTGTAGAAGAATTGTTGTTAAAAAAAGATTTTATCCAAATTTACGGTCTGAGCGGTATTGGTAAGAGTCAAATGGCAATTGCCNNGGGTGAGAATATCAATTTGGCATCGGTATTGAAATTATTCAAGGCATTTATCGTTGTTGACAATTTGAATGAAGGCGTTGGTGACCTGCTTAATAATTTCAATAATTATAACACTAAGGGTAGTAAGTGTATAGTTACGTCTTTACAAAAGAATGTTGAAAATGACATTTATTTTAATTTGTCCTATGTAACAGATGAAATATCACGGGAAATACTGTGTGACTGCGATGTCAAGCCAACAGAAAAGCAATTAGATGGTATCCCTNNGCCTTACTTTTGGAACTCTCAAAGAAAGCTGTAGCCAATGAAGAAATGTCATGGGAGGACATCGTCAGGGAGTCAAACATGACAGGAATTAACGATGCAGAAAAGAACGAGGTTTTTGCTCAGAGAATATTAGGCCGCTATAAGAGCCGATTTGCCGATATGTTTACCTTGCTGCAAGGTTTAGGGAATACTTTAGTATGCAAAAAATTCCTCGCTGAGAAAAGCCGGCTGAGACTAATGGATATGGCAACTTATGCAATCATACAAGAAGTAGGTGAATATCAATGTCAAATCCACCAAGTTGTATTATCGGCCATAGAGACTGTTCTTGATAAAGATTATTCTGAGAAAAATTTCATGAATTATCTTTCATCGTTTTTGAAGAGTCATAGTGAAAGTCGTGATGCTGCACTCTATACCTTCATGACCTATCACCAGCAGAGAGTAGTGGAAATATCGACGACGTTACCGCCAGATTCAATTCTACGTCATTACATTGTACTTGCATTACTGTATTCGGTTGATACTTATGTAGATTCAGATAAATATATTGCGATGGTCAGTGAACTTCAATTGTCACCGGAAATAAATGATGTTGACTTGTGTTTGCTAATCGAGAGAATTGAAATAGAACAAAATAAACAACGGAAGGAAACTGGTATAGACTCTGATGAATTCAAGGGGAAAGTATTCTCAGATTTGTCGGTACTTAAACGAATACAAGCTAAGTCTGATAAGAACGTATCTTTGATATATCATCATATAGGAAAGTGGCTATCTTCCATCGGTGAGAGCGAAGATTCGGAAAAATACTTACTTGAATCATTCAGGCTGGACCCTCATTCCTATCATAGCCTTTTGAGGCTAGCACGTGATTATAACAAACAGGAGAAGTATGATAAGGCGCGTGATATGGTGGAAGCAATGTTGAATGATGATAATTACATTGACGTACCTATATCCATCAGGCTATCTACTTATGACATAATTAGTAATTACAGATATAAGGAACAAAAAAACAAGTTTATAGATAGTCGGCTTGAATTGTTCGCAAAAGATATATATGCTTCTCTTTCAGAAAAATATTCGCATACTTATATAGTGTTGGCGAAGCTGGCAGAACATCTTTCATATAATTACCCTGAATTTTACACTCATCTTTGCGTTCAGTTGCCTATGCCTTTGAACATTGAGAAAAATGAGAGGCTTAGGAAAGACTACGGAAAGATAAAGCAGGCTCAGTTTTTATACGGTAATTATCCATTTGAATACAAGGAAAAACTGTATAAATTGGCAGAAGGTTTACTTACAAGTGTTCCTAGAAACAATGATTATATTCGCAAGGACTTGATAAAACTTTACTTAGCATCCAATGAGCCAGAGAAGTATTTTCCTATATCAGAAGAATTGGAAAGGCGGGATGATAAATTTATACAGCAACTGCTATGCAAAGTTTATTATGGGATAGAGAATTATAAGACAGCTCTTGAATACATCGATAAAGCTATTGCACAAGAGGACCCCAAAGAGCTAGAATATTGCTCTGCTTTTCGTCATGATAAGGCAAGATGTATGCAAATGCTTAAAGATCATAATGCAAAGGCTGTATTGGGTGAAGCTATCGCAATGCAATCCA
>LXOW01203007.1_pt1 | contig 14231 bp, 11 predicted proteins | sample 1368591 | NCBI WGS metagenome assembly LXOW01 (sample SAMN04884650, study PRJNA319009) | bovine gut metagenome | isolation source: Cow rumen | host: Bos taurus | place: Italy: Legnaro (PD) | collected 2014-07-09
GTTAGGCCTGTCGCTAGCGTTCATCCTGAGCCAGGATCAAACTCTTCGTTGTAAAATTAAATATAACAAAAAGCTCATCCTACACTCATAACGACTTATTTTCGTAGTTGCACTTCCGAAACATCCGTTGCCGGACGTCCCGAAGAATTGACAAGGGATTTTTTTGTCGCACCATATATATTATATAAGGTACGAACCCTTTCTCTTGTACTACATCTTGATTGAACAATCTTTCTAAGAACTCTTCGAGAAACCCCGAAAAATATCCGCCCCGAAAAATTTTAGGGCGAAAACGGCTGCAAAGGTAGAACATTTTTTTCACATACGCAAATTTTTGTGCAAAAAAGGGCGTTTTTTGTATCATTTAGCACATTTATGCCACACAAAGATTGCAAACAAGTCAAAATTCCAAGAAAAACGGAAGACAATTATCTCAAAATCCAAGGGCTCAATACACTATTATTTGCGCCTCTGAACTTACGCAGACAATAAATGCTGCCCAACAAAAAATAAACGATGAAAAGTGCGACAGCCCCTCCCCACTATTCCAACAAAAAAATCCTCCGCTTCTACCTGGATGGCAGAGCGGAGGATTAGGTATTCGAAATACGAACCTGCTTGTCGGTTACTTAACGCGCTCGCAATAACTGCCGTCGCGTGTGTCAACGCGGATAATCTCTCCTTCGTTGATGAAAAGCGGAACACGGATTTCTGCACCTGTCTCAAGTTTGGCAGGCTTCAACGTATTGGTAGCGGTATCGCCGCGCAGACCCGGCTCGGTGTAAGCGATAGCGAGTTCAACCTTGGCCGGCAGTTCGGCGAAGAGGATCGTGTCGGTAGAAGCGTCAGAAACGACGTCCACAACAAAGCCCTCCTTGAGGTAATCCACACCCGTGATAAGGTCATGGGCGATGGGTACCTGCTCATACGTCTCGTTGTTCATGAAGATGTAGTCCTCGCCCTCCTTATACAGGAACTGGTAAGGACGACGCTCCACGCGCACGTCTTCGAGTTTTTCGCCGATATTGAAGCGGCGCTCCAGCACGCGGCCATCCACAACGTCCTTGAACTTAACACGCATAATCGTGTTACCCTTGCCGGGTTTAACATGCAAAAATTCGATAACGAAATACAAACGGCCGTCCATACGGATGCAAACGCCGTTCTTGATGTCTTGTGAGTTAATCATAAAATCATTTACTATTTAATCATTTACTATTTTCGCATTTATAGTCGGCATTCTGCCGAAAGCGATTGCAAAGATACGAAAAAATATAGACATTTGCAAATTTTTGTAAAAAAAAAGCACATTTTGCGCGCTAAACTTGCAAATGTGGGAGTTTTTTTGTATCTTTGTATGGATTTACAAAAACAACATACTATGATTTCACATATCCAATCATTTTTTCAGTCACTTGATGTGATGCAGATTGTCGCTGCGACATTCTTTCTGATTGCCATCATCGATCCGTTTGGAAACGTACCCGTAACCATCAACATGGAGAAACAGGGCATTAAGATCAAACCTATAATCGTCTGTCTCACATCCGCTGTTATCCTGCTGGGCTTCCTACTGCTAGGGGAGTCGCTAATGAAGATTTTCGGCATCAAAGTGGAGTACTTTGCAGTAGCCGGCGGTTTTATCATCTTTCTGATGGCGCTTGAGATGATACTGGATATAGTCATCTTCAAGGCCGATGTGGACGGTGACGGAAATATCGTGCCTTTGGCCTTCCCGATGTATGCCGGACCGGGCGCGTTTACGGCACTGATTGCCATGACGGCCGAGTACGCTGCCGCCAACCTGGTCATTGCCGTGCTGATATGCGTGATTATCCTGTTCTTTGTGCTCATCGGAACCCACTGGCTGATGCGATATCTGGGCAAGAACTCTCTGTACATCATCCGCAAGTTCTTCGGTATCATCGTTCTTGCCATAGCATGCCAACTGATGTTCAGCAATCTGGCGATCATATTCTAAACTGCGATGAAACGATTATTCTATATACTGGCGTCCGTTGTACTGATAACAGGTTGCGCCACAACTCCTACATTCGAGGTGCGCGGTGAAGTGCGCGATGCAGAAGGGCAGATGCTCTATCTGGAGCACACGGGCTTGGTGAGCACCGAGGCAGAGGACTCATGTCTGCTGACGGCTGACGGTCATTATGCGCTGCACGGCGCAGCCCCTGAGTATCCGGACTTTTACCGTCTGCGTATAGGAGGTAACTATGCCGTGTTGGTTGTGGATTCGATAGAGACTATCACCCTGAGTACCACCCGCGACAGTCTGTCACAGACGACGGTCTTTGAAGGATCGCCGCAGAGTGCCCGAGTGGCCGAACTCCGCCGGTCGCTGCGCACCAGACCGATGGACGAGCACAGGCAATACGCGCAAACGGTAATCATGCAGGATCCTCGTTCGCTGGCAGCGTACTATGCAGTGTTCCAGAGCAAGCAGGGCGTACCGGTGTTTGACATCTTTGAGCCGCAGCAGCGCAAGTACTACCAGGTGGTGGCCACCTCGATGGACGTATGGATGCCCGGCTATGTGCGCACCACCACCCTGCATAGCCAGGTTCTCAACGTAATGAACGCCGAACGCCGTGCACAGAACGAACTGCTGATGCGCCAGTACATCGACGAGAGCGAACCATCGATACTGGATCTTGCCCTGCCAAACATATACGGCGACACGTGCCGGTTGAGCGAGCACCTCGGCAAGATCGTTGTGCTGGAGTTCTCGACCTCTCAGATGGAGAACGGCAACGCATACGTGCTTGCCCTGCGCGAACTGGACAACAAATACAACCGCAAAGGCATGGATATATACTCGGTTAGCGTGGATGTTTCCAAGCTCTACTGGGAGGACTGGGTGCGTAACCTGCCATGGACATGTGTGCGCACTGAGACCACGGCACCGCTGATGACCTACAACGTAGGCAGCGTACCCACCCTCTTCCTGCTTGACCGCAAAGGCGTAGTACAAGGACGGTACACCGACTTCGAACAACTGGAGAAGGACCTCAAGAGGCTGTTGTAATTGAGGGGTGACGGATGACGGGATACGGGAAGCCTATAACCAACCGAAAACTGATATCAAATCTCATAATATGGAACTCAAAGGACAAACCATAGCCATGGCAAGCGATCATGCCGGCTACAATCTGAAACAGGACGTGCGCGCATGGCTGGAAAGCCAGGGCGCACAGGTCAAAGACTACGGATGCTACTCCACAGAGAGCTGCGACTATCCCGATTTCGCTCATCCGCTGGCAGAAGCGGTGGAGAAAGGCGAATTCGAACGCGGTATAGTGATCTGCTCCACGGGTAACGGTATCTGCATGACAGCAAACAAGCATCAGGGCGTACGCGCCGCCCTGTGCTGGGATATACCCCTGGTAGAACTGGCGCGGCAGCACAACAACGCCAATGTGCTCGGTCTGCCTGCCAACTTCATCAGCAAGGACAAAGCGCTGGAGATGGTCAAGACATTCTTTGCCACGGACTTCGAAGGCGGACGCCACGAGCGCCGTGTGAACAAGATTGCCATTCATTAGGGCAACGAGCAAAGATTTCCGGTGGAATTCTTCAAGACAAGGCTGATCAACCAAATCCGCTGCTGGGGCAGTTATGCGCTCAGCGTGGCCGGTGTGCACAAGGTGCAACACATGCCTGTGTTTGTTTCGGTCGAACCTGCCAACTTCTGCCAGCTCGCCTGTCCTGAATGTCCGGTAGGGATGAAGAGTGAGGGGGTACGGGTGACGGAGGACGGCAAGAAAGGTGTAATGAGCGTGGAGGATTTCCGATGTATAGTGAACAAGGTTGCGCCGTTCGTTCACACCATGCAACTGTTCTGGCAGGGTGAACCGCTACTGAACGACCGTCTGCCGGAGATGGTCCGCATTGCCCGCGAAGCAGGGATATACACCATCATCTCCACCAACGCCCAACGGCTCAATCAGTCGACAGCACTGGCGCTGGCACAAGCCGGACTGAACCGCATCATCGTCAGTATGGACGGCTGGACGCAAGCCTCCTACGAGCAGTACCGCCGTGGCGGCAGCGTGGAACAGGCCAAGCAAGCGGTACGCCTGCTCCGCCAGGCCAAGCTGCAGACCGGAGCACACATGCTCATCGAGCTGCAATGCCTGTACCTGAAGACAAACGAGCACGAGTGGCAGATCTTCCGTCGCGAATACCGCCATCTAGGAGCAGACCGACTGACCATGAAGACGGCCCAGATATACAACTACGAAAACGGTTCGCCGCTGATGCCGACTGACGCACGTTATGCGCGATACAAATGGAACGCGCACACGCGTACGTACGTACTCAAACGCAAGTTGCGGAACCGCTGCTACCGGTTGTGGAGTGGTTGTGTGATTGACGTAAAAGGCAATGTGCTACCGTGCTGCTACGACAAACAGCAGGCGTTCGTTCTGGGCAACATACTCAGTCCCGACACTTCCTTTGCCGATATATGGCATAACAAAAAGGCTGCCGGTTTCCGGCAAGCCGTTCTGCGCAGGCGTGCATCTATACCAATGTGCACTAATTGTGAATAAGTATACGCAAGCGTGTGTCGCTTCTATGACTGCATGGTACCCAGCAGCCGCACGAACGCCTGTGACATCTTCGGCCATGCGTATTTTTCTTTTTCCTTCCGAAGATAAGCGGTAAACGGTTTCTGCCGGTCGTGGGTATAATAGTCGCTGATTGCAGCGGCTATTTCTTTTGCATCGGGCGGAACGGCGTACCCCATCTGTCCATGGTGAACAATCTCTCCCAGACCGCCTACGTTCGTCACGAGCATAGGTTTCTCGAAATGGAAAGCGACCTGCGTCACGCCGCTCTGCGTAGCGGACTTGTAGGGCTGCACGATCAGACTTGCTGCACCGAAGTACTTGCACAAATCTGCATCGGGGACGAACTCGTTGCGGATGATTATCCGTTCGTCCAGTCCTGTATCGTGTATCTGCTTGCGGTACAGCTCTTCGTCCTCGTAAAACTCGCCAGCCACGAGCAAGCACAGGTCAGGCAGGTCGTCTTTGACAAGGGCGAATGCTTCAATCAGCAGATCCAGACCCTTGTAAGCGCGCACCAGCCCGAAAAATAGCATATAATCGCGCGGCTCAAGCCCGAGTGCCTTGCATGCTGCATTCTTCTCCATCCGTTCGCCATAATGGTCATAGATGGGATGCGGACTAAACGTTTTCGGCTTTTGCTGTCCGCCAAGCCTGTCAATATCTGAAAGCACGCTTTGGGAGAGAGCAACGAAGCCGTCTGTATTTCGAACGAAGGCAGGGGCAAAGAGTTTGTCCAGAACGGACGGTTCGTGCGGTATCATATTGTGCACCAGTGCGATGCATCTCGTATGTCCGTTACGGCTGACGAGCCGCTCGATGGTGGCGTACGCCGGAGCAAAGAACGCCATCCAATAACAGCAAATGACGAGGTCGGGCTTAGCCTTGCACAGCTGACGACCGACCTTGTACCACGTAAGCGGATTGCAGGAGTTGACAGCCCGGCGGATAGTGAGGTCTACAGGCGGTTGTTCGGTCGAGTACTGCGTCTTGCCGGGGAAAAGGAATGAAGGGTACTGCGTGGTGAAGGTTATTATCTCCACACGATGCCCTTCAGCCTGGAACTGCTGTGCCAGCCGCTGGTTGAACGTCGCCAGCCCACCCCGGAATGGGTAGGCTGTACCGACGATCACTATGTGCAGCAGATTACACATTAACAGTTTAGAGTTTAGTGTTTAGCGTTGTTGTGAGTTGAAAAAGTTTTGAGCTGTTTCAGGCTCATGTTCCGTGTCATCTTTCGGTTTATAACTGCGTTGAAGACCGGATAATAGTCGGGCTATGTCAGCAACAATCACTTCAGCGTTATTCATGTCCGCATCGGAAATGTAACCTAAATCATTCGCGATTTCTAATTGACTCATAACTTCCATCAAGGAGGCATAAGACATTTCTATAAAATGTATTTTCTCTTTGGTGGAATAGTGATTGACGCCTTCAGCAATGTTGGATGTTACGGATATGGAAGCGCGACGAAGTTGGTCGCATAGTGCATATTGTTCTTCTTTTGGGAAACGTTTTAATAGCTGGTACACTTTGCGCACCAATTCCCGAGCTTTAACATACGCGACCAGTTTCCTATATCCAAAAATTTCCATAATCGTAAACTTTGAACTCTCAACCCTAAACTCTAACCTTGCGAACAGCCCTAAACTCTAAACTCTCAACACTTAACTATTTCTTCTCCGCCTTGATTACGTTCGTGCTGTCTTTCCACGCGCTCTTCTTGGCTGCGGCTGGTTTCTTGTCTGCTGCTTTGGGTTTGGCAGCAGGCTTTACAGGCTCGGCGGGGATGTCGGCTTTCTCGAGCCAGCAGATGGCGTCGCCCTTGGTTGCCTTGTCGCCTTGTTGCTTGTCAACGGCTACGAGACGGCTGTTCCCCGAAGCGTATAGCGGTTCGATGCCGTGCTGCGTCTGCAGGTAGCATACCAGATCGCCCTGACGATAGAGCTTGCCGAAAGCAGGTGCCTGGCTGGCCTCGTTGAAGTCCAGCTCCCAAAGAACCGTACCGGCTTGGGTTGCCTCAACAGGTTCGCTCGTCGGGTGCAGGATCGCACGCTTGTCAGCTGCCGAGATGAAGGTGACTTGCTGTCCGCCCTTGGCGGCTTTCTCCATGCGCTCCAGCAGGTCTTTGTTGAACTGCTCCTTGGCCAGACCCGACTTGTACTCGCGGTACTGCTTGTCGTGCATAGCGAACTCAAACAGCTCTTCGTCGTCCTGTCCGCGGTCCCAACCGAGTTCCTCCATCTCCTTGATGTACTGCGGCAGCACGTCCGGATAGAGTTTCTGCGGGTCGTCGGTGTAGAACTCGAAGCCTTTCTCCTTGGCCAGTTCGATGATCTCCGGTGCCAGTTCGCCGGGCAGTTTGCCGGACTTGCCGAGTATCATGCCCCACATGGCGGGGTCCATACGCGTGAAGTCCTTCTCGCCCATCGAGCGCGAGAACAGGTTCATCAGCGCGGCGTTCTTCACGTACTGCGAGAACGGCGTTACCAGACACGGCGTACCGAGCATCGGCCATATGCGCTGCACTTCGTCGAACAGTTGTACGAGCAGTTCGTCCTCGCTCAGTTCGGGTTCGCCTTTCTTGCGGAGATTGGCGTTGATGGCAGCATGAATACCCTTGAGGTCAGCCATCAGCGAACCCATCATTCCGCCCGGCAGACCGCAGCCTACGAGCAGCGAGGTCATGAGTGCGTTCTTCGGGTCGATCCAGTAGCCGAGGAAGTCATCGATGAACGATTGGGTGAGCGAGCGGGCTTCCATGTACGCCTTCATGTTGATGTCCTTGACAAGGAAACCGGCGTCCTTGAGCATAGCCTGAATGGTGATTACGTCGGGATGCACCTTGCCCCATGAGAGCGGCTCCATGGCTACGTCCAGCACATCGCCGCCGGCCTTGGCTACCTCCAGCATCGAGGCAACCGAGAAGCCCGGGCCCGTGTGGCCGTGGTACTGAATGATGATATCGGGATGCTTCTCCTTGATGGCGCGCACGATGTCGCCGAGCATGGCCGGACGGCCTACGCCGGCCATGTCCTTGAGGCATATCTCCTCTGCACCGGCTTCAATCAATTGTTCGGCCAGGTTGATGTAATATTCGCGTGTGTGTACCTTACTGTATGTGATACACATCGTAGCCTGTGCGGTCATGCCTGCGGCTTTCGCCCACTTGATACTGGGGATAATGTTGCGCGGGTCGTTCAGTCCGCAGAAGATGCGCGTGATATTTGTGCCTTGTGCATGTTTAACCTTGTACATCAACTGACGCACATCGGCCGGTACGGGGTTCATGCGCAGCGCATTCAATCCGCGGTCAAGCATGTGCGTCTTGATGCCTGCCTCGTTGAACGGCTTGCAGAACGTGCGCACGGCCTGGTTGGGGTTCTCGCCGTACAGCAGGTTGACTTGCTCACTCGCACCGCCGTTGGTCTCCACGCGGTCGAAGCAGCCCATGTCAATAATCACGGGAGCGACCTTAGCCAGCTGGTCTTTACGGGGTACATAACGCCCGCTACTCTGCCACATGTCGCGGTACACGAGCGAAAATTGGACTTCTTTCTTTGCCATGATATAGTGTTTTAGTATTTACATTTTCCGGTGTTGTCTGCACGTGCGTTTGTGCACTTTCGCAAAAAACATACAAAGTTACGAAAAAAATTTGATATATGCAAATATATATGACACATTTGGCGTAAAAATCGGACGAAAAGACCTTTTCTTTTAGAAAAATTTGCAAATATGTAAAAGATTTCGTAAATTTGTACGCTTTTTTCGAAAAAAATAATAACTAAAAATACATACAACTATGCAAATCAAAGTAAGCAATGCAAGTCCGATGCAATTCCGCGAGGTGACAGTGCAGGCGCATCTGCCGCAGAACCTCAACAAGTTACGTGAGCTTGCATATAACCTATGGTGGGTTTGGAACAGCGATGCGAAGAACCTGTTCCGCCAGATTGACAACGACGCATGGCACCGCGCACAGTCGAACCCCGTGCTGCTGCTGAACATGCTCGGCTATGACAAACTGCTCGAACTGAGCAAGAACCGCGTATTTATGGCTCAACTGGACTCGATCTACGAGGAGTTCCAGGAGTACATGGCCGTGCCGCACAATGCCGAACGTCCGTCGGTAGCGTACTTCTCGATGGAGTACGGTCTGTCCAGCGTACTGAAGATCTATTCCGGCGGTCTGGGCATTCTGGCAGGTGACTACCTGAAGGAGGCTTCGGACAGCAACGTCGATATGACGGCTATCGGTTTCCTGTACCGTTACGGCTATTTCACCCAGACACTGTCGCCGGAAGGCCAGCAGATTGCCAACTACGAGGCACAGAACTTCAACAACCTGCCTATCATTCAGGTGCGCAACGAGGACGGCAGCCCGATGGTGATTGACGTACCTTACCCTGACCGTTTCGTGCACGCCTATCTGTGGAAAGTGAACGTAGGCCGTATCCAGCTCTACCTGCTGGATACCGACAACGATATGAACTCCGAGTGGGACCGCCAGATCACGCACCAGCTCTACGGTGGTGACTGGGAGAACCGTATCAAGCAGGAGATCCTGCTGGGTATCGGCGGTGTGCTCGCCCTGAACAAACTGGGTATCAAGAAGGATGTTTACCACTGCAACGAGGGTCACGCAGCTCTGATGGGTCTGCAGCGCATGGTTGACCTGGTGAACGAGGGTCTGAGCTTCCGCCAGGCTCTGGAGGTTGTTCGCGCCAGCGGTCTGTACACCTGCCATACGCCGGTGCCCGCAGGTCACGACTACTTCGAGGAAGGCCTGTTCTACAAGTATATGCACACCTATGCCGACAAGCTCGGTATCGAGTGGGGTGACCTGATCGGTCTGGGTCGTGCCAACCCCGAGGACGGCGGCGAGAAATTCTCGATGTCCGTATTCGCGCTGAACACCTGCCAGGAGGCCAACGGTGTATCGTGGCTGCACGGCGAGGTGTCGAAGAAGATGTTCTCGCCCGTATGGAAAGGCTACTATCCCGAAGAGCTCCACGTAGGCTACGTTACCAACGGCGTACATATGCCGACTTGGGCTGCATCGGAGTGGAAGAAAGTGTACAAGCAGAACTTCCCGAAGGGCTTCTGGGGCGACCAGTCGAACCTGGACATGTGGCGTGAGTACAAGAACATCCCCGACGAGATGATCTGGTCAACCCGTATGTACATGAAGCGTCGTCTGATTGACTACATCAAGCATAAGTTCCAGGAGGACTGGATGAAGAGCCAGGGCGATCCTGCACGTATCGTTCGCGCGCTGAACGAGATGAACCCGAACACCCTGATTATCGGTTTCGGTCGTCGTTTTGCTACCTACAAACGTGCACACCTGCTGTTCACCGATCTGGAGCGTCTGGAGCGCCTGGTGAACAACCCGAACTATCCCGTTCAGTTCCTGTTCACCGGTAAGGCTCACCCCGCTGACGGTGCAGGTCAGGGACTGATCAAGCGTATCATCGAGATCAGCCGTATGCCGCAGTTCCTCGGCAAGATCATCTTCCTCGAGAACTACGACATGGACCTCGCCAAGCGTCTCATCTCCGGTGTGGATATCTGGCTCAACACCCCGACCCGTCCGCTCGAGGCTTCCGGTACATCCGGCGAGAAAGCCCAGATGAACGGTGTGCTGAACTTCTCCGTGCTCGACGGCTGGTGGTACGAGGGTTATGTACACGGCGCAGGTTGGGCACTGACCGACAAGCGCACCTACGAGAACCAGGCTCACCAGGATCAGCTCGACGCCGCTACCATCTACCAGATGCTGGAGAGCGAGATCATCCCGATGTACTACGCACGCAACTCGCAAGGTTACTCGCCGGCTTGGGTGGCTGCCATCAAGAAGAGCGTGACTGAGATTACGCCGCGCTTCACCACCAAGCGAATGATGGACGACTACTTCGACCGTTTCTACTGCAAGCTCGCCAAGCGTCACGCTACGCTCGCCGCCAACAACTACGAACTCGCCAAGCAGATTGCCGCATGGAAAGAGAACCTTGTCAACCACTGGGACGAGATCAGCCTCGTAAGCAGCAATGTGGATGAGGTTCTGGCTGCCGGGCCTATGGTAGGTGAGCAGTACAAACTTGACGTAATCCTTGACACCAAGGGCCTGCAGGACAAGGGTATCGGCGTTGAACTCGTAGTTACACGTTCGTCGCTGCACAACAACGACAAACTCTACCATGTTCAGGAGTTCGACCTCAAGAAAGCTGTAGGTTCTATTCTGCATTTCGAGACCACCTATCAGGCCAACTATGCCGGTGCCCTGAAGTTCGGCTTGCGTATGTTCCCGAAGAACGACCTGCTGCCGCACCGTATGGACTTCTGCTACGTGCGTTGGCTGTAGTTTTGTTTTTTCTTGGCATTTTTGGTTTTTCTGTTCGGTCACAATGAACCACATTGCTCCTTTACGAGAAAACCAAATCTGCTCAAGAAAAATTCAAAACGAGAATCAGAATATGATTACAATTGAGCACTTGAATAAATCAATCGGCAAAACCTCCATCCTCAACGATGTGTCATTGCACATCGATGAGGGGGAGGTTGTCGGATTACTCGGGCCTAACGGTGCCGGCAAATCGACGCTGATGAAGGTGCTCACCGGCCTGTGGAAGGCCACGGGCAAGGTGGAGGTCTGCGGAGTGGATGTGCTCAGCTGTCCGGATGACGTTCACCGGCATATAGGTTACCTGCCCGAACAGAACCCGCTCTACGCGGACATGTACGTGCGCGAGTACCTACTCTTTATTGCGCGGGTGCGCAGCAAACAAGATTTGAATATTTCAAGATTTGAATATTCCAAGATTCAAAGGGCAGCCGTTGAAGAGCTGATAGAGCGTGTGGGCCTGACTCCCATGGCGAACAAGCGTATCCGTGAACTGAGCAAAGGCTACAAGCAGCGCGTCGGACTGGCGGCTGCCATGATGGGCGATCCGGAAGTGCTCATCCTGGACGAACCGACCACAGGACTTGACCCCAACCAACTGGAGGACATACGCGCGCTTATCCGCGAACTGGGCAAGCGGCATACGGTCATCCTCTCCACGCACATCCTGCAGGAAGTCAAAGCCATCTGCAGCCGCGTGATAATCATCCACCACGGACAGGTGCGCCTGGACAAACCCTTATCCGGGATAGACGATCTCGAAGCAACATTCAAACACGTAACACATGAGTGAATTTGACATCCGCAACCAGATGAATGAAAAGGAGCAGGACAACGCCCTGCGTCCTTTGCGTTTTGCCGACTTTGCCGGTCAGACAAAGATTGTCAGCAATCTGAAGATCTTTGTCGAGGCCGCCAAACTGCGCGGCGAGAGTCTGGATCATGTGTTGCTGTTCGGACCTCCGGGTTTGGGCAAAACCACCCTTAGTAATATCATTGCCAACGAACTGGGTGTCGGATTCAAAGTCACGAGCGGTCCTGTACTTGACAAGCCCGGCGATCTGGCAGGACTGCTCACCTCACTGGAGCCTAACGATGTGCTGTTCATTGACGAGATACACCGCCTCTCACCCGTAGTGGAGGAGTACCTGTATTCCGCAATGGAGGACTATCGCATTGACATTATGATTGACAAAGGTCCGTCCGCACGCACCATACAGATAGACCTGAACCATTTCACCCTCGTCGGTGCTACCACACGCAGCGGTCTGCTCACTTCACCGCTTCGTGCACGTTTCGGAATCAACTGCCATCTGGAATATTACGATGCGGATATCCTTTCCGCCATTGTAGCCCGCAGTGCCGGACTGCTGGGTGTGCAGATTGACAGCCACGCTGCAGCCGAGATAGCCCGCCGCAGCCGCGGCACGCCGCGTATAGCCAATGCGCTGCTGCGCCGTGTGCGCGACTTTGCGCAGGTCAAAGGCGACGGAACGGTGGACCTGGATATAGCCCAGTACGCACTGGAGGCGCTCAACATCGACACCTTCGGTCTCGACGAGATCGACAACAAGCTGCTCACCACCATCATCGACAAGTTCAAGGGCGGTCCGGTAGGCCTGAACACCATTGCCACGGCTATGGGCGAGGATGCCGGAACGATAGAGGATGTCTATGAGCCGTACCTGATTAAGGAAGGCTTCATCAAGCGCACCCCGCGTGGCCGCGAGGTTACCGAACTGGCGTACCGCCATCTGCACCGCTCGCCCATCCATCACGACGCACAAGGTTCGCTGTTCTGATCTAAGCTGAACAGTAGGGGTGTAGCCTGTACCAAACAATACTCCTCCGCATCTATCTCGGACGATAGATGCGGAGGATTTTCTTTGCCCGAAGGCCTCCGTCGGGGAAGAACGTACTTTTATAAGGGTCTAATCGGGGTCTCGTCAGAGTTTTGTCGGGGTCTTGTCACCCCGTAGCACTCAATGTCTGCTACTCCTGAGGCATCACCCATGCATGGTCGATTGGTGTCGGGGCAGGTTATTGTCAGAATGCCTGCCAGCCCTGTGCGGTGAGCGGCATGGAGTTGCCGTTACGCGGAATGAGGCGGAGGTTGACCGGCCGCTCGGGCTTGCCGGACTCATATTCAGCCGCCGTCACATGACCGATGATATACACGTCGTCCAGCGGCACAAGTTTCTCGTAGTCGTGGATGTCGCAGGTGAAGAGCAGCTCATAGTCCTCGCCGCCGTTCAGCGCGCAGGTGACGATGTTGAGGTTCATCTCCTCCGCCAGCGCCGCCGCCTGGTAGTCGATAGGCAGTTTGTCCTCATAGATGTCGCAGCCGACCTTGGACTGCGTGCAGATATGGAACAGTTCGGATGAAAGACCGTCAGAAACATCCATCATGGCGGTAGGCTTGATTCCCGCCTTGCGGAGCGCCTCCACTATGTCCAGACGCGCCTCGGGACGCAACTGGCGCTCCAGCAGGTACTCCCTACCCTCGAACTTCTCATGAATAGCGTCGTTGTGCTCCGTTGCCTTGGCAAGATTGCCGTGCTGCGTGGCGCGGAAGACCTGCAGTTCGCGTTCAAGCAGCTGCAAGCCCAAGTACGCCGAACCGAGGTTGCCGGTGACGCAGATGAGGTCGTTGGGCTTGGCGCCGTTGCGATAGACGATATCCTTCTCGTCCGCCACACCCAGACAGGTGATAGCTATGGTCAGTCCGTTCATCGAAGCGCAGGTGTCGCCTCCGACGAGGTCAACATGGTAATGCTCGCACGCAGCGCGCACACCGGCGTAGAACTCCTCAAGATCTTCAACCATAAACCGCGAAGACACACCCAGGCCGATAGTGATCTGAGTCGGCGTAGCGTTCATGGCGCAGATATCCGACACGTTGACCGCCACAGCCTTATAGCCGAGGTGGCGCAAGGGCACATACTCGAGATTGAAGTGGATACCTTCCAGCAGGAGGTCAGTGGTAACCAGGGTACGTTTGCCCTCATGGTTGAGCACGGCGGCATCGTCGCCTACGGCGTAGAGAGTGGAAGACCGACTGCTGTTGAGTCCGGAGGTGAGGTGACGGATAAGGCCGAACTCACCGAGTTGGGATATTGGGGTCATGGGAATATGATTTCAAATTTCAAATTTAGGATTTCAAGATTTCTTATCTCGGCTATAGCCTCGAACGATTGACTAAAGCCGTGCAAGATTTCAAGTTCGGGGTGCAAAGATAC
>LXOW01410560.1_pt1 | contig 14230 bp, 9 predicted proteins | sample 1368591 | NCBI WGS metagenome assembly LXOW01 (sample SAMN04884650, study PRJNA319009) | bovine gut metagenome | isolation source: Cow rumen | host: Bos taurus | place: Italy: Legnaro (PD) | collected 2014-07-09
GGGCGCTGGCGCAAGGTGGACGACCGGCCCTACGGCGGCGGACCGGGGATGCTGATGAAGTGCGGCCCGTGGTTCGCGGCCGTCGAGTCGCTGCTCGGGTCCGGAGGGGGCCGCGCCCGCGTCGTGATGACGACGCCTTCGGGCCGCCGCTTCTCCCAGCGCGACGCCGAGGAGCTTTCCCGCGAGGGGCATCTCGTCTTCATGTGCGGACACTACGAGGGCTTCGACGCGCGCGTCGAGACGCTGGCGACGGACAGGTTCTCGGTCGGCGACTTCGTGATGACCGGCGGCGAGCTCGCCGCCGCGGCGATGGTCGACGCGGTCGTGCGGCTCCTCCCGGGAGCGATCGGCGGNNTTCGGGCGCGACGGGATGCTGGAGTGCCCGCAGTACACGCATCCGCCGGAGTTCCGCGGGATGAAGGTTCCCGAGGTGCTGCTTTCCGGCGACCACCGGAAGATCGAGGCGTGGCGGCGCTCCGAGGCGCGGCGGCTCACGGCGAGGGAGCGCCCGGACCTGCTGCGATGAAGCGCCTGGCCGCAGTGTTGCTCGCAGTCTTCGGGGCGCTGTCGGCGCTCGCGTCCGACGTGGTCGTCGTCGCGCACGACCCCGGCTACTACACGTCGCTTTCGAAGCACCTCCAGCGCTGGCTGAAGGGCGAGGGGGTCAAGGCCGACCTCGTCTCGCCGAAGGAGATGCCCTCCGCCCTCGCGAAGGCGCGCATCGCCTTCCTGGTCGGGTTCGTCGAGCCTTCGGCGGCGGAGATGAAGTCGCTCAGGGACTTCCGCGCGCGGAACGGCAAGCTGGTCGTCTTCTACACCGCCTCGCCGCAGCTGGCGTCGCTCATGGGCGTCAAGGTGCTCGGCTACGCGACGGCGTCGTATCCCGGGCAGTGGAGCCGCATGGACTTCAAGGTGAGCTTTCCCGAGGGCCTGCCGCGGTCGGTGCTCCAGACCTCGACCGTGCTTCAGCGCGCGGTGCCCGAGCCGGGGCGGGGGAGGGTCATGGCGACGTGGTCCGACCGGACCGGCAAGTCGACGGGCGACGCGGCCTGGATATCGACGTCCGCCGGGTACTGGATGACGCACGTCCTCTTGGCGGACGGCGACGAGGCGCTCAAGGCGCAGCTGGTGGCGTCGCTCGTCGGGTGCCTCGATCCGTCGCTCTGGAGCTACAAGGCGTTTGCCGTGCGCAAGGCGGCGGAGCGCAAGGCGCTCTCCGAGCTCGCCGCGAGGCAGGTTCCGCGGGAGGGCGAGATCCGGGCGGTATGGGACCACTCCGGGTGCGGGCTATATCCCGGCGACTGGGCGCGGACGGTCAAGGTGCTGCGCGAGGCGAGGGTCACCGACCTCTTCGTCAACGTCGCGGGCGCGGGCTTCGCCCACTACGCCTCGGACGTGCTGCCGCGCTCGAAGACGTTCGCGCAGGAGGGCGACCAGCTGCGCGCGTGCCTGGCGGCGGCGAAGGGCTCGGGGATCAGGGTCCACGCGTGGGTGCTCTGCTTCAACGCGACGCGCTCGACTCCTGACCGGCTGGCGGAGNNGCTGGCGGAGTTCGCGCGGCGGGGGTGGCGGCTCAAGACGGCGGACGGGCGGCTCAGCGAGTACCTGGACCCGTCGAACGGCGAGGTGTCGGGCTACGTCCTGCGGGCGGTGGACGAGCTGCAGTCGAAGTACGCCGTCGCCGGGATCCACCTCGATTTCGTGCGCTGGTACGAGCGCGCGGCGCGTCCGGCGGACTCCTCGCGCCACGTCACGGCGTTCGTCGCCGCCGCGCGCCGCCGCGTGCGGCGTCCGTGCTGGCTCACCGCCGCGGTGCTCGGCAAGTACCCGGCCTGCGTCGCCTCGGTCGGGCAGGACTGGGTGTCCTGGCTGGACGCGAACCTGGTCGACTACGCGGTGCCGATGGACTACACCGAGGACAACGCGAGGTTCGAGACCTATCTCGCCCAGCACGCGTCCTCGAAGGCCCGGGCCAGGCGCACCATCGTCGGCATCGGCGTCACCGCGAACGAGTCGCGGCTGGACGCGCGGCAGGTGATCGCCCAGATCAACCTCGTCCGGCGGCACGGGCTCGCCGGGGTGTCGCTGTTCGACCTCGACCGGACGCTGGAAACGGACGTCCTGCCGTACCTGAAGCTGGGAATCTGGTGAAGGAGGGATCGCCATGGCAGACCGCGGAAGCAAGTACCGCAAGATATTCGAGACGCTCCAGCGCGAGATAAGGGAGGGAAGGTACCCCGCCGGGGTGGCGCTGCCCTCCGAGGAGCGGCTCGTGCGCCGCTTCGGCGTCTCGCGCATAACCGCGGTCAAGGCGATGGACGAGCTGGTCAAGCAGGGGCTGGTCTTCCGCAAGCGCGGGGCGGGCACCTTCGCGACGCGCGAGGCGCGCAACGAGTCCGGCCAGATCGGGCTCATCGTGCCGGGGCTCGCGTACGGCGAGATCTTTCCGCTGATCGTCCAGGAGCTCGCCCGGATCGCGCAGCGCGACGGATACTCGCTCCTTCTGGGCGACATCTCGGCGCCGAGCCCGATGAAGCGCGCCCACGAGGCGTGCCGGTTGGCGCGGCGCTTCGTGGAGAGCCGGGTCGCCGGCGTCGTCTTCCAGCCGCTCGCGTTCCTGAAGACGCCAGACCGCGTCTCGCGCGAGATCCTGTCGATGTTCAAGGAGGCGAACATACCGGTCGTGATCCTCGACCGAGACATCGCGTCCGTCGACGCGCCCCACGACTTCGTGGGCATCGACAACCTCGCCGCGGGGCGGATGGTGGGGGCGCACATGATGGAGCGGGGGGCGAAGCGCATCCACTTCCTGATGAAGCCGAACTGCGCGTCGGTGATCCGCGACCGCCTCGACGGCGTCCGCAGCGTGCTTGCCGGGCGGCTGCCGAAGGACCATTTGATCGTCGCGAAGGCAGACGACGCCAAGGCGCTCGCGAAGTGGTTCCGGCGCGCGCGGCGTCCGGACGCGGTGATCTGCGAGTCCGACTATGTCGCGGCGCGGTTCATGGCGACGTTGGCGAAGTTCGGGCTCTCGGTTCCCGGCGACGTGATGGTGTCGGGGTTCGACGACGTCCGCTACGCCGAGATCACGAACCCGCCGCTCACCACCGTGCACCAGCCGTGCGGGGACATCGCGGACATGGTGTACCGCGCGCTCCGCGAGCGGATGCGCGACCGGGACATGCCGTCGCGCAAGATACTCCTCCCCGCCCCGCTGGTCGTGCGCGGCTCCACCGGCGGCGCGGTCCGCGCGAAACAGGTGAACAATCCGGGCGGATTTTGATATAATAGGCCTCGTGAAGACACAGTTGAACGAAACGCCTTTCCCGCCGCCCGGGAAAACGCCGCGGGAAGACACCGCGGCGGTGATGAAGTATTTCAAGCTCCCCAAGTCCTTCCCNNCCGCCGCGGCAACCGCGTCCTGGGCGTGCACATCGCCGACGTCTCCCACTACGTCAGGCCCGGCAGCGCGCTCGACCGCGAGGCCTACCGGCGCTCGACGAGCGTCTACCTCGCCGACCGGGTGGTGCCGATGCTGCCCGAGGAGCTTTGCAACGGCGTGTGCTCGCTGGTGCCGGGCGAGGACCGGCTCGCGTTCTCGGTCTTCATGACCTTCGACCGCGACGGCGAGATGGTCGCGCGCTCCTTCGCGAAGTCGGTGATCCGCTCCAAGGCGCGCTTCACCTACGAGCAGGTGATGGACGTCCTCCGCGGCGGATCCGCCGCGGGGATCGGCAGGCGCGAGGCGAAGACGGTCCGCGCGATCGGCGAGCTTGCGCTCAGGCTGCGCGCGCGGCGCTTCGCCGCCGGCGCGCTCGACATCGAGATTCCCGAGGCCGAGGTGGTGCTGGACGACTTCGGCGAGATGACCGGCATCGTCACCCGTCCCTACGACGACTCGCACAAGATGGTCGAGGAGTGCATGGTCGCCGCCAACGAGGCGGTCGCGAAGGAGCTGTGGACGCACGGCGTGAGGATCCTCGCGCGCCTCCACGAGCCGCCGGACGAGGAGAAGGTCATGACGCTCCGCGCCGAGCTGAGGGGGCTCGGGGTCAAGGTCGGCAACATCGGCAACCCGAAGGTGTTCGCCCAGTTCCTGCGCTCGATCAAGTCGAACCCGCTCTACCCAACGATCTCGGTGATGGTGCTCAGGTCCATGAAGCGGGCGGTCTACGACTCGACGGCGATGGGCCACTTCGGGCTCGCGAAGAAGTACTACGCCCACTTCACCTCGCCGATCCGCCGCTATCCCGACCTCACGCTCCACCGCCAGCTCGCCGCCTGGCTCGACCAGCGGTCGGGCCGCCGCGGCGCGCCGTCGCCGAAGGTCCCGCCGAACACGCTGGCGAAGTGGGCCGCGCACACGAGCGAGCGGGAGGAGATCGCGGCCGAGGCCGAGCGCGGGCTCGTCGAGATCAAGAAGTACCGGCTGCTGGAGGCGCAGCTCCACGAGCGGCGCACGCCCGAGTACGACGCGGTGGTCTCCAAGTGCACGCCGTTCGGCTGCTTCGTCGAGATCCCCGAGCTCGCGGTCTCGGGGCTCGTCCACGTCAGCGTGCTTTCGCGGCGGTTCGTCAGGTACAACGAGTCCGACCACTCGCTGAGCGCGCCCGGCGCGGGCTCCTGGAGGGCTGGCGACCGCATGAAGGTGCGCGTCGCCAAGGTGGACTTCCGCCAGAGGAGGATCGACTTCACGCCATGTTCGCGAACCTCGTCCCGCTGATCGTCGCCGTCTGCGACCTTTCCGCCGCGTTCTCGGGCCCGTCCGCGTGGGAGCAGTCGTGCGACCGCTTCGTCGCCGAGCACCGCGAGGACGGCTTCCGCTACGCGAGCGACCGCAAGGACGTCGCCAACTGCATGACGCGCGGCGCCTGCGCCTGGAACGGAATCGAGGTCTGGGAGACGCGGATCTACTGCCGCGCCGACCGTCCCGTCAGGCTCGAGATGTCGCTCTACAACCGCGGCGACGACCGCGGTTCGGGCGGGGTCGGCGCCGCNNGAGCTCGCCTGGGGCGTCGACGGCGCGAAGGCGAAGGACCTCACCGCCGACTACGTGCGCGTGGCGGTCTCGCCCCGGCCGGCGGGGCGCGCGGGCCCCGGCAACATCCGCCGTCCGGAGAAGAGGCAGGACCTCAAGGCGAACGTGGTCCGCAACGACGAGGGCGACGTCTGGATCGACAACGTGCCGATGGTCGACCAGGGCATGAAGGGCTACTGCGCCTGCGCGACCTCCGAGCGGGTGCTGCGCTACTACGGCAAGGACGTCGACGAGCACCAGATCGCCCAGATGGCCGGATCCACCGCCGAGGGCGGGACCTCCACCGCGCGGATGCTCGAGGCGGTTCGCACCATCGGGGTCAAGAACCACCTCGGGTTCCAGTCGATCGTGGCCATGGACGGCTCGGTCAAGGACATCTACAAGGAAGTCGAGCAGTACAACAAGGTCGCGAAGTCCATGCGCGAGCCATCGATCGACGTCGCCTCCTGCATGCGAGGCAACACCATCATGGTCAACCTGATCCAGGACCGCATGAAGCCCGAGGTGCAGCTGAAGATGCGCACGCGCGACTCGCGCTACCGCAGGTTCCTGAACGGGGTCAAGGCCCAGGTCGACGCCGGCATCCCGGTCTTCTGGGGCGTGACGCTCGGCATGTTTCCGGAGCCGGAGATCCCCCAGGCGTCCGGCGGGCACATGCGGCTCATCATCGGCTACAACCAGAAGGCCCGCAAGGTCGTCTACACGGACAGCTGGGGCGCCGGACACGAGCGCAAGACGATGGACGAGGACAAGGCGTTCGCCATAACCCACGACGCCTTCTACCTCAAGCCGTAAAGGAGGAAAAGAGATGACGCTGATGGCTGCGGTGCTGCTGGCGGCGATGGAGACGTTCTCGTCGCAGGCCTACGACAAGCCGATGGAGATCGGCAACTACGACGTCACCGTCAACCTTGGCACGGGCAAGGGGGCGAGCGTCAACTACGTGAAGTTCATGGGGCGGCGCCTCGCGATCGACCGCACCGAACTCAAGGCGGGCGAGAAGAAGACCGTCTCCTTCACGGCGCGCGTGCCTGGCCCCTACACGACGCGCCCAAACGACGAGAGAAAGAACCGCAAGCTCGAGGTCGAGCTCTTCACCACCGCGCCGAAGGCGGGCCTCAAGCCGTTCGCGCCGAAGGTGGTGCCGAACCCGAAGGCGCGCACGATCTACCTCTGCGGAGACTCCACCGTCACCGACCAGCGCCACGAGCCGTGGGCGAGCTGGGGGCAGATCATCCCCGCGTTCGTCAAGAAGGGCTGGTCCGCCACCAACTTCGCGCGCTCGGGCCTCGCGCTCAAGACGTTCGAGGAGGAGGGGCGGCTCAAGCGCATCTTCGAGCACCTCAAGAAGGACGACTGGGTGGTGATCCAGTTCGGGCACAACGACCAGAAGATCAAGGGCGAGGAGGCGGAGAACGGCTACACGCGCCGCCTGAACGAGTGGATCGACCAGATCCGCGCCAAGGGCGCGTTCGTCGTCCTCGTGACGCCGGTCGAGCGCCGCAACTTCAACAAGAGGACCGGCGCGCAGATGTGCAAGACGCTTGAGAAGTACGCCGACGCCGTGAAGGCCGTCGCCGCGGCGAAGGGCGTCCCGTTCGTCGACCTCAACGACGCGAGCTACCGGATGCAGGGCAAGATGGGCGCCGCCGGGTCGATAAGGCTCCAGCGCAACGACAACGGCAAGAACGTGGACAACACCCACCACAACATCTACGGCGCGTACGAGATGGCGCGCATCGTCGCGGCGGGGCTCGCGAAGATCCCGACGGTCGGGGACGCGATCCGCGAGCCGTACCGCGCGTTCGACCCGGAGAAGCCCGACGCCGATCCGCAGATTCCGCCGAGCGGCAAGACCGACCTCACCCGTCCCGAGGGCTCGTGACCGTCGCGGCGGGCCGATTTTTGGTATAATCATGGAAACGCGCCGGAGACGGCACAACTAGGAGCAGACATGGAGCTTTCGATCCTCATAAACAAGTTCAACATCAAGGGGCGCCTCGTCGCCCTCCAGCCGTTCGGCAACGGGAACATCAACGACACGTTCCTCGCCATCTACCGCAACACCTTCACCGAGACCCAGGTGATCCTCCAGCGCGTGAACCGCAACGTGTTCCCGCAGCCCGAGGTCATCATGGAGAACATGCACGAGGTCACCAAGCACTGCCACGAGAAGCTGGAGGACGACGCGGACAAGGGGCGCGACGACCGCGTGTGGCAGATGCCGCGCATCATCAAGGCCAAGGACTCGAAGGACTACGTGGTCGACGACAAGGGCGAGGTCTGGCGCGTCATCACGCGCATCATGTCCGCCCACGCCTTCGACGTCGCGCAGGGCCCCGAGCACGCGATGGAGTGCGGCGCGGCGCTCGGCCACTTCCACTACCTCATCAGCGACATGGACCCGAAGGCGATCAAGGACCCGCTTCCCGGCTTCCACATCACGTCCGGCTACCTGAAGAACTACGACAAGACGCTGAAGACCAAGGCCGCGAAGGAGCTCCTGGGGGCCTCGATGGAGGCGAAGCGCCTGGCGAAGTTCGTCGAGGAGCGCCGCGACCTCGCGCTCTGCCTCGAGAAGGCGGAGAAGAAGGGCGAGCTCAAGAAGCGCATGTTCCACGGCGACCCGAAGGTCAACAACATCATGATCGACGACGTGACCGGCAAGGGCACGGCGATGATCGACCTCGACACCGTGAGCCCGGGCCTCATCCACATCGACTTCGGCGACGCGCTCCGCTCCATCTGCAACCCGGCGGGCGAGGAGGAGACGAACCTCGCGAAGGTCGTCTTCGACGAGGACCTCGCGACGGCGTTCTGCAAGGGCTACATGCGCGAGGCGGGCGCGTTCCTGACCGACGCCGACCGCGCGTACCTCTACGACTCGATCCGCCTGCTGCCGTTCGAGCTGGGGCTCAGGTTCTTCCAGGACTACCTCGCCGGCAACGTCTACTTCAAGACGACCCAGCCCGAGCAGAACCTCAACCGCGCGCGCGTGCAGTTCCGCCTCTGCGAGTCCGTCGAGGCCCGCGAGCGCTCGATCCGCGGCGTGCTCAAGAAGCTGTGACCTACGCCCTCGTAGAGGTCTTCGAGTCGCTGCAGGGCGAGGGGCGCAACTCGGGGCGTCCGTGCGTCTTCGTGCGCTTCGCCGGCTGCAACCTCCGCTGCCCGTGGTGCGACACCGACGTCGCGAAGCGCTTTTCGCTGACGCTGGAGGAGCTGGTCGCCGAAATCGCCCAGTACCGTCCGAAGAGCGTCGTCCTCACCGGCGGCGAGCCGACGCTCGTGGCGGGGATGCCGGAGCTCGTCGCGGCGCTGAAGGAGCGCGGGTACTGGATCGCGGTCGAGACGAACGGCACGAACGAGCCGGACTGGCTGCAGTTCGTCGACTACGTCGCCTGCTCGCCGAAGGCGGAGTTTCCCGATTCGCTTGCGCTTTCCAGTGCGGACGAGGTGCGCGTCGTCGCGTCGTCGGAGTCCGTCGCCGGCTTCTGCCGGTCGCTCCGCGGCAGAATCGCCGCGGAGGACTGGTACGTCTCGCCGTGCGAAAGGGACGGGGAAATGGACTTCGCGGCCGCGAAGTCGGTTCTCTCGCAGCTCGACGGCTGGTCGCTCTCGGTCCAGCTCCACAAGCTCCTCGGCTTTCGCTGAGGAGCCTCCGGGCGGGGACTAGCCGAGCACGGCCTTGAGCTTGGCGGGCGTGATCGGCTTCAGGATGCAGCCGTCGAAGCCGATCCGGTCGTATTCCGACATCATCGACTCGTCGGCCGTTATCGCGTAGGCGCGAAGCGAGCTGAAGGCCGGGATCTTGCGGATCTCGCCGATCATCGTGCGCCCGTCCATCATCGGTAGCGAAGTGTCGGTGAAGATGACGTCGACGGTGCCGGACATCAGGCGCATGAGCGCGTCGGTGCCGCTGCACGCGGTCTCGGTATTCATGAAGCCGAGCGAGCGCACCATGCCCTCGGCGATCGCGTTGTGGATCGGCGAGGAGTCGGCGAGCAGGATCTTCGAGGCGAGCGAGAGGCGCTTGTGCTCCCTCACCCGGATCGTTCCGATGCGCTGCCACGACGTCATGCGCCGCATGGTGGAGGTGGTGTCGCTGGAGACGTTCGTGAAGGTGACGGTAACGACGGTGCCGATGCCCGGCGTGCTGCGAATCGCGACCTCGCCGCCCATGTCCAGCACCATCCGCCCGACCACCGCGAACCCCTTCGGACGGCTCCCCGTCCACTTGCCCGAGAGGCTCTCCTCGGAGATCTCCTGCTGGGTCTGGACCGACATGCCGCAGCCGGTGTCTTCGACCATCAGCTGGAGCGTGTCGTCGCGGTAGGTCGCGGCCGTGCCGATCCTGCCCGACGCGGTGAACTTGACGGCGTTGTCGACGAGGGCCATCATGATCATTCGCAGCCGGTGGCCGTTTATCTTGAGGAGCGGCATCTCGCCGATGTGCGCCGAGACGGTGACGCCCTTGGACTTGGCGGAGGCGAGGAACATCCCGATGACCTCGTCGGAAATCGCGGCGATGTCGGTGAACTTGGGCGCGGCGGACGTGTCGTCGTACCCGGCGAAGTCGAGCACGTCGTCGAGGTTGCGCCCGAGGGTGCGGAGCCCCGCGGCGAGCTCGGCGACGGCGGCGGTGCGCTCCGCCTCGTCGCCGATGCCGACGTTCAGCCTGGCGGCGATCGCGGAGAGGTCGGCGAGCGGACGACGGACGTAGTTGGCGAGTTCGGTGACGACGCAGGCCTTCGTCTGCTCCGCGGCCTCAGCGCGGGGGGTGGCGGCCGGCGCCGCGGTCGGCGGCTGGGGCGCGCCGGCCTTCGCCAGCGGCCTGGCCTTGAACTGCATCAAGGCCGGGATCTTTGAGGGAGCGGGCCTGGGGCCCGGGGCCGGTGGCGGCTGCGATGCGGCCGGCCCCGGGTTCTTGAGCTGCCTGATCGCCATCTGGGTGGCGTGCCGCTGCACCTTGATCGGTCCTGCCAGGGGCCTGAAGCCCGGCTTGAACGGGAATCCCGTCGCCGATGCGGCCTGCTTCTGCTGGCTGTCAGTGCTGTTTTGTTGGCTTTGCATGTGCCCTTGACTTTCACTCTCGCTTCTTGCCCTAAGATTATATCATTTATTTTGGATTAAGTGTTGGTTGAAAACCGAGGGGATTTTTCGCTATAATTTTCTCCAAAGGCCCCCACGGGAGCATTGCCAAGACACGATGAGCCAGAACGCCATAGCGATGACCGGAACGATGCGACACGAGATGTCGCAGACCATGACGCTCGCGCCGCAGCTGCGCCAGGGCGTGAAGCTGCTGGCGATGAACCTTCCCGAGCTGCGGGCCGAGCTCTACGCCGAGATGAGCAGGAACCCCGTCATCGAGGACATTGAGACGACGATCGAGAACGAGACGGTTTCGGAAAAGGAGCGCGAGAGCGAGATCCACGAGCGCGAGCTGGTGGGCGACTACACCGAGGACGACGACATCCCGGCGACGACCTACACCGCGGACGCCGACGCGATGGAGCGTCGCCAGAAGTTCTTCGACTCCCAGACCCGCGAGGAGTCGCTGGAGGAGCACTTAATCAACCAGCTCGAGTCGTCCGACATCGACGAAAAGGACCTGCCGCTCGCCGAGATGCTGATCGGCGAGCTGGACGACAACGGGCTCTTCTCCGGCTCGATCCCCGACATCGTCATGGCGTCCGGCGAGAGCGAGGCCAAGATACGCGCGGTGCTGGCGAAGATCTCCGAGCTCGACCCCGCCGGCTGCGGCGCGACGACGCTGAGGGAATGCCTCCTCGCGCAGATCGACAAGCTCGACGGTTCGCCCTACCAGGAGGAGGTACGCGAGCTCGTCGACCGCCACCTCGAGGACATCGCCGGCGGCAGGATCGCCGCGGTGGAGCGCGACCTCGGCATCAGCCACGAGCGCTACGCCGACCTGCTGGAGGCGCTGCGGACGCTCGAGCCGCGTCCGGGAAGGGCGTACAGCAGGTCGGGGCGGAACATCGCCTACGTAAACCCCGAGGTGCACGCGGTCAAGGTCGGCGGACGCTGGACGGCCCGCGTCGACGACCGGAGCCTGCCGGACATCAGGATCTCGCCGAAGTACGTCAAGATGCTCTCCGACCCCTCGATCGACAAGGAGACCAAGGAGTACATCCGCGGCAGGATCGCCGCGGCGGAGGCGATCGCCGAGGCGGTGGACAAGCGGCAGGAGACGCTGTCGAACATCGCCCAGGCGGTCTTCGACGCCCAGCCGGGGTTCTTCACCGACGGACTGAAGGGGATTCGCCCCCTGAAGATGCAGGACATCGCCGAGAAGGTCGGCGTCCACTACACGACCGTCTCGCGGGCGGTGCGCGACAAGTACGCCTCGACCCCGCGGGGCACCGTCGAGCTGCGCAAGTTCTTCGTGCACGGGGTCGCGACCGAGGACGGCGGCATCATCGCCAAGGACGTGGTGGCCGAGCGGATGCGCGAGCTGGTGGAGGGCGAGGACAAGGCGCACCCGCTCAGCGACGAGCGGCTTTCGCAGCTCCTGAAGTCCGATGGCTACACCGTCGCGAGGCGCACAGTCGCCAAGTACCGCGGCCAGCTCGGCATTCCCGGCGCCGCCGAGCGGCGGGAGTAGGGCGGCACCCTACTTGACCACCAGCACGGGCCAGCTACCGGCGTTCCTGACGGTGGCCGTGCAGTAGCCGGTTCCGTCGACGAGCACGCCGCAGACCGTCGCGCGCAGGCGCTTCCCGTCCGACTTGCGGTAGAAGTAGACGTTGCCCTTGACCTCGCCCGTGGACTTGGTCAGCCTCGGCTTCCACCCCTTGAGGGAGGGGTCGAGCTCGTAGCCGTCTTCCGCCGCCGACTCCCCGACGAGGATGGCGGAGCCGAGCGTCCCGCCGAGGGGCTTGGCGTCGACAAGCGTCAGGACGGCGGACGCGCGCACCCGTCCGGCTACCGTCGTCAGCCGCGTCTCGGGCTCGGCCTGGATCGACCCGTCCTTGCCCACCGTCACCATGGACGCGATGCCGCCGAGCTTGCCGGAGTAGGCCGTGGCCGCGAAGGGGATCACGAACCTGTCGCCGTCGGCGGCCATCTGCACGGTGGCCGTGAACTTCGTGCCGTCGCCGGCGCAGACCTTGACTTTGGCCTTGCCGCGCTTGCCGACCGAGACGGACAGCGTGGTGAAGCGTCCGTCGCCGGACTGGAGGTAGGCAATCGTCCAGCACTTGCCGTTGAAGGCGTCGAATGCGGACTTCTCGGCGGACGACTTGGACTTCGAGAGGTCCCTGACGAGCGTCAGCCCGGAGAGCGCGCGGAGCTCGGCCTCGCTCTTGATCTTGGATTTCTTCGCGCCGATCCTGGTCACCGTGCCGGAAACCTTCATGACGCCGTTGCGGACCTTGCCGGTCTTGACGGCGACCGTGCCGACGACGCGTCCGCCCGAGACGATCCATCCCAGGTAGTTTTCGTTTTCCGCGAGCTCCGGGACGGAGGGTGCGGACTTGCCGCCGTCGTCGTCTCCCGATGCCGTCGTCTCGGAGGTGACCTCGGGCGGGGCGCCGATCGCCACATTGCTTTCGTCCAGCGCGCCTTCAGCGACCGTCTTGACCGATTCGGGGAGCGCGAAGGTGGTGACGTAGGTCTTGGCGACGCGGGATTCGAGCGTCACCGTCCGGATGTACGGGTTTTCGCCGGCACCGATGAAGCCGGTCTCGCCGGACACCGCNNCCGGTGACGCCGGAAAGCAGGGTTTCGAACGAGATGTCGCCGGCGAAGGCCTCGGTCGAGCGGACCGACACGAGCGTCTCCAAGTTGGTCGTGACGCTCGTCCCGTCGTTGCCGCTGTTGCCGGACTCCTTGAGGCCCGGTATCGTCGTTACGGTGACGAGGTTGGAGGAGACCTCGGTCGTCAGGTAGTAGGGCAGGAGAAGTCCGTTCGGTACCCGGACGAGGGTCTTGCCGGTAGCCGAGTACAGGCAGCCGTTCCGGACGGTGAAGGCGTCGGTGGCGGCGGCGTAGGCCCTGACGCCGACGAGCCCGTCGAGCGCGTCGGTCTTCATCTTCGAGAGGGCGAAGCCGTCGAGCGAGGCGGGAATCGTCACGACCTTGCCCTCGACGTCGCCGTCCGCTCCGGTCACGACCGCCTTGCCGCCGACCACGTCGTACGTCCACTTGACGGTTCCGTCGTCGTAGGTCTGGTTGGCGGCGTCGGGAACCGTCGGGTCGGTCTCGGGGTCGTCGGGCGAGGGGATCACGATCGCCCGTCCCTTCCAGGTCCCCTCGGTGAACCCCTCGGAGTCGGAAGAGACGTAGGTCGTCATGGAATCTGGGGTGTCGGCGTAGATCCCGTCGTCCGCCTCGGGCGCGTCGCCAGCGAACGTAACCTTGGCGAGGGACGCGCAGCCGTCGAAGGCGTCCTTGGCGATCTTGGCGACCGACGCCGGCACGTCGACGGACGTGGCGCGCGCCGGCACTCCGAGGAGCGTCTTGCCGCCGAAGTCGTAGAGCGAGCCGTCGACCACCTTGAAGTCGACGTTGTCCTTGTCGAGCGCGAAGGCGGAGAAGCGCTCGCAGCCGGCACCGGGGTTGCCGCCGAGCGACTCCACGTAGGCTGGGATCGTCACCGTGGAGATGCGCGAGCCGGAGAAGGGCTCGGCGCCGATGGAGACGAGCGTGGAGGGCAGGGTGACCGTGTCGACGAAGCGGCAGCCGGCGAGCGCGCGGTCGCCGAGCGCGGCGACGGTGTACTTGTTGCCGCTTCCGGAGTCGGTGACCGCCGACGGTACCGCCACCGTGCCGCTGGCGTTGGTGTCGACGAATCCCGTCAGCGTCGCGACGCCGGTCTCGACGGTCCACGTCCAGGTGCCGTCGGTGCCGGAGTCGCCGGCGACCTCGCCGCCGCCGACGATCTCGCGCTTGCGCCAGTAGCCGCTGGCAGGAAGGGCGGACGACGTCGCGTCGCCGTCCCATCCGAGGGAGCCGGCGCTGACCAGCACTTTCGCCGTCGCGGGCGTGTCGGCGAAGATGTCCGCGTCCGCCTCCGGCGCGTTGCCGTCGAAGGCGACGTACTTGAGGCGGGAGCATCCCGCGAAGGCGTCGGACAGTATCTTCGTCACCGTCGCGGGCACCGTGAAGGAGTCTCCGGACCCGTTGGCGGGAACCGCGACCAGGGTTTCGGCAAACGGGTCCGGAGACTCC
>LXOW01333310.1_pt1 | contig 14223 bp, 11 predicted proteins | sample 1368591 | NCBI WGS metagenome assembly LXOW01 (sample SAMN04884650, study PRJNA319009) | bovine gut metagenome | isolation source: Cow rumen | host: Bos taurus | place: Italy: Legnaro (PD) | collected 2014-07-09
AATCACAGCGCAGCTGTGGATGGCATCAAGCGCGCATGCGCTTGCATCAAGCGTCGGCTTGACTACATACAGTCCTTCGGACTGATGACATTCCGCTCTACGAGCGGATTACATCCAGCCCTCCGGGCTGATTACATACACGGCTGTGCCGTGATTTGGAAGCGGGTTGGAAAAATCTCGCGAAAGCGAGGTTTTTTCAATCCAAGCCGACAAAGTCGGCTTGGTATGTAATCAGCGCGCCTGCGCGCTGTATGTAATCACAGCGTAGCTGTGGATGGCNNGCTGTGGATGGCATCAAGCGCTCAGGCGCTTGTATGTAATTATCGTCGGCTTGATTACATACAGTCCTTCGGACTGATTACATCCAGCCCTCCGGGCTGATTACATACACGGCTGTGCCGTGATTGGTAAGCGGAACTGCGTCATCCGCACCGGAGTTTCGAACCTCCGACAGACGCCGCGTTTGGGATCTATCAAGTTTCCTGTCTGTAGATTACTATTTTTGCAGGGCTGTAATTCTCTTGTTCAAGAAGCGCCGGATCAACGTTCCAGTTTGTGAAGAATTATACCACGTATTTCCTCAACGAACTCCTCGTCGATTTTTGCCATTGAAAAGCTTTTTCGTTCAACATTATCCGCGTCGTATGTGGTGCAGTCAAAATAGAGATTATCGGGATCTTCAAACAAATAAGAATGCCAGATAATATTATCACTTTCATTAAACTCAATCAGCAAAGAATAATAGCGTAAATAGTCAAGTTGGTTACTATTCGTTCCTCTTATCAAGAAAGGACGCCGCTCAAATGTCTCTGCCGTAGAGTAGGCACTCTTTATCATATCAAGAAAATCCGAACCGTTACCGTTGTCATAAGTATGAAGAACGGTAGAAGAAGCAAGAAGGGTTTCCATATATCTCTCTGAAAGCGATAAGGCGTTATCCTTCGTTTCAGCGATAGGAGTTACTTCAAGAACTTTTATACTCTTGATCGTCCAATTCTTCATAGGTGTCGGAGCATCAGATGTTTGATAAACGAATACATTATACGACGGAGGCCCCATATAGTAATCTTTTCGTTCGGTTACAGACACAAAATGTGCTTTATCAACATTGTCGATGAGGGAAAGATACAATTTTTCATCGTTGTTGACTTTTATTTCTACCTCCCACGGAGAAGCCGTCACGTACGCAAGCTGAGGGTCAACCAAGCGGTAANNAATAAGAGAATGAGTAAAAGTACAAACTGTTTTTTCATCGTAACCCCCCCGTTAATTGATAATGTTATCAATGTTTATAGAAAGATGATTATTGCCAAAGCCATTTACGCTCAGAACAACGTAATTGTATAGGAAAAACGCGCTAATATACCGGATTTCCGATTACGTTATTATTATCGTTTTAGTGTTGAAAAAAGATTTTAATTCATCTATCCACGCTTGCGACCTGTCATACGTCCACTTTTCATAACTGAAATCCATACTGCACTCCGAAAGTTGCATAGGATTTTTTTTGGCAGATTCTATTCTCTGAAGAATAAAATCAGGCAAATCATAAAAATCCGGAAAGCTGTCCGGGGGACCGTCACATATTTCAAAGGTGATTGGTTCGTTTTCGTCCCAGAAGTCCACCTCTTTCTCGGTATGATTCGGATACCAGCACCTTATCCACACCAATGGAATAGCAAGTTTGCACGTTAAACCGACGTCTTTATTACATAAGATCTGTGTCTGGAAAAATGAACATCTTTTCCCTTCAATCGTCTCATTAACAATAAACGTATCATCAATGCGCCAGTCCCGGTTTGGTCTGAAAGGCTTTAATATAGTGAAAACACCGGGTATCATATGAATTTTAGATATTGACGTTTTTTCTTCAATCTGCTTTTGTATCTGAATGGCAAATTGTCTGGAAAAATTTATTCCGCATGATATTGGAAAATCTATCGACTCAACCTGAATCCTGTCTGGTGGATTTATCTTATTTAGCTTTAATGCCTTATAATAATCCTTTTTAAACGTCGAACTCATTTGGACAAACAGAGCCGAAGCGCGTGCTATAGCCAAGGGATCAAACTCCCAATATCTTTTCCCGTATTTTGTTTTTACCTCCCTATAGTAGCCAATAATATCAGACAGACGGCCGGAAAACTCGTATTGCATTATTATGCTCCTTTGCGTAATTAAACACTTTGGATTTTTGAATCCGGGAGTGGTGGTATGAATCCATTTGCATGCATTGATAATAATACTTTACTACATAAAACCACTTTTGTCAAGGTCGTTAGGCAATTCTAAAAGAGTCAAGCGTCTGCTTTTCTCTTCTTCTCCCGCTCCCCCATCTTCATACCGCCCTTTTTTCGATCATCTTCCAGAAACTTCTCTTGACTATTTCGGAAAGACATATTATAATAAAAGCACTGAACAAAAGAGGTGATTTATATGAACGCTGAAAAAATAACCGCTCTGCTGCTGGCGCTGCTGTTCGTCTTCGCCGCCGGATGCGCGTCGACCGGAAACAATACGGACGTGACGACGACCGAACCGCCCGAAGCGATTTCGACGGCTGAGGAGGAGACGACCGAACCGACAAGGGAGAACTATCCCGACGGAATCCCCGCCGGTCTGAAATACGAAGGCGAAACCTTCAGAGTCCTTTATTTCGACAAGAGCAACTACAGAGACGATTTCGTCTCGAAAGAAGTAACGGGAGACCTTGTCGCCGACGCGATATACAGCCGCAACATGAAAGTGATGGACCGCTTCGGAACCGAACTTGAGCTGATCGCGGCGCCTGCGAGCGAAACCAAAACCTACTGCTCCTACGTCGAAACGCAGGTCAGCGCGGGAGAATATGCCTGGGACCTCATTTCGGCGTATCAGGCGTACACCGTGCCGCTGGCGATGAAGGGCGTCCTTGCCGACGTGTCCGACGCCGACTATCTCGATTTTTCCAACCCCTGGTGGGAATACGACTACATGAAGGAACTCCTCATCGGAAGCGGAGACCGCATCTACTTCATGCAGGGAGACATCGCTCTCTTCATGCTCGGATCGATGGGAAGCGTTTACTACAACAAGCGGCTCATGGGCGAGATTTACGGCAGCTTCGACGTCTACTCGACCGTCGCGGGCGGAGAATGGACGCTTGAAAAGTTCGGCGAACTGACCGCGGGCGCGTATTCCGACGTCAACGGCAACGGCGTGATGGACGCCGGCGACATAGTCGGATTCGGCGCGACGACGGTCAAGAGCACCGAGCATTTCATGTACGACGCCGGAGTCAGATCGAATACCAGAACGGCCGAAGGGTATCCTTCGTACACCTTCGGCGACGAGAAATCGGTTGATTTCATCGCAAAACTCTACGATCTCTATTACAACAATCCGGGAGCCCGGATCTACACTTCCGACAGCGGAATCAGCGATATGACGAAGGACTTCAAGGGAGGGCTCATGCTCCTTCTTCCGGGCTGGCTGTACATGGCAAAGGGCATATCCGGAGACTGCATCGACGACTACGGAATTATTCCCTACCCTAAATACGATGCCGAACAAAAAGAATACCTGACGCTTGTGCACGACGGGACGACGATCTACTGCATACCCTTCACCTGCGACAGACTTTCGATGGTCTCCGCAATCACCGAAGCGTTTGCGGCTGAAAGCTGGAGGAGCGTCACGCCCTCCTATTTCGACGTCGCTCTGAAGAACAGATACGCCTCCGACGCGAAATCCGCCGAAATGATCGACCTCATAAGAGCCGGGATAACGACAGACTATTTCTACGCTAACAACTACAGCTTCAGCGCTATGCCCGGCCTGCTCTGCCGGACCGCGATGAAGAGCCGGCTAGCGGCGATTCCTTCGCAGATCAGATCGGCGCAGAAGACCACCGACAAGGCGCTGAAAACCATGATTGAAGAATACAAGGCGTTTGTCGCAGGGCAGTAAGCGCTTTGCATGAAATACGAACAGCCCCGTTAAAAGCCGCCGGGCGGCTTTTAATGGGGCTGTTCGTAATTAGAATCAATTATTAAACGATATATCCGAATAAACGGGTATGTGGTCGGTCAGCTGCCAGTAGAAGGAGCAGACCGGCTGGCGGAAGACGGACACCGTCCATACGCCTTTGTTTTTTATCATCATATGGTCGATCGCCGTCGAGTAGGCGCCGCCGTAAAGCTCAGTCGAAAATCCCGACGCCGAGCAGGAATGGTGCCCTCTCGTGTCATCTTTCGAGACGGCGAAGTTGAAGCAGTCCTCAAATCCGCCTGACTTGAATTCTGCGTACGCGGTCGAACTGATATTGCAGTTGAAGTCGCCCGAAATGATCATCGGACAAGAGTACTCATTGATGAGCTTTTCGGACAGAGTTACAATCTCCTTTGCCTGGCGCAGACGGTACCCGTCGCTGCCCGGCTCGACGCTCTCGCTCTTCCACCAGAGGTGAGTCGTCAGGTCGATGAACTGAACGCCCGTCTCCTTGTGTTCGAAGAGCGCCCAGGTGTAGCTCTTGGTGTTGCCGTTGTTGCCGTAGGTGTAGAGATGATGTCCGCCCGTCTTGAATTCGAGGACGTCGGCGTTGTAGAGTATCGGCGTGTCGTCGGGCTCGCTCGGATAGTAGCAGACCGATCTGTAGTTAAGTCCGGCGGATTTGAGCCCGGCTTTGATATAGGAGAACATCGTCGGAGACATCTCCTGCAGATTGATAATATCGGGCTTGAAGGCCGTATAGACGACGACAAATCCGGCGGCGCGGGTCTTTGCCGAGCAGTCGAGTCCGAGAGCGATCCACGCATCCTGGTTGTTGTCGCACTTCCAGGTGTTGTTCGACATAACCCTGATGTCGCATCCGGGCGTCAGCGGAACCGACTGCGAACCGGCGTTGTCTGCCGAATCGTAATACCCATCCGCAACGTCTTTTCCCTGAAGGATGAAATCGTCTATCAGCTTCTGCGCGGCGGCGTAAATGCCCCATTCATATCCGCAGACGTAAAGATGCGTGCCTTCGCATGAAAGGGCGTATGGTATCTTTCCGGCGTCGTTGAGCGCCGCGGAGATTGCGGAGGATCTTTCATCCGACGTCGCTCCGACGAGTATCGCGCTCTCGGCGATCTTATCGGCGAACACCGGAACCCTCGACACCTTCAGTACGGCGCCGCTTATCTCGGTTATCTTACCGGCGATGACGTCGGCGACCTCGTGCGCATACTTGTCGCTGCTGTAGTAAACGACGAATTCGCCTATATCCTTCCCGCCTACGGTTATAACCCGGGCGGGATATTCATATCTGTAAAGGAACTCCGTACCGAGTTCTCCGAGAACGAGGTCTCCGCCTTCACCGATAAGTTCGGCGTTCTCCTCGATTATCGCGGCAAATCTCGAAATCGCCTTGAGCGTCGACGAATCGTCTCCGCCGATAACGAGGATCTTGTTCCCGCTCGGACCTACGTACCAGTCGCGGGCGCTGAGCTCAGCCAGCTTCTCCTGACTCTCTTTGCGGCTTGTCGCGCCGATAAGAATCTCGAAATCATCGTTGTCGGTATTGAGTCCGGGCGTGAGATCCTCGGCGTATTTCGGCGTCGTCCCGGTTATTTCGCGGATTCTGCGGTATACGGCCGTCGCGGCGGAGGTTATCGCTTCGGAGCAGTATGAACTCCTTATAAGATTGAAGAGCGGCTCGCCGTCCTTCACGAGATATCTGACAATCTCTTCGGTCGTGATTTCGGGCTCGGTTCCGGTTTCTTCCCCGCCCTTCCCGGCGCATGCCGCGAGAGACAGAATAATCAGCGCGGCGAGAAGTACGGATATGATTTTTTTGAAGTTGTTGTTGAGGATCATCAGGAGAATGTCCTTTCTTTTGGTTCTTCATAATATCGCGTGTTTGATAAAAATTGAGAATCTAAAAAGTACCTGTAGGGGAGGACCTTGACATTTTGCTAACGCAAAATGGGTCCTCCCGCAAACCCATGAACGGTTTTCGATATAGAATCGTCAACGGCACATTTTTCAAAGCCAATAACATTTTACAAAGCGCCCGTCACTCCAAGGCGGGAGGACCGTAAAGGTCCTCCCCTACGGGTAACAATCAGATTTTTTAACAACGTGATAACAATAATGGTATTTTCAGACACACAAAAAAATCAAATTTTCAGCAGCAGCGCCACGAGAGGCATTGTGACGATTGACAGAAGCGTGCTGACAGCCACGATGCTGCCGGCGTACGCGCTGTCGGTTCTTCCCTTCCCGTAGAGTTCGGAGAAGATCGACGTCGCGGATGCCGCCGGGGTAGACGCGAGCACCAGCACGACCGACATGACCGTCGTATCGAGTATCCCGAGCATCTCGAAGGGCTTCATCACGAGGAAGGCGAGAATCGGGAACATGAAGTGTCTGACTGCAAGGAAGAAATAGAGGTGTTTGTCGGCAAACAGCCCTTTCGGCTTGACCTCGGCGAGCCGGCAGCCGATGATTACCATCGTCGCGGGAGCTACGATACGCCTGAGAGAATCGATGACGCCGACGAGAATCGACACCGCGTTGCCGAGGAAATCATTGTGCAGAAGCACACCCGAGGCGTCTCTCGCCGACGTCTCCGCGAGCCAGCCGCCGATCCCTGTGACGTAGATGATAAGTCCTATTGTGATCGGCACCACCGCCGGGTTCAGGACGGTCTTCAGCGGCTTTATGTAGCTTGAGTCGCCCGAATAGATGTATCTTCCGAGCGAGAAGGCGAAAACGTTGAACCAGACGAGATATATCGTCGCGTAGATCAGATATTCCTCGCCGAGCACGTCGGATATCAGGGGCATGCCCATGTAGCCGGCGTTTGAAAAGACGCTGCCGAATATCAGGGCGCTCCTTATCTTCTCGGGAGAGCGCGAAAAGAGCTTCGCGCCGATAAGATAGGCGCCTCCGTGGATGACGAAGGAGAGTATGAAGACCGCGATCATTCCGCGGAAGACTTCGGCGTCGAAGGGCGCGATATAGCCGTGTATGAACATCGCTATCTGAGCGCCGTATACGACGAAAACCGAAATCGACGAGGCGAAATCCTTCCCGGCAAGCCGCGTTTTGTTCAGTATTAATCCGATGAGGATGTAGCAGAAGAGCGTGGCTACCGAGACGATAAGCAGACCGATTGAAACAGTCATTTCCTGAAAAACTCCGGATATTATTCGGCAGGCGTGAAATCGAGCCGGTAGAGCCAGGCTCCGCTGCCGCTCTTGTAGAAGTTTAAGTAATAGTTTCCGTTGACCCAGAACATCGATTCAGACTCGCTCGGCGTCGGGATGTGCACGTCTGTGACGTATTCCCCGGTCCAGGTGTAGGTCATAAGGATGTTGTCTTCGGACCCGCTCATCGGGAAGTAGATGAAATCTTCGTCGGACCCCATTCCCTGTGCGGTGTAGCCCGAGGTCGGTGTGCGCGAGAAGGATCTTTCGACCTTGAACTCGGGAGTTGCGATATAGAGCGTCTTTCCGCCCTGGCTTATCGCGTATTTGTTCTTTTCGACGCTGTAGGTGATGGCGCCCGAGCCGACAGATATCGACACGCTCTGCTCGACGACGGTCATCGTGTCGGGATTCATCGTAGTGAGTATCTTCCCTTCGGACGATCCGTGCGAGATGACGAGAAGATTCTTCACCGAGTCGTAGGTCATATCGTTGCCGTGGAAGACGTGAACCGGCGCGCTTCTCGCTACGAAACTGCCGTCGTCGAGACGGTATTTCGCGATAACGGCGTCGCCGTCTCCTCTCGTGCGGAGGACGAAATAGGCATATGTTCCGTCCGACGCGGCTCCCTGACCGACGCAATAGTCGCCGAACGCCTCTGCGTGGACGACCTCGGTCAGCGACACGGTGAACTTTTTACCCGATTTGATATAATCGCTGAGAGTCATGCGCAGCATCTCCTCGGTAACCGAAAGCGAGAACGGGACTTCTACTTTATCGCCCGCCTTCGCGTTTTCCGCGCATTCGGAAAGGAATCTCTGACAGGCGAGATATGTAATATCGGGCGCGGTCCCGAGAATAACTATCTTTTTGCCGATTACACGGATAACGTATCCGTAGTCCGGCAGTTCTGCGGCCGCTGCTGCCGTCTCGACGCGGTTGGTCTCTCCGACGAGAATCTCGTACAGATCGTTCTCAACCGGCGGCGTGACGCCCTTTTCCCAGTCGGTCATAATCGGGTATCCTTCGCCCGATATTTCGGTCAGCACCCTTCTGATCTCAACGGCGCCGTTGACCTCGCCTTCGCGGTGCGTATCCGGACGGATGATCCTGAAGGAATCGGCTCCCTCTCCGGTGAGGAGAAAGAAATCGCGCGGCGCGTCAGTCGTTTCAGCGGTGCTCTGCGCCTCCGCCGACGAGGTGTTTTCTTCAGTCGCCGGCGTTCCGGCGCAGCCGGAAAGGCAGACGAACGCGAGTATCAGTGCAATCAGCCGGACTGTATATTTCAAAGGCGGTAACCTCCGTTTTCCAGAAAATCAACTACGTCGCCGATAAGGCCCTCGGTGTTTGCGCAGAAGCAGTATTTCGCCGCCTTCTTCGCCTCATCGGTCGCGTTTGCAGGGCAGACGCTGATATCGGCGCGCTTCAGCATAGGGACGTCGTTTTCGTAATCGCCGGCGGCGACGAGTTTTACCGGGAGTCCGGTCGTCACCAGCGTATAGGTGCGCAGATAGTCCAGGTGGACCGACTTGTCGGTCCCGCGGGACTGTATTTCAAAATAGGTCATGCCCGATTTGCTCAGACTGAACTGCCCCGGGAAGAGCCGTTCAAGGTCCGAGCGCAGACATTCGATTTTATCCGCCGGAGCTCTGACGACGATCTTGTACCACTTGAGTTCCTCCCAGCGAGCACGCGGCAGAAAGCGGACGCGCTCTTCGCTGACGCGCGAAAGATCGCGAATAAGCATTGGAGATGATTCGTAGTTTTCTCTTGACGTCAGAAAGCCGCCCGGGCAGGAAATTCTGATCCCGCAGCCGGGATACCGTTCAAGTATGAAATCGAGCGCGGGTCCGGCCTCGGGTCCGAGCGGACGCTCGGCAAGCGTCTCGCCCGATTCAAAATCGAAGAGCTGAGCCCCGTTGCATCCGATAACCGGCGCGTTGACGAGTTCGCCGACGTCGGGCAGCGCGTCCCGCACGACGTCTGAATAGCGGCCGGTGGCAATCGTGAAGATGCCTCCGCCCTCGGTGAAGCGTTTCACCGCTTCGATATTCCGCTCGATTCTCGCGGTGTGAGGTCCGAAAAAGGTGCCGTCGAGATCGGTGACGATCAGAAATCCGCGAAAATCACTCATCCGGGTCACCTCCGAAAAGAATATCCCGCGCGCGTGTGAAACCGGGTTCGGGCGGAGCCGTAAAGGTCATGCGCTCTCCGCTTCTCGGATGCGTCAGTTCGAGTCCCGACGCGTGGAGCATCTGCCCGCAGAATAGGGACGGGTGCTTCCGGACGAAAGCGTCCGAGTCGCCGCCGTAGAGCGGGTCGCCGAGCACCGGATGGCCGGTATAGGACAGGTGTACCCTTATCTGGTGCGTCCTGCCCGTTTCGAGGCGGCAGCGCAGGTGAGAATATCTTCCTCTGGACTCGATTATCTCCCAGTGAGTGACGGCTTCGCGCGCCGACGGATCGCCTCGCCTGACTGCCATTTTCTTGCGGTCCACGGGGTTTCTGCCTATCGGCAGATCGATAACTCCGCTGTCTTCTCCCTTTCCGGGACGTCCGATCACAATCGCCTCGTAGATTCTGAACGCGCTGTGTTCTTTGATCTGCGACGCAAGGGATATATGTGAAAAATCGTTTTTTGCGGCTACGATAAGGCCCGACGTATCCTTGTCGATACGGTGTACGATTCCCGGCCGCGAGACTCCTCCTATGCCCGACAGACTTCCGCGGCAGTGATAAAGCAGCGCCGCGCAAAGCGTTCCGTTCGGGTGTCCGGGCGCGGGATGGACGACCATACCCGAGGGCTTGTTGACGACTATTATGTCGCCGTCCTCGTACACGACTTCGAGAGGAATATCCTCGGGGACCAGTTTGTCGGCCGCCGGCGGCGGAAGGAAGGCCAGAATACGGTCTCCCTCCTTGAGCTTTGCGTTTTTCGTGTCCGGCCTGCCGTTTATGAACACTCTTCCTTCAAGGCAGAGCGCCGCCGCGCGCGAACGCGACAGCGGCGTGGGCTCTTCGGACGAGCGGGCGGCAAGAAAGTGATCGAGCCGCGCCGGCAGATCGGCCGCTTCGACCGTATAATCGTAAACGAGGCAGTCGTCTGCGTCGGGACTGCCGTACAGGGCGGTTTCGGCGTCAGTCATTTTCTTTTCCGCCGTCCGTCGTTTCTTTCGCGGCGGCAGCGGCCCTTTCTTCGCGTTCCTTCCTTTCGGAACGGACCGTGTCGATTATCAGATATAGCACGAGCAGTCCGGCTCCCACGCAGGCGCAGGCGTCGGCTACGTTGAATATCCACTTCCAGAATGGGATGAGATAAAAGTCGAGAAAGTCGACGACGTATCCGAGAGAGAGGCGGTCGATCATATTCCCTATCCCGCCGCCGAGCACGAGCCCGAGCGCCGTCGTCAGAAGTTTATTCTTCGGCTTTTTCAGTATGACGAAGACGATTATCCCGACTATCGCGGCGATCGACAGAACTATGAATATCCAGCGGTGGCTGCTCAGCATCCCGAAGGCCGCGCCCTCGTTGCGGATATAGGTGAATCTGAAGACGCCTGGTATGAGATCGACCGACTCCTGAAGGCCGATCGATCCGACGACGGCGAACTTCGTCAGCTGGTCGGCGGCGATTGCCGCCGACGCGATTATAAAGCAGACAAGCATATTATTCCTTGTACTCGAGGATGGCGCGGCAGCGGTCGCAGAGGAATCCGCCGTCTTCGGTCGCGACTCCGGCGGTGCTGTAGCCCCAGCATCTGTCGCAGCGGCAGCCGTCGGCCGGCTCGGTCAGGACCGCGATAGGCCTTCCGTCTTCGGGACGGAAGACGTTGCCTTCTGCCTTTCCTCTGACAACTTTTGCGCCCGAAGTGATAAACACCGACTTGAGTTCGTCAGATGTGAAGCTTTCAAGCAGCGAGGCGGTCTCGTCGTCCTCTGTGAAGATCGTGATCTTCGCGTCGAGCGACTTGCCGATCATCTTATCGGCGCGGGCGATTTCAAGCGCCTTCATTACGTCGTCGCGGAGCTCGAAGAGGCGCTCCCAGCGCTCGATCCCCTCAAATCCTTTGTCGGCCGAAACTTCGGGCATCGGGTTGAGGTAGACGCTGCGGCGGTCGTCTCCTGCGCGGTGCGGCATCGCCTGCCATATCTCCTCCGAGGTGAAGGAGAGCAGCGGAGCGAGCAGGCGCGTCATGGCGTCGATCACTTTGAACATTACCGTCTGCGCGGCGCGGCGCTCGAAAGAGCCGGCGCGCTCGACGTATACTCTGTCCTTCGTAATGTCGACGTAGAGCTTCGACATATCGACGGTGCAGAAGTTGTTTATCGCGTGGCAGACGGTGTGGAACTCGTATCCGTCGTAGCCTTCGCGGCAGACGCGGATCAGAGTGTTGAGCCGTGAGAGCGCCCATCTGTCGATCTCGGGAAGCTTCGATTCGTCGACGCAGTCGCGGTCGGGATCGAAATCGCCGAGGTTGGCGAGTATGATGCGGGCGGTATTTCTGATCTTTCTGTAGGTTTCGGAAAGCTGTTTGAATATGCTGTCGGAGCAGCGTACGTCGACGCTGTAGTCGCTCGAAGCGACCCAGAGACGGACGAGATCGGCTCCGTATTTCTTGATTATTTCGTCGGGCGAGATCGAGTTGCCGAGCGATTTGTGCATCGCCTTTCCTTCTCCGTCGACAGTCCAGCCATGCGTCAGAACGGTGCGGAAGGGGGCTTCTTTTCTTCCCGAACCGATAGCTGTGAGCAGCGACGCCTGGAACCATCCGCGGTACTGGTCGGCTCCCTCGAGATAGAGATCGGCCGGCCACTTGACGTCCTTGACCCAGGCCGGATCGTAACCGCCGTTATCGATTACGGCAAAATGAGTGGATCCCGAGTCGAACCAGCCGTCGAGCGTGTTCTGCTCTTTCGTGAATTTCTTTCCGCCGCAGTGCGGGCAGACGAAACCGGCGCCGAGGAACTCTTCGGGTTCGAGATCGAACCAGGAGTTCGATCCCTTGACGGCAAAGGTTTTCGACACTTTGTCGATGGTTTCGGCGTTGCATATCGCCTCGCCGCAGTCTGCGCAGTAGAAGACGGGGATCGGCAGGCCCCAGTGGCGCTGTCTCGAGATGCACCAGTCTGCTCTCTCGCGGACCATCTGAGTGATTCTCTCTCCGCCCCATGCGGGCTGCCAGACGACCTTCTCGCAGGCCGCGGCCGCGGCGTCCTTGAAGGCGTCGACCGAGCAGAACCACTGAGGAGTGGCGCGGAAGATTATCGGGTTCTTGCATCTCCAGCAGTGCGGATATGAGTGCTCGATTCTCTCGAAAGCGAACAGAGCTCCGCTCGCCCCCAGGTCCTCGAAGATGACTTCGTTCGACTTTTCGTAGTAGAGTCCGGCGTATTTTCCGGCGGCCTCGGTCTGGTATCCGCGGTCGTCGACCGGGACGGCGATCTCGATTCCGTATCTCTTTCCGGTCAGATAGTCGTCGGCGCCGAATCCGGGAGCGGTATGGACGCAGCCGGTACCGCTGTCCATAGTAACGTAATCGGCGTTGACGATCAGACTGTCGATGTCGAGGAAGGGATGCGAGGCGGTCATATACTCAAACTCGCTGCCCCTGAGCGTCGCGACGGTGCGGTATTCCGTCACGCCGCCCGCTTCCATCGTGTGCGCTGCAAGCGGCTCGGCGACGATATAATACTCGCCGTTCGCCTCGACTACCGCGTAGTCGTCGGACGGGCTCAGTGCGATGGCGCGGTTGCCCGGCAGCGTCCAGATCGTCGTCGTCCAGATGATGAAATAGGTCTTGGAAAGATCGCAGATACCGGCGAGCTTTCCCTTGTCGTCCTTGATCTTGAACTTGACGAAGACCGAGGTGCACTTGTCGTCGCTGTACTCGATCTCGGCCTCGGCGAGCGCGGTCTCGTCGTGCGGGCACCAGTAGACCGGTTTGAGTCCCTTGTAGATGTATCCTTTCGAATACATATCGCCGAAAACGCGGACTTCGCGCGCTTCGAACTCGGGCGCCATCGTCACGTAGGGGTGATCCCAGTCGGCGTTGACGCCGAGACGGCGGAACTCGTCGCTCTGTCTCTTAACGAAATCGGCGGCGAAGTTATGGCAGGCGCTCCGGAACTCGGATATGCTCATCGATTTGCGGTTGAGCTTGTTCTTCTTGATGATCGCGCTCTCGATAGGCATGCCGTGGTTGTCCCAGCCGGGTACGTAGGGCACGCGGTATCCGGTCATCACCTTGGATTTATTGATTATATCCTTGAGGATTTTGTTGAGCGCGTGGCCCATATGGATATCTCCGTTTGAGAAGGGAGGGCCGTCGTGGAGCACGAACTGCGGTCTGCCCTCGCTCTCCTTGAGCAGGAGGTCGTAAAGACCGATTTCGTCCCAGTATTTCATCATTTCGGGCTCTCTCTGCGGGAGATTCGCCCTCATAGCAAATGAAGTTTCGGGTAGATTGAGTGTTGATGTGTAATCTTTTGCCATAACTGTTTCGTCTCTTTCGTGTTATATTTCGTCGGTTGAAATTATCCGTTTTTGTTTTCCATACGGCTGTGAATCTCGCGCAGTCTCGACCTGATATCGGCCATCGATCCCGGAACCGTCGCCTGAGGAGCGGGTTCGGGTTCGGGCTCAGGTTCGGGAGCGGGGTCAGCTTCCGGCTGAGGTTCGGGTTCGGGCTGCGGTTCAGGTTCAGGTTCGGGCTCGATTTCGGGCTCGATTTCGGGCTCGGGCTCCTGATCGGGTTCGGGTTCGGGCTCGGGCTCGGAAGGCGCTATAGGCGCGGGAGCTTCTTCTTTACGATGCGAGAAGAGCGATCCGAACGACTTTTTCAGCCGTTTGAGTATATCCTCTTCCTGCTCGGGTTCGGGTTCCGGTTCGGGCTCGGGCTCCGTAATCTCTTCGGGAGCGGCAGGCTCTTCGGGAGCGGGCTCTTCGGCGGGAGCGGGTTCGGGCTCGCTCTGAGTCTTTGCGTAAAAGGCGCGGAGAGCGGCGAAAACGTCGTCCTCGGGTTCCTGCTTCGGCTCGGGCTCGGGTTCGGGC
>LXOW01110010.1_pt1 | contig 14219 bp, 11 predicted proteins | sample 1368591 | NCBI WGS metagenome assembly LXOW01 (sample SAMN04884650, study PRJNA319009) | bovine gut metagenome | isolation source: Cow rumen | host: Bos taurus | place: Italy: Legnaro (PD) | collected 2014-07-09
ACGGATTCGTCGACCCATACGTTCACTGTAAATCTGACGAAAGGCGAGAGCAAGTGGCTTAACTTCTCCGTCGTTGGCAAGACGTGCAGTATCTGCGACGGCGAAGTGGAGTCGGACGCGGCGACGGATTCGGTTGAAATCGACGTGTACAAAATATGGTTCATAACGCCGAGCGGCGACCCTGCCAGCGAGCCGCATTCGAGCGGCGTCGGGAAAAACGAGTTCACATACGAAGACAAAAGCGAGGCTGACGGGGGGCTTCCTGTCGCATATATTAACTTGAATGTCGGCATAGATCCTGCAATTTCCGGTGATAGGGATTACAAAGGCAAGTTTGAAATTTCTGAGATAGAGGGTGTGGCGCTTGAATGGGATGACGAAGGCGATGGTCTGGTAGGAGCGCAAGATGACATTGAGGATAGCAGGAACCATTTTGCCGCGCGTCCAAAATACAAGAACTATCCTCCGCACAATTCTGGATTCGGAAGAAAGACGGCGCGATTCACTTTTGCCGGTACGACCATTGGGAACGATTATGAGGTCTTCTTTCAGAAGGGGGGCAACAACCATCCTGCATGTACGACTTGCCCAGGGTGTTCCAATTGGTTTTATTATTGGAGAGAGGGGGATGTGTGTTCAATACCTAAGGATGCGATATGGAGCAAGGCTGAGGGGGGACATGAAAGAGACTTAGGTTGGTATAATAACGGGATAATCCATTTGACAGATTTAGCGGCCGGAGATAATTCTGACCCTAAGACGCTTACTGCATCGTTTGCGATTTCTACATGCCAATTCGCGATTAAAAGAAGTTCAACTAACTATCCGGACGTAACGGAAAAATCCAAGGGTGAAAAAGGATATGCTTATTATGTAGAGCCAGAAATAATTATATCCGACCCTGAAGAACATAAGGTAAATGCAATTGGCGGCGATGGCAGGGGGATTGGATGTGCCGCCCAGACGGCTGTTCATGAATTAAGACATAGAGCATTTGATTTGGCCTATGAAGAAACGCTGCGCCAGGTAAAGGCAACGGATGCCACATTGCACGAGATTGAAAATGAGTTCGGATATGATAGTTGGGAGTACGCGTCTGCGACGGCTAAGTACGATTCATTGATGTGCTTTTGGAATGATGGGGATGACGATGATGTGATGGATGGAGAAGAGAGCCGAGGGGATGGCGGTATATTTTCAGATGTAATGAACCCCGACACATATAATTTTGCACAATATTTTTCAGCACAAAGTGGATATGATAAATGTGGAGACCAGGAGATTCGCGCGAGGGCGGCAGAGCCAGGCGCCGAGTATCATGTTGAGCTGGATTGGGCTAATCCTGGGTGCCAGTATAGTAACAAGCCTTTTGGGCCGAAGAAATAGGAGGGGAGGTTGAAATGTTGATTATTAAAATTTGTTTAGCGTTAATGGTGGTATTTTCGGCAGTATTTGCTGAGGCGACTCCGCAAGTGGTGAAGGACTTTGCTGCATGGATATCAGACGTGGAATATGATTCGACAAACGATTGTTATGTCGTTCGCTATCGGCCGACAGCGAAGTCATACGCGAGTGTCTACGAGGGGAGAAGTCGGGAATCGCAGAAAATCCAGCCAGGAGAGAGTTATGTTCTTGCTCTTGGTAAGGAGGTAACGTTGACGCAGCATGCACATGCATGGTGCAGAGTGACGTTTACAAACGGGGTTTCCAACTTGAATGGAGTCGCGTTGCCTGCTGAATTTAAGAATGCTGGGCGACAATTACTAATACAAGGTAGCTATGCAGTGGATCGTGAGGTTTTTAAGACGTATTTATTTATCGTGAACGCAGAAGGTGCGGCTTACGATGTCTCGTCCAGCACAAAGTTTCATTTCGGACTTCCGTTTCACGCGCCGGGGGTCAAGACGAATTCCAAGCTTGACCGTAGCATGGAAAACATTCAGCGATTGTTTTTCAAAGAGGGAATTCAGTTTTGCAAGGCGGCGCAAGACAATCCTACTGTTCGAGCGATGAAAGATGTCGTGAAAGAGGGCATGACAAACGCCGTTGCAGCCACAGTGCAGGTGGGCGGCGCATATATTATAAACGAAGGCGCCAGGACTCGCCTTCTCGAGTTGAACTCTAAGTATGCCCAGTTGCTTCGCAAGGTTGAAGAGAGCAAGATGCAATACGCCTGTGTCGTCTTCTGCACGCGGGAAAATAATGATGTGCGAATCGTCGCGGTGGCGCGAGTTGCAGACGGCCCCAAATGCCGGATGTGGTGGTATGAAGGTGTAAGCGGAAACCCGTCGTTGATTTATTCTCGCGATTGCCAGAAATCGACAGGCGGCTATTATGAATATGGAGATGCTGGAGACCTCCGCAATCTTTGCCTTTTCAAAGATGGGGTGAATACTTCCTATCATACCATTAAAGATGGTGTGCTACAGAAGTCCTCTGATATGGAGAAGGCGCAGGCGTTCATTTCGAAGGTTGAGGAAATGTTCGCCCGATACGTTGAGTTGGACACGACGGGAACACTGAGGGCATTTGTCGAGACGCTGAACTCTAAGCCTACGCCTGGAAGATGAAGCGAATTGCATTATTCTTGTTACTTTCGTTTGTGCGGGCGGTGCTTATGGCACATGTCGCTTTTTCTGCCGCCGTCCCCCACCGGACAATCGAGATGGTGTCCATCGCGGCCGAGGGCGAGCTTGCGAAGGAACTTGGGCGATATGGGATGACCGCCTGGAGGACGGTGAACAGGGGGCCGAAGTTCTCGTGCCTCGCCTACACTCCGCCAAATGCCGGCCGAAAGCCCATCCCACTCGTCGTCTACATCCCCGGGAAAGGCGAGATCGGGCCGGACCTGCTCAAGCAATTCCACCAGCGGACGTTGTTCAACCTCGTCACTTCGCAGAAATTCCAGTCGAGGCATCCATGCCATCTGCTCGCGCTCTCCCCGCCCGCGGAGGCGACGACGCTTGTAGGCGGCGGCCTCGGCTGCCCCAGCCGCGTCCAGCAGATGCTTCGCGCGATCGTCTCGTGGATGGAGTCCAACGCCGCGNNGCCGCCGCAGTCCCCATCTCCTCTGGCTGTCCGCATCCGGAATACGTTAGCGAGTCGTCCCCGGGCAACTGGTGGCACGTGTACAACGAGCTCGATTTCGCGGGCTGCGAGCGGATGTTCGCCGAACTCAATGCGTTCAAGGACCGGGTGAATGCGCTTGGCGGGGATTTCAGAATGGGCACCTATCCAAAGGCTGGGCACGACGCCTGGACGGCGGCGTGGCGCGAGGACGAGCTGTGGGACTGGATGTTCTCTAAGTCCACGGCGCGCGGTGCGTCGCGCCGCAGCCGTGATGGCGCCGCGGCCGCGCCTGTCTCGCTCGCAGAATCCGTCTGCACGTCGTCGGTCTTGGGCGAAGACTTGGCGCATGGCCCCGAACGGGCCGCCGACGGCCTGAAGGCGACGGCGTATGTCGCAGCTCGGCCGTTTTCGAAAGGCGATTGGTGGCGGATAGACTTTGCCGCCCCGGCGAGCGGCCGCGTAAAAGTCGTGCTTGGCGATTCGCTTGGCAATAAAGTCCCCCATGGTGCCGTCGTCGAGGCGACCTATGATGGGCGGACGTGGCGAAGTGAGTCGTTCCAGAAGGGCAAGGAGCGCATTTGCGAATTTTCGCTTCATAACAAGGCAAGGGCGTTGCGGATAGGTGTGACGGGACGAGAGCCGGTTCCGTTCGCCGTTAACTCCGTCTCCCTTTTCCCGGGCAGGCCATGAATCGCCGCGTGACACGCGCGAGGATCCTGCGGGTTGCCGCAGCTGTGGTTGCCGTCGCTACGGTTGCCGTTGGGGCGGCGAGGGTCTATGACGTCTTTTGCCGCGAGCGGACTCCGGAATTCGTCGGCGATTATCGTGCGATTGCCCGCGACGTGCCGTCCGGGCCTGTCGCCATGTTGTGCGATGATGCTGGCGATGTCTCGCCTATCGAGAGGACGAAGCTTGCCGTTCTTGACTGGGAGCTGTTCCCCGATGCTGTGCTGCCCATTGAGAAGTCTGCGCTCGCGGAATGGAATGGGGTTGTCGTGGACTCGGTCCATGTTTCCGATCGGCGAAAGATGCTTTTTGAAAGGGCCTCATTTGTGCCGCTTGCCTCGAATGGCTCGGCTGCGGTGTGGGGTCGGCGCGGGAAAGAATGCGTCCCCCGGCCTCGCGACGGCGGTGTCTCGCTCGCGAGGGAGTTCGGTGGAGCGCTCGCCGCTTTGGCATTGCTTGTCTATTCGTGGGTTGCGGCCCGCGGCGGGGCGTTTCGTTTCAAGGTGCTGGATCTCTCGTTGGCTGCACTTGCGTTTGCAGTGCTTTCAGCCGTTTCACTCAAGGTGGGGTTTTCCGCGCCGAACGGCTTTGCCGTCTATGCGGGGAAGGCGAAGCTTCTTCTTGCGGCCGGCGGAGTTCCGCAGGGCTTCTGGACAAGCCCGGAGTTTGCGGTATGCCAGCCGTCGTATCCCCCGGGAATGGTGTTCCCCGCGATTGTGTCGTTCGCAGTATCCGGCGGTTTCGGCGAGAACATGCTGCAGCTGTTTGTTCCGCTTGCGCTGGCGTTGCTGTTTCTTGAGATCGTTGGCGAAGGGCCGCGTTCGCCGATTCGCTCGCTGATCGCCTTGTCGTTCGTGCTGTCGCCGCTCGCCATGAGGATGGCGGCGGGGTATTATGCCGAGCCGATGGCGGCGCTGCTCGTGGCGATGGGGCTGAATGCCGTCAAGCGCGGGCGGTCGATGCGCGGGTGGGCGCTGGTCGGTGTCGCGGCGCTGTTTAGGTTGGAATGCTTGGTTCTTGCCGCGGCGCTGCTGCTCTGCGGCGGCGTCTGCCGAGAGTCCGGGAAGAATGACTTGAAGTGGTGGTTGCGCACGGCGCTCTGTCTTTCCCCTGGCGTGGCGTGGAATGTTTTTGCAATACTGCATGGGGCACATGTGCAGGGCTTCGATTTCTTTTCTTTCCCGTCGCCACATCGGATTTGCGTCGCTTCCGAGAGTGCATTTGCAAGCGTTCTGTTCCTTCGAAACGGTCTCGTCCCCCTATGCCTTGTTGCAATCGCCGTCGCGATATCGATTGTGCACGGAGAGAGAATTCTCGCGAGAAAATGGCTTCTTGCGTGTTTTGCCGCGCTGCTGGCTGGAATCGCCATCTTGGGCTTTAACGAGTCGGCGCATTACGCATGGATCGTGGACAATGTCATGCCGCGCTTTGTGTGGCTATGCGCATTGCCTTTGCTCGTGTCCGATGGCGATATGGCATTGGTTCTCTTGAGGGACGTCTCCGTATCCCGCTCATTCTCGTCGGCCGCGAAGTTTACGAAATTGTAAAGTTCACAGGGCGGTATTATTTGCTATGATATTGGCACATGAAGATGTTGTCCGCAAAAAGAGAGGAAGAAGATATGAGGCGTAAAAACAGATTTGGTACTACAGAAGTATCGAACATGGAGTCGAAAGAATCATTCAGTATAGATCACTATTGCAGCGAGCATTACAGGCAAGCTGTGTTCACGGCCGTATTCTCTTTCGTTAAAGGATATGGCGAATTGATGTTCGCATCGTTGGAGTTTGTCCCAAAGTTCATGGGAGCTTGCTGTGGGATAGACGATGAGCAGATGGCAAAAGTCGGTGAACGAAGGATGTATTTCACGCGCCATGTAATCGACGATGTTTTACAGGCGTTGGACATGTATAGGCAAATGACACGAACAGGTCAAGTCCAGATGCCATGGCAGAAAGGCCCTCCACTTAACATGATACCATATAGCCAAGAGCCAACGCTCTCTGCTGATGGTGCCATTTGTCTCGAGGAATTAAATAGTGGGGATTCAAAAACTGAGCCATTGCTTGTGTATTTCCCACGGTTGGAAGAGCCTTTCTACATCGACAATCCGCCCTTCAGGAGTTCAACTTTTAGTGGCGCACTAGTGAGTCACGTGATGCTCAAAGACCGCAATAGAGGATTGGAGAACTTCTTAAGTGACAAGGCGATCTCGCAGTGGATAGAAGATAGGTTGATGTGGCCATTGAACGAGAACCTCGAATATATCGGCAGTTTTTCTTGCATATTCCCCAATCCGTACTACTGTCGGTCGCGTATGCGTCTTGTCCCGCGGACGAATGGAGGCAAAGACTCGGTCCGGGTGGTGTTTGACCGTGACTGTTCGAGTCAAGGCCTATCGTTGCAGTTGCAGGAACGGGTCAGTTTCAATCTTGGGCCAGTGCGGGAGATCCCAATTGACAGTCGCGTTGTCGAGGTTGAGCTGACCGGTTGCAGTGACGAAGTGGGTTACAGGGTGTTGGACAAAAATGGACAGATTCTTGAACATCATGATTTTGCGCCGTTCATTCGTGGAATCAATGTGGATTTCTCGATAATAAAACCTAGAAAGAGCAAAAAGTACTTGGGTGGTGGCAAGGTCCTTCTGTCAAGTTCGGGGTTGCGGATTCCTGGAAGTCATATGAAGTGTGTCAAGGAGCCGGAACTGGAGTTGCAGCACAAGCGTGCGGTTTTCCGTTTTGCACGAGAGGCAAGAGACAAAGCGAAGTTTCAATATCTATATTTTAGCCAGAGAAAAGAGGCCGAGCGCAGGATATGGGGGATTATCACATCAGCACGAGAGAGCATTACGATTATTGACCCATATTTTTCTGATGCGTCGATCGAAGATTTCATTGAAGATTTGGATGGTCGGATAGAAGTCTCCGTTTGTTGCTCGTCTGGCGCACTTAAAAGCAATGAGAGCAATGCGCCTGGGAAACGGCTTTTGGAGAAAGTGGAGCGACTTGTCCAGGGCGGGAGAAAGATAACGGTAGATGTCGCAGGCCACAGTTATATTCATGATAGGTTTATTATAGTTGACAAACACGAGGCATGGTTGCTGGGGTCATCAGTGGCGACGTTGGGGGACAGTTTGAGTGCCATAATAAAGTTGGAAAACGGCGGCGAGGTGTCGGACGTGCTTTTGGAACATATAAAGAAAATGCCAGGTAGGCAATCTCTCAAGAAATGGCTTGAAAAATCGGATCAAGAACGAAAACGGCAGGCAAAATTGGGAAACATAAGCAAATGTCATGATAATTAAAAATGGTAAATGCCCAATGAGACATCGTATAACCATAAAGATTCAGGAACTTCATGAACCTAGGGAAGAGAGGCGCGCCGATTCGAATAGCGGAGAGAAGCAGCAAGAGTGCTTGCTTCGTTTCCCATTTTTTAACAAAGTTTGGAATGGCGGCAACATAGATGAGTACGAAGGTGATACTCTTGATCATTTCCCGGAGACGTATAACGTCAGGGCAATGATTTCCAAGGACGAATACAATAAGTTTTCAACATCGCCGGGTGACAATTATTTCTGGGGAAAATTGAAGAGCTGTCCTGCTTCGGAAATATATTTCCTTGATTCATATTTCTCGGCGGCAAACCTTGCGCGGTTGTTGAATATTGCAAATAGCATGGATTGTCAAATAGATCGAACAACAACGCACATTGTCATATATACGTGCGTGGGTGATGAATGGAAAAAGTTGAAAAATGAGTTTGGGAAGCGTCATGCTAAATATTCGTGCTTGGAAAAGATGACGATCACAATTTGTTGTGTCGAGAAGAGTATGGCATCGAAGATGCATGATAGGTTTGCTTTGCTCGGCAATCTACTCTGGCACTTTGGCGCGTCTGCTGGCGCGATGCATACAAACATCAACGCATATTCAGGACCTTGGCTGGACAAAGACGGCAAGTGTATGGAATTTATGCGTGATCTACATAATCATCATGTCGTAGATGAGGTGTCTACGACATGCAAGGAGATGGGCAATGACTAAGATAGACATTCGTAATGCGCAGAAACTAGAAACGATGCTTGTGGATGAAAGCTCGGCGTCCCTGGCGGATGTTCTTGGCATTATTGCGAAATTACCACGTCTCGACGAAGGTGCCGAATCCTTAAATGTCACCGCGCCTGTTGATGTGCTTCATGGATATTTCCAAGGGCAGGATGAATTGTGGGGCATATCGGAACGCTGCTTTTGGGCGTTGAACAATAAGGTGCAGGCGTTGAATTTTAAGGACTACTTCAGATGCATTGAGGCATTGCCGGACGTTAAAATGGCCTGCAGTGTAATGCGCCTGATGGTTTGGGGCTTGGGCAAGGAGGAGCATAAAGAAAAACTTTCGGCATTTGCAGGGCAGATTCCTTCGTTCCTGTCAGGTGGCAAGTGGAACGGCGGCGTAACCGCTTTTCTTGCAATGCGCGGCGCGATTGACTGCGTGGACTATAGACAAGATGGACAGACGAATGTCGTGCTTTCCATCGTGCGGAACAGGTCGGGGCTCGAACGGACTGTTGCGGCAATTGCGGCTATATCTCTCGTAGTTCGGGCGTTGTCAGGTAACCTCGACGAAGGAGAAGGTTGGCGCAACGAGGTCAAATATTCGCGTCAAATTCAGCTGCTGGATTTGTATAGGACGCTTAAGGAGGAAAACAAGGAGTGGCTGAAGGATGCCACTTTCCATTTGATCGCCCCGCTATTGTTTGGGTTGGATGTTGAGCGTGACTGGAAGTGTACGGAGGAAAGCCGAAACACAGGGCTGCCAACAAAAGGCGGCATATTCTCTTATGCAGAGGCGATAATCGTTGCGTGTGCCAGCGGCATTGTTTTGACACGGGATGAATGCGTCAAGGCTTGCGCCCTTGCCCTTTATTGCGGAGACAGGTCTCATGTGTGGAGACAGGGAGTTTTTAAACCAGTTGCTCTCTTTATGGCGGATTTAATCGTGCGCTTTGACGACAGCAAGGTTGTTTGGCAGGAGGTGCGTAATAATACTCGGCATCTGGTCTATCGCGGTTTGCATGAATATCACACTGCTTCTGCCGTGTCGCTTTCCGACCGTGTAGAGATATTTGTCTGGACGGCATTTTCCATAGTGTGCGATCTTTGCAACAAAGGCAAGAAGAAAGCTGCTATGGAAGTATGGGCTCCTGCCTGGTGCGAATGCGTGACGGCGCTTTATGCTTTGACGTTGATTAACGGTTTCATACCGCTCATACAGTATTTCTTTGTGAAGGCGGCGTTGTGCTTTACGAGCGAATCCAAGCTTGTTCCGTCTGGGGCTGAATTGCTGAAGCAACTGCCGTTGGTGGAACTGCGACCAGATGATTGCATTGACTGCGCTGATGTGTGCATCAAAGCCCTGAAAGGCAATCTAGACGATGTTGCGCTTGCGAGGATACATGCAAAGGATCCAAATCTGGCAAGACTTGTTGATGACGAGACAGTTGTATAAGTACCCAAAGTGAGATGATTCAAGTGCGCGATAGTGGGTCGTCTCGATTGTTGTCATCGGTCTGATGCCGCGTCTGTGACTGGGCTCGAAGAGTGACCGTAAAATTGGCTTTTGCTTTGTGCATCTGTAATGATGACAAGCAACCGCAGGAAAGGAGACGACATAATGCAAGAGAATAGAGGTGGCGGCAGTGATGTGTTTCGGGCTTGGACAAGCGGAGCGTCGTTGCCTGAGGTTGTTGATGTTCTTCGACCCAAAATGCTCGTCCACCTACGAGATGACATTCTTCCGTTCTGGATGACCAGAGCCGTGCAAGGAGAGCCAGTTGGATATTTCCCAACCTACATTTCACAAGATGGCAAACCAAATATGACGAAGCCTTTCTACACGCGGATGCATGGAAGGCAGACTTACTCATATCTTGCCTCATACTTGTTGGTGCAAGACGAGCGACTTCTTGCCCTTGGCAAAGCGGGCCTTGCGCGGCTATCTAAACTGCGCAACCCCAAGGGAGGGTACTACTCGACATCGTTGCCAAATGGTGTGCCGCAGGATACGCCAATATCAATACAAGACCAGTGCTATTCTGTATTCCCATATATAATGGCGTATAGGATTTTGGGCGAAAGGGAATATCTTGATATCATGTGGAACTTCGTGGATTTTATAAACGATGGCCCATACAGGAGGGACGGGAGATATGTTGATTCTCTTTTCCCAGACATGACTTCAATCGCGCCATTCCAGACGGGTAAATTCAATATTGTGTCTGTCATTGACTTCCTCAACCTTATTCTCATACCTCTTCTGCAGGCATCGCCTGAATCCGAAGTAACGGAATATCGCATGATGCTTCTTGTGAAATGGTGTGATATGCTTATCGACGGCTTTTTTGCGGGGGGTATATTCTGGAACGATGTTGAGAACAGATCGGACTGGTCGGCCAGACATGTAGATTTGGGGCACACATCAAAAGCATATGGCGTATTGCTTAAGGCGTCGCAACTGTTGAAGAGATTGGGGTTCGAAACATCTAGATACGACCTGATTGCCAAGATGTATCCACCGATTGCAAGAGCTGCTTCAGATGCGGATGTCGGATGGTTGACGGATTTTGATGGTTGCCCGACAAGATTCAGGCGGACACCGCTGCAATGGTGGAGGCATATCCTAATTGATCAAACGGTGCTTCTTTTCTCCCATGTGGACGAAGATCTTGCTGGGCTGCTTGTCAACGGCGTAGAGGCGTGGTTGAGATTGCCATATGCAGATAGGATTCGCCCTGTAAGAGGAATCCGAGAGGCTCTTCGTCCGGACGGGACGCCGTTAGACGACTCCGATGCACTTGAGTCCAAGGCAAATTGCTGGAAGAATGGATATCACGAAGTGGAACATGTCTTGAGTTTTTTTGAGGAAGGAGGTGCTTATGCGCAAAAATAAAAAGCGTATTGCATACCTGACACCGATTGCCACTGTGATAACAGCGTGCATCCCGATTCTTAAGTTTGCAACATTCGGATTTGCGGCGCTTGTTGCCGTGGCCGTATTTGTCATGTTAGTGGGGGCGTGTCTTATTATGCATGCTTATAATAGGCTTTGCTTGCCGAGCGAGTTAAAAACTGTGAGGCATACAATAGCCAGGATAAGAAAAGAATATCTTGCAGACTGCCATTTGCGTCCTATGTGGCCCAGAAAGTACGAGCAGCTCTGCTTTTGTCTGCAATGCCACATACTTTTCTGGAATGTGCGAATGCTCCATCCTGGATTGGGTAAGGTGCTCAAAGGGGGTGCGCACTTAGATAGTGAAGGAATAGGATTGACACTGGAGAACACATTGGCAAATCTTGGGTTCTGCCTTGCCAAAGACAGCCTCATCGATGCGGTCGTGGATTGGGCGGCGGTCGGTGAAGACGAAAGCAGCCCAGCCATGGGTATAAACAGCCGGGGAGAGGACTTGGAGCCGGATTATTCCATCAGGAACAAGCGTTGCCTGTCTGGTAAGATATTGGATCGTATCGAGACTTGGTTTGGCAATTATGGCGATGGAGAGCCAAAACCGGTGTCCATTCTTCTAATTGGGGCGAATGACAGGGAACTCACGAGAATGATAATAGAGGGCATCCGCGACTACCGAAAGTGTTCTAACATTCGCCTCTCGATGACGGGCATGACCAAGATGAACACTGATTTCATACGAAGTAGATTTGTGGGAGACGACGAAAGCGGAAACGCAGACCGCGTTTACATATGTCAAGAACAGGACCGGTACGATATAATAATAGTTACGCACTATTACCAGCATCACTGCGAAGAATGCTTTAGGCGCGAGCTGCCGGCCTACTCGTCTAGGCTTGATGCCAATGGCATAATGGTGTGGCTTTCGGCGATTTCACGCACGGATAAGCATGATGAATACGTATGCGAAGGCTGTACCCCGATGAACCCCATTCTTACGCATGATGGTGCTGATGAGTCGGCCTTGTACGCAGAGGTCGGGAAATATCCTGCGTCCAGGGATTTGCATTACATACAATATAGTCCCATATATGAATTTTCTGCGCATCGGACTTTGCTCGGAGACGAGTTTCCTCGGACGTTTTTTGTGTCCAAGGAAGTGCTTGCCAAGCGTGGAATGGCTGAGATTTTTAGGTCGTACCTGCTTTGGGAGTGTGAGATGGACGAACGTCAGAAGCGCAGAGGGAGTCTGATGTTCAGATTCAGGGAGTCAAATTGTGTTACTCGTCCTCTTGTTGAACGCCAGGAGATTCCGGAAATTGCCGTTGAGTCGGAGATAAAGTCTGTGTCGGAGGCGTATGGGATATCGTCTTATGTGTTGTTGTCTGCCGTGTATAAGGACACGCGGGGCAAGATATACTTCGTTATCACGACAGGGACTGACCAATATGTGTGGAACAACGGCCGCCGTATGGACGAGGAGCGCGTAACCATATATCCCGCGGTGCGGTATGACCTTGCACGGAGGGATCGCGAGCAAAATCTTTCGATTCGCGAGCAAATCCTTAAGTGCATAAAGAAATGGAAAGGCGCGAGTTACGATTGTCGTTATGCTGATCTTTTGCAGAAAAATCCTTGTGCCAAGGAAAATGGTGACACTGTCTGGCGGTTGCATACGCATATCAAGGACGTGGATCTTAATGACTATATGATAGTTGTACGTGATGTCGGCAATGCCGCGTCGGAATCATTCTACATTGCGGCGTTCCCGACGAAGCGTTATCTTACTGCACACGGCTTTGCAAAACTGCTTGGCCGTATGAACAGGTTCAAATTGATGCGCAGTTCACTGCCAGAAAGCAATGATAGAGGATTCAGACCCACACTGGCCTGCTCTGCGACATGGCTTTGTAGCTATAGGAACTTGAAGCATGCTTTTCGTGGTGCTGGTCTTGATATAGATTTCGAATCCTGTTACTTCCACAAGTGCTATGGCTCGTTGCCGAAGAACTCCGGCGAGGAGAAACGGCTTATAGGGTTTGATGTGGCCTTGGCTGAAAGTCAGGTTTCTATAGCCAAGGACAAGGCGTTTAACAAGCTGGGGTTGCAGGATAGGCTGAGGCTGCTGGAGACAATGAATGTGCATGATTTACTATTGTTCGCGACGAAGTCACCATCGTCGCGTCTCCATCGGTTGTGCCGCGGCATATAGTCGTGATGGAGCAATGTAGTGCAAGTCGGTACATTCGCGTTAGATAAAGAGCTGTAAGTGGTTTGGACTGCAATGCTAGTAGCTTCTATTCAAAATGTAACCGTGATAGCGTGTTGTTCTAATTATTGTCGTCGCTCCGATTGTATCGATCTTCTTTCTGATGCTGCAGATGTGCCTCTCTACAACGGTTGTCTTTTGCCGCGCATTACTTCCGAGGGCGATGCGCAGCAGCTCGTCGGACGAGATCTGCCGCCCCGGATTGCGGAAAAGATAGGCGACGATCTTTGACTCGCAGAGTGTGAGGAACTCCATGCGTTTACCATGCCGTAGTGCCTGAAGCTGGACGTCATAAGCAAGATCGCCGATAGTGAAGTTTTGCGACATGTCGCTTGATGTCTGGTTCATGATGTTTAATCTACTGTTCTGACTATGACTCGAGTTGCATCGCTGGTTGCAAAAAAGGGCGATAAGAGATGGGCGTCTCAAAAGTTTGTTGACTGACTACCACAGGTTGTTCTCCCAGAAGAGCTGAAGGAGATGTTCGCTGTTCATCGGCGTTCCGGGCGGGATGGGGCGNNCGCAGTCGCGGGAATCTGTTCGTGTAGGCGGGGAGCGTGACGAGCGCACCGGCGCGTATGAGGCGCTGAAACGAGTTCGACATTGCCGTGAAGTCGGAGAACATGATGTCGTAGTCCTTCATGATGTACGCCGCGACGATGTCGTTCGTGTTCGCCGCAAGCCGCGACTGCGCAAGTTCAAGGACATTTGAATACATGCCGCTTCGCCAGTCGTTTGTGACGGCATGGTAGGTGTTCTGGGTCGGTGCCGCATTGATGGCGAGCGCGGTGGCTGATAATGCGGCCATGATCGTTGTTCTTGCTTTCATTTGTTGTTTCCTTTATTTGTGTTAGTTCTGCTGCAGGTTTTCGCGAACGATTCCCGGCGACAGGAACTGCCGGTTGTGGTCGAAGTCTGTCGTCAGAGTCTCGGCATGATTGTCGGTATTCGCAGGATTTGGCCAAAGCGCGAAGACCTTGTCGTTTTCCACTTCTCCGCCGGCGACGAGAGACCACATGTTTGTCGCGAGCGTCGTTGTGCATTCGACGAGGTTGGTCCATGAAGAGCTCGCAAACTCCTCGCCGACGGCCCAGCTCGTGCTCCCCGTGGCGTCGTTTGCCATCCCACGGGCGTATTGGGACGCCCTGCGCAGTATCCACCAGACGCCGACGGTCTCCGTTCCGTATCCGGC
>LXOW01021717.1_pt1 | contig 14218 bp, 13 predicted proteins | sample 1368591 | NCBI WGS metagenome assembly LXOW01 (sample SAMN04884650, study PRJNA319009) | bovine gut metagenome | isolation source: Cow rumen | host: Bos taurus | place: Italy: Legnaro (PD) | collected 2014-07-09
TCATCACCGAATTCGAATGATTCAACGCCCTGCATCATTGGCTCTTCCTCCGGCGAAAAATGATGTGGTCCATATAAGTTTCGGTTGCCGATCGTCAACTCGAGCCGTACAAGATTATCCCCAGGCTTCATCGCCGCTGAACAATCGATCTCCTGACCAAATAGGAGGGTTCCGCAATCGACATCCCCCACACGGATGACCGCGGCATGCCAACGTCCCGGAATGAAAAGGCACACATGATCGGTGGTGCATGAAATCGTTGTTTCCAAACAGATTTTGCCTGCAAAGAACGGATAACCGCCTTGAACCAATCCGGTCAAGGATTTCGGCAATTCACCGATAACGAACTCATCCGCCGTCCAAACGCGGGGGCAATTCCCTCTTTGAAAACCTGTCTTTGAATAGACGCCGAATGCTCCACGCAGAATCAAAGGCTCCAATTCGTAGTCATAGACCAAACAGTTTTTTAAACCCTCGGTCACGTCCGGATCAAACAGAACGCGATAAACATTATCATTCTGTTGATAATCGCAAACAACAACCAGTTCATTCCTGCCAGGGCGTACCAAAGCGGCAAGATCGCGGTTACCCTTTTCAAGCGGAAGGTCATTAAAAATTACCTGATCCGTTTCGGCAAGGTACATTTCAAAGCGAAGTGTTTGCGGAACGACCTCCACATTGAAACCGTATTTCAAATACAGTTTCCCATGATACCGCGATTTCAAAAGCCGCCGCAACACATCATTTGGGCACCAAGACCGGATTCTTCAATATAATGCCCCGTCAACCTGACATGGTGAGTATCGCACCAATCATACACCATTTTGGCAAAGGATGCCAGCATCAGCCGTTGCATACCCGACCAATACCGATACCGAAAACGACGATACCCTTTTTTCTTCAGAAAAAGAAGACCGATTCCATCTAAAATGTCTTCATGTAGTTCTTTTTCAAAATATTCGCGTATCATGACCGTATACGGCGTCTGCCAGCGATAATACTGCGGTTCATCAGTGAAAAAGCCGCAAATCTCTTTTGAAAAACGATCCCCGAAGCAGGCAAGGTACTGTTCGTGCGTCAACTGAAGAAACTGTTCGACCACATCCGGATTTAAGATATCCGCTGTGGCACTGGATAAATGCTCATAGACATTCAGATATTCGCCCGCTTCGCTGCCGTCTGATCGAACGAGTTCCTCGTCTGTGATCCGGTAACTGACCATCGCGGTTTCATCATATTCGCCGATTTTATAATCCAAATACCGATCGTGGTTTTCTTCTTTTTCCAGCAGTTTGCCGCCGACAAATCCGCTTGGCCAGCCGTTTTCATCATAGACCCACGCCTCCATGCCCAGTTCTTTTGCCTTGGCCGCGCACGCCTTGATCGCCCGCATCCATTCATCGGAAAGGTATTCGGTTTTCAGACCGGAACGGGCGTGCATAAAAAATCCGCCGATTTTATTCTCGTTCATCCATTCGATCTGCCGCAACAATTCCTTTTCTTCCAATCGGTCATTCCATGACCAAAACGGCAGCGAACGATAGAGATTTGTTTTTCCATTGATAAGTTTTTCCAACATACTCATTGTTCTGTCTTTTCTCCATGATCTTCTAAGAATTCAACCGAGGGATCTGACTGCTGAACGGCAACGCTTTCTCTGTATTGGTTTTTGGAAACCCCAAACCGCTTTTGAAATGCGCGACTAAAACTGTTGGTGCTTCCAAACCACACTCTAATGATTCACCTGCGTAGCGAGGGGATTTCATGAGTATCTACATAAAAGCCCGCAAACAATCATGCATGATTTTGCCATGCAAAAAGACCGTACAAGCGTTTACCGGTACGGTCTTTGTTGTTTGCAAATTACGAATTCCGTTTGCTTAATACGTCGGCTTCATACTCTTTGACGGCCTCAAACCATTCCGGTCCTGCGATCACACCGCAAACACGGCAATACTCTTCCCAAATATCGCCGAAGGGAAGCATTTTTGCTTCTTCCTGCATGACCATCAGTTCGCTGAATTTGGCTTCATCCTGCAACTTTTTCAGAGCCTCATTCGGCAGGCACATGGCCTGCAAAAGCGCCTTCTGCCAACTGCGGAAACCGACCGTCCAAGCGGAAATGCGGTTGATGCTGGCATCAAAGTAGTCAAGCGCCATGAATACGCGGTCAAGCGCGTCGTTGCGAACGATTTCTTTTGCGATTTCGCGGGTTTCATCATCAAAGAGCAACACATGATCGGAATCCCAGCGAACGCCGCGGGTAATATGCAACGCCAGTTCCGGATAGAAGCAGAGAAGTGCCGAAATCTTATCCGACACATATTCTTGCGGATGATAATGACCGTTATCCATCAGCGGGATACAGCCGTCTGTCATCGCAGCAAGGCTCAAGGTAAATTCCGCACTGCCGGCGGTGAAAGATTCCACGCCGATACCAAAGACCTTGGATTCCACGGAGGGTTTGACCAAATTCTTATCAAACGGTTCAGAGAGGATCTGCAAAATAGAATCTTTATAACGCATTCTCGGACCCATGCGGTCAGCCGGGATATCCTTAAAGCCGTCGCCCGTCCAGATATTCATCACGCAGGGAACGCCGGTCTGCTCGGCAAAATACTGTGAAATGCGGATACAGGCTTTGCCGTGTTCAATCCAGAATTTGCGGACCGATTCATCGGGGCTGGAAAGAGTCAGTCCGTTCTTCACCATCGGATGCGAGAAAAATGTGGGGTTAAAGTCAATGCCCATGTTATGTTTCTTTGCAAAATCAAGCCATTTCTGGAAATGTTTGGGTTCCAGTTTATCACGATCGGCAAATTCGCCGTCTTCAAAAATAGCATAGCAGGCATGGATATTCAACTTGGCTTTACCGGGGCAAAGAGAAATGACCTTTTCAATATCCGCCATCAATTCCTCCGGCGTGGTAGCCTTACCGGGATAATTACCGGTGGTCATGATTCCGCCGGTAAGAGCGGCCTTTCGGTCAAAACCGCCAACGTCATCACCCTGCCAGCAATGCAACGAAACCGGAACATCTTTCAGTTTGGCGATCGCCGCGTCGGTATCGATCCCATAAGCGGCATATTTCTTTTTGGCTTCTTCATATCTTGACATAATTGTACCTCCAAAATGTAAAATTTTTATTCATTATAACTGTCTTTTATCAAAATGTAAAGGACATAGATTGCGAAAATTTATGTCCTTATTTAATTTCCGCGTGTTGCACCTGTTTACGGTATGTTTTCGGACTAACACCGTATTTTTCGGTAAAAATCCGATAAAAATAACTGGTATTTTCATACCCGACCATCACAATGATATCGCTGACCGAAAGAGAAGTGTTCTTCAAAAGGATCGCAGATTTTGTAAGTCGCTTTTCCATTAAGTGTTCCTTAAAAGTCTTCCCTGTGACCGATTTCACGGTACTGCTGACATAAGCGGGTGAAACATTACAGCGTTCAGCCACGCTGTTTAGGGAGGCGGTCGCGTAGTTTTCTTCAATTTCACGCAGCGCCGTCATGACCATGGTATCCGCCATCGTAGCAGCCTCCGCTGTGATGAGGCGATCGGTACAGCCGAGCAGTTGTAAAAACAAAAGTCCCATGGTGATCTGATTGATATTCCGCCGGTTCGGTTGTTTGTTCACAACACTCCAAATTAAGTTTTCCATCAAATTCTGCACCGGCAGAACATCCGCAACATTAAAGAGCATATAGGGAATTTCGTGCCCGTGTCCGGTCAACCCCGAAAACAAGAACTGACTGATTTTGTTATCGGAACCTATCATCTCAATGGCAGTGTTGAAAAACTGAGGCAAAACGATCAGGTTAATAGCAATATCCCCAAAACCTGCCGCACTGGTTTGGTGGCTGGCATGCTGGTTTAAAAGAAGGATTTCGCCTTTTTTCAAAATAATTTCCGTGTTATCCCCGATCAGATGCCGTTGTGTACCCGAACACATATAAATCATTTCCACATAATTGTGGCTGTGACGGGGAAAATCAATAAACCGCGTCGCGGGACGGATCGTAAAGAGTTTGCCCGCTGAAAGAAGTTTATTGCTGTCGACCACCGAAGGCATTTGGTCGGAATACAAACTCATATCCAGTTCTCCGCCGTCTAAAATACGGCGCTCTTCCTCGGTGATCTCCGATAATTGCCTCATCAACTGATGATTCACCAAATTCCCCCTTTCTTATTCGGCGCGAGTATCCGTTTTCTGCAAGGATTGATAATACGCAACGGCAAGGCGGTCACACCGCTCGTTTTCCGGGTGCCCCGCATGGCCTTTGACCCATTCGATTTTTAAATCATGTTGTTCCATTAAAAGAAGTAAGCGTTCCCAAAGATCCACATTCAACGCCGGTTTTTTATCCGCTTTTTTCCAACCGTTCATACGCCAGGCATATACCCAGCCCTTTTCAAGCGCGTCCGCCACATATTTCGAATCGGTAACAAGACGCACCTCGCACGGTTCTTTTAAGGCTTCAAGACCTTTGATCACCGCCGTCAACTCCATGCGGTTGTTGGTGGTTTGCGCTTCCCCGCCGCTCAATTCTTTTTCATAAGCACCGAAACGAAGCAAACAGCCCCATCCGCCGGGACCCGGATTCCCAGAGCAGGCACCATCGGTAAACAAGTCCACTTTTTTCATCAGTTAATACCTGCGGTAACAGCCGATCACCTTGCCCAATATGTACGGCTCATCGGGATAAATCGGTGAAAAATCGGGGTTTTCAGGCATTAAAACCACACGGCCGTTTTCATAAAGAAGCCGCTTGACTGTGGCGGAATCACCATCCATACCGACCACAATATCGCCGGCGGTATAGGACGCGTCTTTATCCGCAATGATGATATCGCCGTCCAGAATACCGGCGTCACGCATACTCAAACCGTCAACACGCAAAGCAAACAGACCTTGTGCGTCACTGGATGGATACGGAATATAATCTTCAATATCCTCAACCGCTAAAATCGGCTGACCCGCCGCTACTTTCCCCAAAATCGGGACAAGCGAAGAAGAATACTCCACATCCAACCGAATAGAACGGGAGTTACGCGCGTCACGGACAATGTAGCCGTTTGCCTCCAACTGATTGAGAATGGCATGCACCGTAGAAGTCGACCGGATCCCGGTAGCGGCGCAAATTTCCCGTACCGTTGGCGGCAGACCCGAAGCGAGTTCCTTGATCAGAAACGCATACACTTTTTCCTGTTTTTCGTTCAAAGGCGGTTTTGACATAATGACTCTCCCATCGAACATTTATTCTTTTTGATTATACAACAATTCTTTTTTCTTCGCAAGAGTTTTTGAAAAAATTTCCTTTGTTCCCGCGATCACAAGAAACAAACCGAAAACCTTAGCCGTCCATACGCCGCCGACTTGATGTGCCAACCAAATACCGCAGGCGGCACCGGCTAAACCACCGAGTACCGTCGGCCAAATCCACCGAAAACGCAGTTTTTTCTGAAACGCGTAAACCGCCAGCGCGGGCACGGCGATCCCCAAAAAGAAAAGCAAATTGATCCCTTGTGCTTCTAACTGCGGCGTTTCGGTAAAGAGTGAAAAATAGACCATTAAGACGGCGCCGCCGCCCAGTCCCATTCCCCCAAGCAGTCCCGCGATCAGCCCTGCAATCAGGGCGATCCACCTCACCGGATCAGCAGGCGCACGCCTGCCCAAATCATAACGCCGCCAAACAAACGGCGCAGCCATCCGTCCGGGAACTTTTGAATCAGCCATGAGCCTGCCAACGCACCGAGAATCCCCGTGGGAAGAAACAAAGCCGCATCGGCAAAAGACACTGTTCCCTTGCGAATATACAACGCCGCGCTCAGCGCCGTCATGGGCCAAATCACCGCCACCGCGTTTCGGTGCGCGTCTTTTTGTTCGAGTCCCATCGCCTTGAATACGGGGACGGATATCAATCCGCCGCCGGCGCCAAGAAAACCGTTGAGAAGTCCCATCAAAAACCCGGCCGCCGGTGCAAAAAGAGTTTTATGTTCTTTCATTTTTATCACCGTTACTATTCTTTCCCGACGGCGAAAAAATATTTTTATGTTTTTGCCCTCAGTTCCGGTATTTGTACTATCAAAACAGCGGCAAGCATCAAAGCGCACCCTAACATTTCCCGCCCGGTCAAAGTATTTCCCAACAGAAGCCATCCGCCCAAAGCCGCGAAAACGCTCTCCAAGCACATAGAAAGCGACGCGACAGCCGGTTCCGCATATCGTTGTCCGACAACCTGCATCGTATAGGCGATGCCGCTGGAAAAAACACCTAAATACAGAATATATGGCGCCCCCGCGATGATTTGCGATAAAGCGGGATGTTCCAAAAAGATCGCCAAAATGCCGGAAATAACGCCGCAGACGGTTAACTGCATCACACAGAGTTTGACGCCGCCGGTAAAGCCCACATACCGATCAACCGACAGAATATGCATGGTATAACCGAATGAACACAAAAGGAGCAAAAGATCACCTAAATAAATTCCGTGAAAGCCGTTTTTCAAGCAAAGCAAATAGACGCCAACCGCGCTGATCGCCACACCGACAAGAACCAGACCGCCGGTTTTCTTGCCGAACAGCAACCCGAAAATCGGGACAAACACCACATATAAAGCCGTCAAAAAGCCGGCGCGCGCTTCGTTGGGGACACCGTCCGGATATAGCATGATCCCGAACTGTTGGAGATTAGCCGCCACCGAAAAGAAAAATCCGCAAATGAGAGCGGCGCGCAAATACTTCTTTCGCTCGGTTTTGGAAGTTGGAAAAAAAGATTTTCCGCGCGATTTCACGGTATTGATAACCAACAGGACCAACGCCCCGACAAAAGAACGCAGTGAATTGATGGTAAAAGCCGAAAGGATGTCTGCCGCCACACTTTGCGCGACAAAGGAAAGCCCCCAAATCAGCGCCGCCGTGCAAAGGATCGGAATCCCTTTGAGATTGTTTTTTTTCATTGATTCTTCCTTTTCAGTTTTCATTTAAACGCTTATAGAGCGTTTCGATCGCTTTTTTTAAGGTGTCATGCTCCGGCTTTTCAAGAAGCGGGTCTTCCCCAAAAAGCCGTTCCGATTCCAATCCCGCCGCGTGTAAAATTTCACGGTCGGCAAAAAGATCGGCAATTTTCATTTCAGGAAGTCCGTGCTGACGGTTTCCGAGGAAATCACCCGGCCCGCGCAGTTTGAGATCCTCATCCGCAATAACAAAGCCGTCATGATGGTTTTGAATGATCCGCAAGCGCGCGAGGGTATCTTTCGAACGGGAGTCCGAAATCAAAATACAGGTAGAAGCATAGACCCCCCGTCCGACACGACCGCGCAACTGATGCAGTTGCGAAAGTCCGAAACGCTCGGCGTTTTCGATCAACATGACGGTAGCGTTCGGAACGTCCACGCCCACTTCGACCACCGTCGTCGACACCAACAGTCCGATCTCTCCCGCGGCAAACCGGCGCATGACCGTCTCCTTATCTTTCGGGCGCATTTTTCCGTGAAGAAGTCCCACGGAATATGAAGAGAAAGGACCGTCTTTTAGATTCTCGTAATACTCTTCAGCCGATTGAAGATCGGAATTCTCTTCTTCCTCTACCAGCGGACAAACGACATACGCCTGCCGCCCTTCCTGCAACTGTTTTAGCAGAAACCGATAAATCCGTTCCCGATAAGAAGAATCCACACAATAGGTGGCGATTTTCTGCCGACCGCGAGGAATTTCATCCAGAATACTGACATCCAAATCGCCGTAAATGATCAATCCCAAAGTGCGCGGGATCGGCGTTGCCGACATGACCAGTGTATGAGGATTTTGACCTTTCGCGCCTAATTTTCCGCGCTGTACGACACCGAACCGATGCTGTTCATCGGTAATGACCAAACCTAAACGCGCAAATTCGACATCGTCGGTCAAAAGCGCGTGAGTACCGATGGCAACGTCAATTTTCCCCTCTTGCAAGTCTTGTTTGATTTGCGCTTTTTGCTTTTTGGTCATTGAACCGGTCAATAAGGCGCAAGTGACCCCCATCTTGCCGATCATGCCTTGCAACGTTTCAAAGTGCTGTTCCGCCAGGATCTCGGTCGGCGCCATAAAGGCGGCTTGAAAGCCGTTTTGCGCCGCCACATAGCATAACGCCGACGCCACTGCAGTTTTGCCGCTGCCGACGTCACCCTGAACCAAACGGTTCATCGATCTGCCGGACTTCATATCCTGCACGCACTCATGGATGACACGCTGTTGCGCTCCCGTCAAAGAAAACGGAAGCGACTGTGAAAAGGCTTTCCAGTCTCCATTTTGAACCGTAAATCCCGCCGTGCTCCGCTGTCGCTTTTTTAAGAAAGACAGCCCTGTCTGTAAAACAAAAAGTTCTTCAAAAACAAGTCTTCGTTTTGCGGATTCCAAGGCTTCGGAAAGAGCGGGAAAATGGATGCTTCGTACCGCGTATCGGTAGTCGCAAAGACCGTTGCGCCGACGGATCTCTTCCGGCAGGATATCCGGAAAAGTTTCACACAGAGAAAGGGCGCTTCTGACCAGTTTTTCAATCATTTTTGAAGAAACGCCGGGAGACGCCGGATAGATCGGCTGGATCGACGGTGCCGTGCTTTCGGCAATTTCCGGCGAAGACATTTGCCGCAAGGAAAAATCTCCGGACACTTTTCCGTAAAACAGGTATTCAGCGCCGACGTGAAGTTTTTCCGCCAAAAATTTTTGATTATAGAGCGTCACCATCATTTGTGCGCTTTCGTCTTCCGCCAAAAACTGATACAAGGTCATGCCTTTACGAACGGCACGCTCCCGGACCGGTGTGACGATTTTGGCTTTGACAACGGCTGTTTCCGCAAACGGACACTCCGCAAGCAGCGTGGAATGGCGCCAATCTAAATAAGCGCGCGGAAAATAGAGCAAAAGGGCACCGACAGAATCGATACCCTTTTTCCGTAACAAGTTTGCCCGTTTTTCACCGACACCTTTTAAATATTGAATGTCCGTTGTCAGTTCAAGCATACTCTCATCCTTTATTCGACAGAAAGAATGTAATAATAGATCGGTTGACCGCCGCTGATGACGGTGATTTCCAGTTTAGAACCATATTTCTGACGGAATTGTTCCTCCATGGCGGAGGCCTGTTCTTCGGTGACGTCCTCGCCATAAATCACAGTCAGGAACTGACTGTCGCGTTTGACCATCTGGCGGACCAGTTTCATCGCCGCGTGATCAAGATCGGTATCGGTAAAAGAAACCTTTCCGCCAAGCAAAGCCAGCAACTCGCCTTTTTTAATGGCGTGGCCGTCAAAATCCGAATCGCGGGCGGCAAACGTGATTTGACCGGTAGCGATCCGTTCGGTCGATTTCTGCATTTCAATGGCGTTGTTTTCATTGCTTTCTTCTTCATTGAAAGCAAGCATCGCCGAAATTCCCTGCGGAATGGTGCGCGTATGAATGACGATCACTTTGCGGGTGCTGATCGGGATCGCCTGCTCTGCCGCCATGATGATGTTTTTATTATTCGGCAGAACAAAGACCGTCTCAGCCGGTGTGGCTTCGATCGCCTTTAAAATGTTATCGGTACTGGGATTCATGGTTTGTCCGCCGCTGACGATGGTATCCACCCCTAAGTCATGGAAGAGTGCCGCGATTCCCTCCCCTGCGCAAACCGAAACAAAACCGACCGGTTTCGTCGGAGCGACCGGCGTAAAGGTCTCGGTCAAATCGGCGCTCTTGGCAGGCTTCTTTTTCGCGTTATCCGCGTCATGCTTGGCACGTTCATGCTGATCGCGCATATTCTCGATCTTCATATGGACCAGTTGGCCATAAGTCAGTGCCTCTTCGATCGCTTTTCCGGGGTGATCGGTATGAACATGGACTTTGATGATCTCCTCGTCGTCTACCACGACCACGCAGTCGCCGATACCTTCTAAGAAAGCACGCAGAACCGACGCGCCTTTTGGATTGTCCTTAGAACGATTGACAATAAATTCCGTACAATACGTATAAGTAATTTCGGTTTCGAATTCTCCCGCCGCGTTGCTACCGCTTTCCGCTGACTCCTGCGACTGTTCTTCGGTAGCGGAAGGAATGATAAGACCGTCGCGGAATACCGAAAGCATCCCTTCCAAAATGACGACGAAGCCTTTTCCGCCCGCATCGACCACGCCGGCTTTTTTCAAGACCGGGAGGATTTCGGGGGTCTGTGCAAGGGCGGTTTTGGCGCCTTCCAAAGCGGATTCAAATACCTCTAATTCGCTTTTTCCCTCTTCAAAAGCCGTTTTGGCGGACTCCGAAGCCACACGGGCAACCGTGAGGATCGTGCCTTCCGTCGGTTTCATGACCGCTTTATACGCCGCTTCGACTCCAAGGGTAAAAGCGTTCGCCAAACCTTCAGACGTGACGTTTTCCTGTCCTTTCAGGCCCTTCGCAAAGCCACGGAAAAGAAGTGATGTGATCACGCCGGAATTCCCTCTGGCGCCGCGAAGAAGAGCGGACGCATTGACTTGCGCCACCTGCCCCGCGGTTTCATGCGAGACCTTTTCCAGTTCCCTGACCGCGTTGGCAAGCGTCATGGACATATTGGTACCGGTATCGCCGTCCGGCACAGGAAAGACATTCAGTTCATCAATTTGTTTTCGCTGATTAGATAGATTGTTGGCGGCCGAAATGATCGCGTCGCGCAGGGTATCGCCGTTAAACAAATGTAACACTCCTTTATGCGGAACGGTCATTCCTTGATGCCGTCGATTTTCACGGTGACTCGGCTGACGGGGATATCCGTTGCTTCCATCACCACATATTTCACTTTTTCGGTAATGCTGGCGGCAATCGCATTGATATTCATGCCGTACGTCACCACGATATGCAATTCCACCGTGATGGAATCCGCATTGCCGGTCACGCGAATACCGGTATCCGGCGTTGCCTCTTTGGAAAATTTATTGAAGAGTTTTTGTTTGCCGGTGCTGGGAACCATCCCGACGACTCCAAAGCAATTTGTCACCTCATGTCCGATCAGTTTGGACAAATACGTTTCCGAAATACTGATTTTGCCAAGCATTGTTTGATAAGCAATCATCAAACGTTCCTCCTATCCGTTATGAATTGAATATGACGTGATCGAAAAGTAAAGATCGCTCACCGAGGCTATTTCCACTTTTTCGATGTCATGATGATAAAACAGCACGCCGGTACGGTAACAAACCGGCACAAAGGGCATTTCGTCCTGTAAAGCCGCCGCAATATCCGCAACAGTATTTTTCCCTTGATAATACTCTTCAATCAGTTTTGCTACGTTTTTTTGAGATTGATCGTTTGTTTCTGCCGATTCTTCATCAGAAGCGGTTTTTAAAGAGGTTTCTTCGCTATCCGTGTTTTGTTCTTTTCCCTTTTCCTTTGACGCCTTGACCACGCCGAAAGCCGCACGGCCGCCGGGCAGGATCAGTTCGGAAAGATCCATATTCGGTGTCAGAGCGACCTCCGCCAAATAGAGTTGAAAATCGCCCTTTTTCAAAGCGCTTTTGAAAGCCTTATACTTCACGGCACGAACCTGAATTTTGATTCCGCACGCAGCAAGTTGCGTTACGATCTGTTTCGCCGCTGCCACCCGCATGGCGTTTTCGGAATTGACGAGCAGAGTGAAAACCAGTTTTGAACCCCTGGCATTTTCCCGAACTCCATCGTGATCTAAATTATTATACCCTATTTCTTCCAAATTCGCAATAGTTATTTCTTGATTTGCGGTCGTTTCAATATTTTGTACCGATTCGACCTCTTCCCACGCGGGATTATAAAAACCGTTTGCGGCCAGTGCGTTGTTATAATAACTCTCACGACAGATGGCGGCGCGGTCAATTCCCGCGGAAATCGCCTGTCTGACTTCATCAAGCGCCAAAACCTTGTGATTGCGGTTGATGCCGATCATAACCAGATGGTTCAAGTTGATATCTAACTTTTTACCGCTCATCCGCAAAATATTGCCGTCGGCAATATCACTGTAATATAAATCCGCCGCGCCGACTTCGACATAATGAGAAACAGACTCGCTGTCCGGTGCGTCGATCAAACGGATCTCCTTGACCGGCATGTTATTGCCGAAAGAAACGGTGTTGGGAATCAGTTTTGTCAAATCATCATCCGTCACGTAGCGGCCGCAACCGATCGGAGGACGTGTAACGCCGTCGGAATTTGTTTGTTTTTCCGATCCTTTTTTCAAAATCGGGAAATCCAGCAAAGATGCGGCAAACGGATCCTTTTTCGTCAGTTTAAAAACGACGGTCGTTGCATTTTTTACCGACGCCGATGAGATTTCGTAAAGTTTATAGGCATATTCCGTTTTGGACTTTTTGGCCAACCCGAACGAATACACAACATCGTCGGCGGTAAGAGGACTTCCGTCCGAAAACTTTTTTTCTTTCAGGGTGATCGTACAGGTATTCCCTTTTGTTTCGACTTTCGCGGCGAGGCTTTTAGAAAGCCGGAACTGATTATCGAGTTTGATAAGCGGCTCATAAAGCAATCGGCAAAGTTGACGGTTTTGTTCCGTTGTCGCCGTATAGGGATTCAACGCGTCAGAGGCAGCGTATAAAAGAGTCAGATAATTCCTGCCTTCAGACGTCAATATTGCTTGTTCGGCAGGCACGGACGATGAAGAAAAACCCGTGTCCATCCGGCAGGCGGAAAGCAAAAGCAAAACTGCCGTTAAGAAAAGAATTTCCGCTTTGCGCAGTTTTTTCAAACCGTTTCCTCCTTTACCGTAACAATCGTTCAATTCGTGTTGTTTTTCCGGTGGCTTGATCCAACTCAAACAGACAGGCATTAAGCATACATTCTCCGTTTGCCTGTTCAAATTTATCCGTTTTTCCTTCTTTTAAGCGGTTGATGATGATCTCGCTTTTCACGCCGAGAATCGAATGGATCGGCCCGGTCATGCCAAGATCAGTCAAATACCCTGTTCCGCCGGGTAAAATCTGCTCGTCAGCGGTTTGAACATGGGTGTGCGTCCCCCAAAAAGCGGAAACTCTGCCGTCTAAATACAACCCCAACGCCCGTTTTTCGCTGGTCGCTTCCGCGTGAAAATCAACGACAACAAACCGTGCGCCGCCCGCTTTTGCCTGTTCGAGCAAGTGATCGGCGGCTTTGAACGGATTGTCCGCCTGTTGCTTTTCCATATAAACTCTACCGCACAGGTTCAGAACCGCCACCGAAGTAAACCCCAAATCCAAAAAACAGTACCCTTTCCCGGCCGGAGTATCGGGAAGATTATGCGGACGCAGTAAATAATCATTTTCATCCAAAAAGGCATATACCTCCCGACGGCGCAAAGAATGATTGCCGCCGGTAATGACATCCGCGCCCGCCGCAAACAAAGCCAACGCGCTGTCTTTGGTAATGCCGTTGCCATCCGCGGCGTTTTCCCCGTTGATGACAACCGCGTCAATGTGCAGTTCTTTTTTTAAATTCGGCAAAACCCGCATGACCTTTTGACAGCCAAGCGAACCGCAAACATCTCCGATCGCTAATAACCGCATGATATCACCAGTTTCTATTATATCAAAAAAACAAGAGATTTCAACCTGCACTTTCCATTTTTTCAACAATTTCCTTCAAAAAGGAGTTCTCCGAAACGAAGAACTCCCGCTTTTACGACGCTTCTTTTTGAAGACTGATCTCAATTTGTTTGGCTTCCTCCAGCATATTCTCCGCATATATCCCGTAACCGCTGGTTGGATTGTCGACCAAAACATGCGTCACCGCGCCGATCAATTTGCCGTTTTGAATGACCGGACTTCCGCTCATGCCCTGCACGATCCCCCCTGTTTTTTCAAGGAGTTCGTCATCGGTCACGGTGATATAAAGGTTTTGCGTGGCGGCGCGATAGGCGGCGTTCCGCTTTTTTACCCGGCAATCATAGAACTTCGGTTCAGTGCCGTCGATGGTACAAAGGATTTTGGCTTCGCCGTCTGATACTTCCTGTTTCAGTGCCACTTCAAACATATTGGAAAGATTGATCTGCCCGGTCAAACGGCTGTAAACCCCACATTCAGAGTTTAAATCCATGGCGCCGATGGCATGATAGGTAAAGCGGCCTTTTAATTCGCCGGGACTTCCCGAAGCGCCTTTTTCGACAGAAAGGATCTCCGCTGTGACCAGTTCGCCCGTATGCACCTCCAGCAAATCGCCGGTATCTTCATCACAAACCCCGTGTCCCAAACCGCAGACA
>LXOW01112779.1_pt1 | contig 14196 bp, 8 predicted proteins | sample 1368591 | NCBI WGS metagenome assembly LXOW01 (sample SAMN04884650, study PRJNA319009) | bovine gut metagenome | isolation source: Cow rumen | host: Bos taurus | place: Italy: Legnaro (PD) | collected 2014-07-09
GCCTCGCAGCAATCGCAATGGACCATGGGTTCGAAATCGCCGGACGTCTGCCACCGCTATGCCACCCCCGAAGAGGCCCGGGAGAAGCATTTCACAGACGTGGGCCACTTCCGCGAACGCTGGCCGGACCACTTCTTCTGGCACTATACGGACCCTTCCATCGACTCCCTGGTGATTCCGCACGACTTTACGGTCTATACGCCCAAGCAGCCCCGCGACGAATCCAAACGCGATTTCTCTGCCATCGGCGACACCTTCAACGACCACTTCCACGTACTGGACGACCCGGCCCGCGGCCTGCTATACGCCTTCTGGACCCAGGGATCGCACGAAGCCTGCGAGGACGAGCACATTGTCTTTTCGCGCAGTGCCGACCGCGGCCGCTCCTGGACCGAACCGGTCCTGCTGGCCGGCTCCCACGACCGCGTGCATCCCACCCCGGTGGCCGGATGGCAGCAGCCGATGCTCTCGCGCAGCGGACGCCTCTACTGTCTGTGGAACCAGGAGACCACAGTGAAAAAACACCTCTGCGGGCAGATGTACGGCCGATATTCCGACGATGCCGGGCTCACCTGGAGCGAGCCCGAACAGGTTCCCTTCCCCAGCCGGGAAGATGCCGACCCGGCCGATCCGTCCATCCCCCCGTCCTGGTGCAACTGGCAGCGCCCGCTGCGCCTGGGCGAGGACGGCAAATTCCTCGTGGGCTGCTCCCGTCACGGGCAGGCACCCTACGACGAACGTCCGGGCTGCAAGGTGGAATTCTGGCAGTTCGAAAACATTGACGACGACCCCCAGGTGCGCGATATCCGTTTCTCCATCTTCTCGGGCGGACGTTCTTCCCTGGACGCCACCCACCTGGTCACGGAGAACGGCTATGTCCCGCGCGAAGGGCCCGCCCTGGAGGAGGCCTCCATCGTAGGCCTTCCGGACGGCCGCCTCTTTGCCCTGATGCGCTCGTCGCTGGGATATCCGGTCTGGACGGTGAGCGCCGACCGGGGCCGCTCCTGGTCCGCTCCGCAAATCCTGCGCGAACGCGACGGCGGCCGGCCCATCCTGCACCCGCGCTCCCCCTGCCCCATCTACGACTACGCCGGACCCGAAGCCTGCAGCGGAAAGTATTTCGCCCTGGTGCACGACACCTTCGACTTCCAGGGCCTGACTGCCTATCAGAACCGCGGTCCCCTCTTCCGGATCGACGGGACCTTCGTTCCCGGGGCGCAGCAGCCCATCTGGTTCTCGGCTCCGGTAATCTTCTCGCCGCGCGACACCGGCAACTCATTCTATACCAGCTACACAGCCCTCGACGGCGAGGGTATCCTCTGGTTCGGAGACTACAAATTCTACCTCTTCGGCAAACGGATGAATTAAAAAAAGACCTGCCCGGACGGACAGGTCTTTTTTCAATGCAGCCAAGCCCTATAGAAAAACAGGCTTGCGGATACAACGGACCTCCATGCCGTATTTGTATCCGGCGTAGGAGAGCATCAGCCGTCCCTCCGGGTACGAATCGGTGAAGGTGGTCATCAGGCTGAAGAACTGGATATTGGTTCCGGCCGAATTCGGTTGATAGGGCGTAGAAGTCATGATCCAGTTCATGGCCGGCATTCCCGTAAACTGGGCATTGCAGATGTTATTCGTTCCACAGCGGTTCTTGTTGTACTCGCCCGTTGCGGAATCATTCGACTTGGTCCTCATACCCAGGAAGGAGAAGTTCCAACCGGCTTTGTTGAAGGTAACCACGTTGGATCCCTTGTAGGACTTCACGTAGTATACGGCCGTATCGTCATCAACAGCCGGACCGTCTGCCGACTTGTTGGAATTGCCCACCAGTTTCAGGTAATCGGCCCGGGTCGGGATGTACCAGCCCGGAGGGCAGATACCCTGGACACCTTCGAAGGAATCGTAGTTTGCGTACGTGACCGTCTCTCCAAATGCAGTGGAGCAATCGTACAGGTATCCTTTGTCCGAGATGGATGCAACGGGCTTCCCTTCGTCGTCAAACGCTTCGGAGAACCAGATACCGGCATCCTCTGCCGGATCAGAAGAAACAGTCTTACCGGCGGGGACATAGGCCAGCGGTGCGGCCATCCACCAACGGTCGTCGGCCAGTTTGACCACCTTGTATTCCTTGTTGTCGTACATGAAGAACCCGGCATCGAGGTGCTCGGAGAACTGAACGCCGTCGCTCATTTCTATACTTACGGTCTTCGAGTTACGATAGTCTTCATCGGCAACCGCCTTGTCCCAGGTCTGGGAACCGAAGGAGAACTCATCTTTGTTGGCATTCGTTATCTTCGTCACCGTCTCTCCGGCCGTAACGGAGCAATCCTTCAGCATAACGGCCTTGCCTTTCTGTTTTCCGCCAATCACATGCGCAACATACTTGGTCGGATCTGTTTGTCCAACATCATTCAGACGGCCGCAGACAATGCCCGTAAACTTCCGGTCCACCTTGGAATAGACCGAGCAACTTACCACGCAGGAAACGCCGAAGGTGCCCGGCTGGGCGCCCGCGGAACCGACCAGGCCGCCAACATAAACATTCCCTTCCCCGTTGTTGACAACGTTTCCATACGATTCGCAATTCTCCATTTCGTAGCCATAGGTCCAATAACCCAGCACACCGCCTACGGTCCCGTCGGTATTGTTCGGACCCGACATGCTGTTCGTCACGGTACCATAATTGATGCAACCATACAGGGTCGTGGCGCCACCGCAGACACCGCCCGTACGGCTTTTTCCACTGCCGCTCACGGTTACATCGCCTTTGTTGACACAATTTTCAATCTTGTTGTATTTCTGTGCGTCCTCTACACCCGGCCAGCCGGAGATACCGCCGATAGCGGAATTGGACTTGTACGAATCGAAATCGACGGAAATATCACCCCTGTTCGTACAATTGGAGATAACGGTATTGTCGGCATAGCTGCCATGGCCCAGGTCGGTCACATAGTAATCGTTTCCGGCAATACCGGCAGCATGAATTATGGCATTATAAGCATTATAGCCCGCGCGTGTTGAAGTCGTGAACACGACCACTACGTCGCCATCGTTGGTACAACCAGTCACATCACCACCCGTATTGCCCACAATACCGGCAATACCGATACGGTTCAATTTCTTCGTTCCTTTTTCGATCTGGGTCATCGAGAAGGAAACCTTTCCGGAATTCGCGCAGTCCGTAACCGTGACTTTCTTGTCGGCCGAAGAAACGGCATACGTTACGATACCGGCAGCAGAAGCTGCGGGGTTTGCATAGAATTCTAACGGGAGAGCCGGCGTGCAGGTAGTGTAATTGGTCAAATTGGCCTCGTACGGCGCCGTCAACGTAATATTGCCATAATTCTCGCAACCGGAGATGGCTGCCCCCAGGAAGGCGACAATACCCGCAGCCTGGGCACTATAGCACTTATTCCCATTGGAATCATAGGTAATCGCACCAAGATTCAGGCACTGGGATATCGGACCATAGGATTCGGCCGCAATCCCGGCTGCCATATTAAACATGGTGTTGGAGCCAAAACCGGTCACGGTAACGTCGGCAGCATTGACAATCTGCTTCAGCGTACCGTTGTTCCGGACAACCACCGGCGCCAGACGGACATCCGTAGCCGCCGTCACCGTCTTGGAGAACTTGCAGGTTTCGTCAATAAACAGGGCCTTGATGGTTCCGTCATTCGTGGCAAAGAGGGCCTTGTCGGAAATCAGGTTCTTAATTTTATAACCCTGACCGTCAAAGACACCTCCGAAACCGGCAGCCTGGGAAAGCGTCTTGTCCGAGCAGTCAATATCGGCTACCAGACGGAATTCACCCTTCGTCTCTGCCGTAGCGGAGGCCAGGAAGGCTTCCAGTTGTTCATAGGTGCCAATGTTACCTTCCGTTACGGTGGCCACCACCGGCATCAACAGCAGGGTACCGCGGGAAACGACATTTTTGGCCTTCACCGTTTTGGAGGTGATAACCGTTCCGTCCGCTTTCTGCATGCTCACAAAGATTCCCTGGTATTCTCCCGTCGGGACCGGCACATAGAAATCCATGGCATCGCCCGTCTTGGTGAAGTTGATGGTCACCGACGTCGCATCGACCTCATCATTCATCACAATCGGGACATTCTGGCCCGTCTTGAACGGAGCCGTAGCGAACGTTCCGGTAATACCGGCGTCCACCTTGGTCACCAATTTGGCCGCACCGTCGGGAATACCGGTGAACGAGAACTTGATCACGCCACCAATCTGTTTGAATTCCAGCACATTTCCCTTAAGAGCGGCAATCATGGGCACATTGGTCTGGGGGCCCTCGTAGGTATAACTTTCAGGCAGGGTTACCTCAATCTTCGAAGCACTTACATACTTCGGAGCCAGAACGGCCGGATAAACGGCCACCTCGGTTACCGTTTCGCCATCGGCCAGATCACCGCCGAATTGGGCCTTGTTGGTTCCGGCACCATCCGTCAGCGTGAATGTCTTGAAAACGTTGGCAGAGGTATAGACGGCAATCTTGTCGCCTTCCTGCCAGGTAAACTTACCATCGTCGGCCAGAGCGGCTTTGGTGTCAGCAGATTCCATCACCGCAGTGATAGTGGTGTTGTACGAAGCGGTCTCGAACTGTTCGGCCACTTCCTTGGCGCAGCCCGCGAACAGAAGCGCAGCGGCAGCCAGAATGAAAACGTTCTTTCTCATGGCTTTAGATTTTTAATCTTCGTCGTCCCAAAGACCGTTGCCCGGAGTGGAGTTTTCACCCGTTCCGGACTGGGCCAGAAGACCGTTTTCCGCCTCCAGACAGAGATTCTCCGCCTGCGGCACAACATATTGTTTACGAATCATAACTAATAATAGTTTGAGTATTATTTCTTTTTCTCGCGTTCAAATATACATATAAATTATTAATAATCCACAAACCGCACAGCGCTCAATTGCTGGCTAAAGCGATGAATGCCGTCCTCTATTTTTCTGACGGTCTTGTTGGAAGGTTTGCGGTAGCCGCTGATATAGTGACCCAATTGCTTCTGGTTCACGCCCGTGATGCGTTGAAGCCCAGCAAGCGTAAATGCGTATGCATAATCTTGGAGGAACGAAGGAATGTCGTAATAGAATTCCAGATTAACCTCCCCGAATGATAGTAAAATTACTAACATAAATCAAAAGAAACCTTATATGATTTCTAAATCACGAAGTTCGGTATACCTATCCGTGTAAACAAAATTTACACGGATAATATAAATAATCGCCGTTCTACTATAGTAGAACGGCGATTATTAAAAAAGAATATCCTAGTTTTTAGGGAAAATGTAATGTAGACTTATTCGGTAGCTTTGCGGACGCAACGGAGTTCAACGCCCTGTACAAACTGGGCATAACTCAACATTAGACGACCTTCCGGATATGCGGATGTAAATGTGGACATCAGCGTAAATATCTGGAAGCTTGTACCAGCAGCATTGGGGCAATAGGCAGAGGATGTCATAATCTGATTCAGCGCACACTTGCCATACCATTCGGGAACGGTACATTTGCTCTCATTGATATCTGTCGTATTGTAGGCTCCGATAGCAGTCGTACTGGTCTTGTTACGGGCTCCGAGGAAAGAAAAGTTCCATCCTTCAGCATTAAAGCGGGTAACAGAAGAACCCTTATAGGCCTTTTCGTAGTAAAGCGCAGTATCGTCATCGATCGCAGCGCCGCCCATATCTTTGTTGGAGTTACCGACAAGTTTCAGATAATCTGCACGGGTCGGGATGTACCAGCCGGGAGGGCAAATACCCTGAGCACCTTCGAAACTCCTATAATTTCCCTCCTGCCAGGTGCTTTGCGTTCCATAAGTAATATCTTTTTGATCCACACCCAACGCCGTAGCAAAATCATACAGAAAACCTTTATCGGTAGAGTACGAGGGATAAGCCTTTTTATCTTTAATGGTATAGGTATACCAGATACCGGCATCCGCCGTAGGATCGGCAGAAACGGTCTTTCCGGCAGGCACATAAGCCAGCGGAGCGGCCATCCACCATTTACCATCGGCCAGCTGCACCAGCGGGTAGGTCCGGCCGGCATAGGTGAATTTCTTCTCGGCAAGGTTCTCTACAAAACCGGAGATCGGGTCTGCATTCTTGTAGCACTTCCCGTCAAACACATAGTAAACCGTATGATTCTCAGGATTGAAACCGGTCTGACCGCAGAAATAGGTAGCCACGTTCTCGGTCGTCACCTTGTTTCCGTTCACCGTACCGGCAATCTGGATCATGCTTTCTTCCGATCCCAGCGTGATGACCTTATCGGTCCCATTGAATTTACCGACAATCAGGCCGGAATTTCCGTCAGGACCGCCAATCAAGGTGCAATTGACGGCACAGCCATCCATTCCTGTGAAGGCGACATTGCCCAGGTTGGCAACCAAGCCACCCATCGCAGCAATCGTGCACTTCGACTCGACGGTACCACCGGCAAAGCAGTTGGAGAACGTATGAGCCTGGGACTGGAAGCCCGCAACACTGCCGGCGACCGAACCCAATTTGCCATCGGAACCTACGGCAAGGGTGTTAACAACCGTGATGGTACCCGTATTCGAGCAACCATTCATACGGCCCGTGCCACCATGAACACCGCCCGTGCGGATCTTGATCTTTTCACCCTCTACCGTAATATTTCCGGTGTTGTGGCAGTTTGTGGCGATATACGGAGTAGTACTATCCTCGGAACCCGGCCAGGCACAAATACCGCCAACGGCATTGTTCGTGGTATGGTCGTTGTACGAAACATACGATACGTTACCGCTGTTGTTGCAATTGGTAAGAGTAAACTTGTTGAGTTTATTGGTATCCGTACCGCCACTCGAGGTTGCACCACAGAAGTTATAACCGGAACCAACAATTCCACCCACATAGAAGGTATAACCGGCATCCTTGGCCTGGAAGGTGGTTCCGTTACCCAATTTGACCGAGACATCACCATGGTTGTTGCAACCCGTCATCGGGCCGGAGCAGTCTCCCACCAGACCACCGACGGAAGGACGGGCGGCCGTATGGGTACCATCCGTATTGGAAGGATTGGTTAACTCCACGCTAACCTTGCCATAGTTCTCGCTATTCTCAAATACCGGATTCTTACCCGTAGCGGAAACCAAGCCACCTGTCGTCAAACCAGCAGTAATACCATTCGTTCCCACATAACAGGTATAAACTTTGGTAGAACTATTTTGACCAATATCACCGATACTGTTACGGCCGTTAATGCGGACAGCGGTAACCGATACATCTCCTTTGTTCACGCAACCGGACATGGTATTGCTGGCAAAGTAACCGGCAATACCGGCAACAAAGGTCGCCTTCAGGGATCCCTCGGAAGCATAGGTAATCTTACCCGTATTCTCGCAATTGGTCAGGACACCCGTCGTGTAACTCGAGACACCGGCCAGGCAGAGAGCGGCTTCATGACCTCCGCAGGTAAAGGTAACGTTACCCGTATTCTTGAGCTGGACGTTACCGGAACCATTGGTGGTACCACCCGCGACACCGCCGAAGTAGAAGTTCTTGGTATTCGTACCCGTGCAGGTAACAGTAATGTCGCCGTTGTTCTCGCAGTTCTTCATCACGTTGCTGGCATTGTCTCCCAACGAACCGATGACACCGCCCACATACTGCGTACCGCCGGTATTGGCCTCGGTAGTAACGGTAATCTTGCCATTGTTCACGACGTTCTTGATCACGATGCCATGGTCCAGGCCCTTGCCACTGGCATAACCGATGATACCGCCCAGACGTCCACCGCCGATCGTAATATTGGTTCCGGTGATGTCCGCATTGTTGACAACAGCCGTGATATTACCGGTATTGAGGCTTGCCAGCACACCAAAGTTGGTGAGCGTGGAAGGGATGGTCAGGACACAGGACTTGTCGAAGACCAGGTTCTTGATAGCACCGGCATTGTTCGCAAAGAGCGGCTTGCCGTTGTTGGTCCAATTCTTGAGCGCATGGCCGTTACCGTCAATCGTACCCTTGAAGCCCTCAGCAACGGGAACCGTCTTACCGGCCAGGTCGATATCGGCCACCAACTGCCAGGTCTTTCCTTCCGTAGAAGCGATAGCCGCCTCATACGTATCCGGAGAGAGGGTCTTGTCCAACTGGGTCAGCAAAGCGATCAGTTGGTCTGCCGTAGCGATGCTGCCTTCGCCGGAAAGCGAAATGGCCGGCATCTTCAGCAACGTACCGCGTTCGATGACATTATCGGCGGTAGACGTCTTCTCGGAAATAACGGAATCATCGGCCTTGCGGAGGGAGACAGCCACGTTCTTGAACGTACCCGTCGGAACCGGCAGGTAGAAGTCCATGGCATCAGCCGTCTTGGTGAAGTTGATGGTCACCGTGGAGGATTCGGCTTCCTTGGCCACGATGGCGGCGCTGTTCTTTGTGCTGTAGGTACCGGTCAAGCTGGCAGCCTTGGCGGAAACCAACAGTTTGGACGCACCGTCCGGAATACCGGTAACCGAGAATTTCACCACACCACCAACCTGCTTGAAAGCAAGGATTCCTTTGTCGTCCAGCGCACCCGTCATGGGCACATTGGTCTGGGCACCTTCATACGTGTAAGTTTCAGGAAGGGTAACCTTCACTTCCGTCGCGCTCACATATTCCGGAGCCAGGGCGACAGGATAAACGGCAGGACCTTTTATCTTCTCACCGTCGGCCAAATCGGCGCCAAAGTGGGCCTTATTGGTTCCGGCACCATCCGTCAGCGTGAAAGTTTTGAACGCATTGGCAGAGGTATAGACGGCAATCTTGTCGCCTTCCTGCCAGGTAAAAGTACCTTCGTCGGCCAGAGCAGCCTTCGTATCAGCTCCGTCAATAACGGCGCTGATGGTCGTGTTGTACGAAGCGGTCTCGAACTTTTCGGCCACTTCTTTGGCGCAGCCCGCGAACAGAAGCGCGGCGGCAGCCAGAATGAAAACGTTCTTTCTCATGGCTTCAGAATTTTTTAATCTTCGTCATCCCACAGACCGTTGCCCGGCGTCGAGTTTTCACCCGTCGCGGACTGGGCCAGAAGACCGTTTTCCACCTCCAGGCAGAGATCCTCCACCTGCGGCGCAACATAAAACTTAGTGTAAATCATAACGTTATGATAATGTTATTAAATATCAATTCGGACAAATATAACTATTTTTTCATTAAATAACCACAACTGCTGTTATTCTTCGAGCCAAGTGCCAAGTTCGGTGTAAATCTTTTCGGCCATGAACTTCATCGCCTGAGAGCCCGGATGGCAGCCGCCCACATCGCCGCTGTAGTCGTGCTTGGGCATATTGGGCTGCGAGCCCTTGTTGGACAGCGTCGAGGGGCTGTAGCCTCCCAGGTCGTTGAAACCGTTCACGCGGAACAGGTTCACCGTCTTGGCGCCATAGTGGCCGGCAATTTCGATTATCGACTGTTCGATGCTCTGGCTCAGGTAGTCACCGATGATACACACCACCTTGCATTGAGGATAGCGTTCGCGTATCTGGCAGAGCAACTTGACATAAGCCTCGCAGAAGGATCCGTCAGGCAGGGCGTTAATGGCGCTGCGCGTCTTGGCGGCATCGGCCGTGGCATAGATGGAAGTCATAATAGCATCCGAAGGCTTGGTACCGCCGTAAATATTGGACGCGTCATTGCGGATTGCCACGCCGGGGGCCAGCGGATCGGCATTGTGGGCCCAGTCGTTCGTACCGCCGTGAATCAAGATGATATCCGGACGTCCCATACCGCCGCACTCCGCAAAGCGGGTCGTGAAGTCTTTCTTGAACCAGGCGTTGGTGGCCGTACCATATTTGGCTTTGTAGTTGGCATCGGTCGTGTTGGTTACCGTGGAACCGGAGAAGGAGATGTTGGTATCAAACTCACAATTCTTCATATAATCGTGCACAAGACGATACCAATAAGTCTCATTGACCAAAGTGAGTGTACCGTCGGTTGCCGGATAGTGAGCGGAATAGCCGCCGGGAATCCATCCTTTGAAAGTAGAGATGGAGTCACCGATTATGCTCAGGCGTTTTGACGCCTTGGGCTTGACATTCGGATCGGCCGGAAGGCCTTCAATGGTAGGGAGACCGTTGGGGCCGGCAATCCAGGTGGTCCCGTTGGCCGAGGCCTGCAATTTGGCAAGGAGTGTCCCGTCGGAAAGCTGGGCCGTGGTCAGGGACTGGTTGCCGGTTTCGGTCGTCTTGCCCTCGGCCGGGCCGATCTTCTGCATCGACTCATCCCAGAAGCAGTTGCGGACCGTGGTCGGCTGGGTGCAGCGGGCATAGATCGCACCGAAGAAGCAATCTCCGCTAACCTCCGTTACCTTTTCACCGCGGTTGAGGACAGTAGCAGGTGTAAGGGTTGTGTAGCAGTTCTCGTACACCGTGGTTGTGGTACAGTTCTGGTAGCCGCTGATGCCGGCAAGGCCGCCCCGGTTGCCGACNNGTCCAGCCGCAGAGTCCGGAGACAAGGGAGTAGGCATTGGAACCTCCGTTATTACCGGTTGCCGTCACTTCCGCACCGATCGAAGCACAGTTGGAGATGGTCACAGGCTTGGTGGCAGCGGACACCTTCCCGGGAGCGCTGGTCAGGAATCCGGTATAGCCGACCACCGCACCCACGGAGTACTGGCCCTTGACTACGCCATAAGAAGCGCATTTGTCAATGACCACTTCGGCTGTCGGAACAGCGGCTCCTACAATACCGCCCACGAAATACTTGTCGGATCCCATGTTGCCATAGCTTCCGAACACACACCCTTCGACACGGCCGCCCATAACCTGGCCGACAATTCCGCCGAGGATGTAACCCGTATTGGTAAGGTTGCCCTCGAACGAGCAGTTCTTTATCAGCGTGTTGGCCCCTTCGGCCTTTCCAACGACACCGCCTGCCCAGTGGTAGTAAACATTGACGGTATGTCCCTTGGTTACGCGGCATTCTTCGATGGTGGAATTCTTGGCATAGCCGACGCAGCCGCCACTGAACTTCCCATAGAAAGTGGCTTCTCCTTCCAAGGTACACTTCCGGAGCGTGGTCTCGTCCATCCATCCCACCAATCCTCCGGAATAACCGCTGTTGGCATCGGAGCCGATGGTAATTCCGCTCTCATACGCACGCACCTGGCCGGAAACCGTACAATTCTCTATGGTACAAGACGTTGCATATCCCACCAAAGCGCCGCAGTAAACGTATTTACTGTCCACATTCGCTTCCTCCAGCTTGAGGTTCTTGAGCGTTGCGCCTTCTGCCTTGGCAATGAAGCCGGCCGGCTTCTGGACCTCGGACGCGATCTTCAGGTTCTTGATGCTGTATCCGTCGGCATCGTAGCTTCCGGTAAAGCTTCCGCCCTGGGCGACCGGCGTGAACGTGCTGCCGGCCATATCAATCGTTGCCGTCTGCTTGTAGAAAGCACCGGTGAACTTGGCGGCCTCGGAGCCATTGGTGTATTCCGACAATTTAACAAGGTCCTGAGCCGTTGCAATATAATAAGGTTCCGCCTCCGTACCCTTGCCGCCGCTGAAAAGCGTCTCTTCCGGATTGACCGCCTCCATATCGGAAACGAAACCGCGCTTGATTGTGCAGTCCGCATTGGTACTTATGCTGCTGATGGGGGCAAGATTCGTATCGTAAACCGTGCACGTAAAACCTTTGGAGAAAGCTCCCGGAGGCGCTACAATGTAAAACTCCTTCGGTTCGCTGCCCAGGGGTACACCGGCATTGCAAATCAGCTTCACCGTATTACGGGACTCCTCGGTATTGGTTATCTCCACGGCTCCAATCGTATGGTCGGAAACGTTTACCTGCGCACGGCAACGTCCCCAAAGGATAACGGACGGATCGTTTTCGGAAACCACGATCTGCCCCACGGTGGCCGTGCCGGTAAAATTAAGCCGGAGCAAGCCGAACAGATGAGACAGGCTGACGGTACTGCCGGCATTCCACGAGGCCGCCGTAATGTCACAGCGGGGGTCGAAACTACCCGAAACATAGTTCTGCTCTCCGGGGAGATTCAGCACCAGCTCGGTGTTGCTGGATTCCGTGGCGACGGCAGCATACGGATACACCGCCACGTAAGGGCCTACGGCAGGAGCCTCTCCGCTGAATACGGCCTCTTTGGAATCGGCCGAAATCTTGTCGGCAGAAGTGGTAAACGGATGCCCGGCCGTACCGGCCACCTGGGCAGCGGAACGCACCCAAAGCTGGTCTCCGGGCTGCCACAGAACGGGTCTTGTGGAGCCGGACAAAGGACCGAGGGTCGTTTTGGTCTCGATCACCTTTGCGGTGATGGAAATCGTTGCGTCATCGGTGGAAGGACCCGGTTCCGGTTGATCCTTTTCATTCGCGCAGCCCAGGATGAGTGCAAGCATCAATCCTGCTAAAATTAATTTGTTATTCATGTTATGTGGCTATTAACGAGGTTATTCAGCTTTGTTCCGCACGCAACGGAGCGGAGCGGCAATGCGGTAACTTACTTTGGTACCGTTGCAGGTATAATCGGTCGCAGAACCCTTGTTGGTCATGGGCATCAGGCCGTAGAACTGGACATTCTTGATGCCGCTGGAAGGATCCGTTCCACTCTGGTAGGAGATGGACGCAAAGGAAGAGCCGCAGAACATACCAGAGGAAAGATGCTCCTTGTAAGCGGACATATAGCCCATGAAGGTTCCGGAGGTCTTGGTCACATCGATAATGGAAATGGCACCGAATGCGTCCATCTGGAAGCCGTCCTCGTTCAAAGCGGCTATGTAGCATTCCGATCCACTGTAATAGGGAGCCGTGGTGACGGTCGACAAACCTGCCACCTTGCCCACCAGGTTCTGGATATCGGCAAGCGTAGGAACGTGCCAGCCGGTAGGACAAAGGCCCTGGGCGCCTTCCAGCCCCTTAGCCTGGGCTTCAGAAACAAGGTCGCCCATCTTTAATCCAAGGGCCACTTCCGCCTGATAGAGATAGCCGTTGGCCGCAATGGTTGCAGCGTTATTGGCAAATTCGGCCGCGGACTGGTCCGCGTTGATGCGGATAGGCGCGAAAATGCCGGCGGTTACGGCCGTCAAGTCGGTGGAAGCGGTCATGCCCTCGGGCAGATAGGCCAGGTTCTGGGCCATCCACCACTTGCCGTCTTTCAGCTTGGCCACCTTGTAATCGGTCCCATAGTAGGTGAAATAGTTCTGGTCCAGGTGCTCCACAAAATCGGCCGACGGCGGATTGCCGCCCGGTTCCAGTTCGCCGCCGTCTTCCCAATTGTCAATGGCTCCCGAAAGGGTCACTTTCAGGCCGTCGGGATTCACGACAATCCCCACCGAGTACTGTTTTCCGGCCTGCAGCTGGGCTTCGGCCAGATATTGTACCGGAAGCGACAGCTCCGATTCCACCTTTACGTTCAAGGCCACGGTCTGGGGCGGCAAAATCGCGTACCAGGTCTTCTCGGCGGCATTACGGGCCTTCACGGGCGTTACCACGGCAGAAGGATCCACCGTAGCAGTGAAATCTTCCGAAAGCGTGGCAGCCAGGCGGGCGCCGCCCACGGTAATGCCGGTAATGGTCTTTCCGGAATTGTTCTGCACCTTGAGCACCAAGCGGGTCAGGCGGTGGGTAAAGACCATCGCCACAGCACTCGAAGAAGGAAGAACGCCGGTTTTCGAGGCAGCCAGGAAGTCCGAAGAAGAAGTCCCGGCCGACTGGTCGGCCTGCACGGTGAACGACGTGGGGACGCCGCCTTCCTGCCAGGGACTATACGCCGACAGCGAGGCCGCATCCGATCCCTCGGCATACCAGACCAGCGAGCCGCTGAAGCTGGTACCGTCAAAGACCAGTTTCTCGTTGGTGGCATAGACGCCAGACTCGCGGGAAACCGTCAGGCCGATGGCGTCACCGTTTTCAAAATCCGTCTCCGTAGCCCGCGTAATCACGGGTTCAACCTGTATCGGGAGGCCGGCGGCCGAAGGTTTATCGGTCCGTCCCTCGTCTCCTTTCCCGCAAGCACCTGCCAGCAGGGCTCCGGAAACCATCAGGATAATCGAATATTTATTCATAATTTTCAGAAATTAATTCCACATTGTAGGGTTGCACTCTTGCGGTCTGAACCCGGCAGGACCTCGATTTGGAAGCCGTGCATCCAGGATGCTTCCGCCCCCAGGAACAGATGCGTCACAGAGCCCAAGGCAAATCCGTACCGCACGGACACCGTAAGCCCGATACGATCGGCGGT
>LXOW01428255.1_pt1 | contig 14194 bp, 15 predicted proteins | sample 1368591 | NCBI WGS metagenome assembly LXOW01 (sample SAMN04884650, study PRJNA319009) | bovine gut metagenome | isolation source: Cow rumen | host: Bos taurus | place: Italy: Legnaro (PD) | collected 2014-07-09
GCAAAGGTTGAGAACTACAAGGAGCTGGGTCTGAACTCAGAGACTTGTGTTGCCTTCAACACCACTTCTCGTGAGCAGTGCATCATCAACACCTGGTATGGTGGTGAGATGAAGAAGGGTATGTTCTCTATGATGAACTACTATCTGCCTCTGCAGGGTATCGCTTCTATGCACTGCTCTGCCAACACCGATATGGAGGGTAAGAACACCGCTATCTTCTTCGGTCTGTCTGGTACAGGTAAGACCACCCTTTCTACCGATCCTAAGCGTCTCCTCATCGGTGACGACGAGCACGGATGGGACGACGAGGGTGTATTCAACCTCGAGGGTGGCTGCTACGCTAAGGTTATCAACCTCGACAAGGAGAGCGAGCCCGACATCTACAACGCTATCCGTCGCGACGCTCTGCTCGAGAACGTCACTGTTGACGAGGCTGGTAAGATCGACTTCGCTGACAAGAGCGTGACTGAGAACACCCGCGTATCTTATCCTATCAACCACATCGAGAAGATTGCCCAGAAGGTAAACGGCAAGAGCGCTGGTCCTGAGGCTAAGAACGTGATCTTCCTCTCTGCTGACGCATTCGGCGTACTGCCCCCAGTATCTATCCTGACTCCTGAGCAGACCAAGTACTACTTCCTCTCTGGTTTCACAGCTAAGCTGGCTGGTACAGAGCGTGGTATCACAGAGCCTACTCCTACCTTCTCTGCTTGCTTCGGCCAGGCATTCCTCGAGCTGCACCCCACAAAGTATGCTGAGGAGCTCGTTAAGAAGATGGAGAAGAGCGGTGCTAAGGCATACCTCGTAAACACTGGTTGGAACGGTACTGGCAAGCGTATCTCTATCAAGGATACACGTGGTATCATCGACGCTATCCTCGGTGGCGCTATCCTGAAGGCTCCTACCAAGAAGATTCCTTACTTCGACTTCGAGGTTCCCACACAGCTCAACGGCGTGGCTTGGGGCATTCTCGATCCTCGCGACACCTATCAGAACCGCAATGAGTGGGAGGAGAAGGCTAAGGATCTGGCTGGCCGCTTCATCAAGAACTTCAAGAAGTACGAGGGCAACGAGGCCGGTAAGGCTCTGGTCGCTGCAGGTCCGAAATTGTAATTGAGGACCGAAAGCAACGAGCATCCTCCGATGGTCGCTGCAGGTCCGAAACACTAAAATACTCTATACATACAGAAGATTGGCTGCCAATAATGGTAGCCAATCTTTTTTTGATGTAGGTCAAAAATAGCAAGGTCCGAAGCATTTTTTCTTAACTCTTAATTCCTAATTCTTAATTTCTTTGTACCTTTGCACTTGTAATCGTGAGATTACGTTTGTATTCATTAGGTTAGTAGTTTTTCCGGCAATGCCGGTTTTTAAGGTAAAGATTATGTTATTAGATTTTCAAACGACGGTCTTGTTGGCGACTGTTGCACTTGCGACAGTTCTGAGCATTGTTACTCTGATGCATACCAACATCCGTTAAGAAGAGTGCGGGGTGAGTGATTCATACCGCACTCTTTTTTTGTCTAAAAACCCTAAACTAACTTAAAATCGGTCAATTTATAACATATTTTCTTTAATTATAAGGTGAAAATGAGTTGAAATTGGAGAAATGTGCGTAAATTTGCAGCCGGATTTCGAAATTTAAGTAGATTAATGAGAAGATTTATCTATACATTGTGCCTTATGGGAGTCGTCTCTCTGGGTTTCCTGTCATGCATCGGATCAGACAAGGAGGTGGATCTGTATGATGAAGCCTGTATTAACGGCATAACCATTACGGCCATGAACAGGCTGGAGCATACCATTGGTGAGGATTGGCAGAATTCCACCTATAAGGTCAAGGTGACCTCTTTCCCCACACTGACCATCGATCAGAAGAACTACAAGATTTACAATACCGACTCACTGCCCTTTGAGAGCGTGATGGACCGTATCCTGGTCTCCATTGAAAAGACCGCCTACAGTGGTGCTATTGTCATCAGGAGCATTGATGGAGAGGATCTGTGGAAGGTCTATAACAGTGCCGACTCTATCGACTTCTCGAAACCCAGGGAAATCCGCGTCCTCAACACCGACGGCAGCAAGTACCGCTCCTATCAGGTGAATCTCGTGGCGCATCAGGTGCCTACCGACAAAATCCTATGGGAACAGGCGCCGATAGACAGTTATCCTGCTGAAGAGAAAGGAGATATTGACTGGGAAAAAGCCGTAAAGGATGCTGGCCTTGCCAAGTTTATAGGCGAAGGTATCTTTGAGGCCTATGCTTTCCGCGACGACGGACAGATCATGGTAAGCACCGACAAAGGCGTAACCTGGAAGGAAGACGTGATGGATGAAGACAAGTTACTCGCGCCAGTCAAGGAATTCATGTTCCTGTCCATCCCCTTTGTGGTAGATGTCGAGGCCGATTATCAGTTGCTGGTTGGCAAAACAGGCAGGGAGGATGAAGAAAACAAAGATGCCTTGACCGTCTGGCGCAAAGTAGCAGAATACGACGACAGCCGTCGCCCCTCGAAGTGGGTTTACATGCCTTTGGAGGACTATAACAAATACTATCTGCCCATCGACGAGAAGTACAGCCTCATCTGTTTCAACGAACAGATATTAGCTGTCAGCAATAAGGGTATCCGCATCAGCCATGATGGTGGCATTACCTGGAAGTTCGACAAACGGTATAAGTTACCATACGATAACCTTGACGAGATCATAGCGACGACCGACGACGAAGGCTGTATCTGGGTCAAGGAGCTTGAAACAGGCAATGTATGGCGAGGCATATATGTCAAGAAATAAGGGCGCTGCTGCTGATAGTAGCATGCCTTCCCCTGGCCGCTGTCGCTCAGGAGGATGATGAATACAGATTGGAAATCGGCGCAGGAGCCGGAGTCGTCAGTTACGTCGGCGATTTCAACGGCAACCTGCTGAAAGATATGCAGCCCTGGGGGGCACTGACCGCCAAATACCATCTCAACCCCCGCATGGCCTTGGCGCTGGCCATCGGCACGGGCAAGATCAAAGGCTCCAGCGACGGAGCCGACACATGGTACCCCATCGAGCCCTACTCCTTCAGCCACCAGCTCACGGAAGCTACGCTGAGATACGAGTACAACTTCTGGGCTTACGGCACGGGGCGCGACTACAGAGGTGCGCGCAGGGTGGTTCCCTTCATAGCTGCCGGACTGGGAATGGTGCACCATAGCGGGGAGAACAGCGGCGTCACCCTGAGCCTGCCCATCGGCGCAGGCGTCAAGTGGAAAGTTACCCCGCGACTGAACCTCACGGCAGAATGGGCGATGCGCTTCACGCCAAGCGACTATCTCGACGGCCGGAGTGATGTCTATGGCATCAAGAGCAGCGGACTCTTCAAGAACACCGACTGCTACAGTGCTTTCCAGATCAGCGTCACCTACGATCTCTGGGTCAGATGTAAAACGTGTAATAACGATAGAGACTAGATATATGAAAGAACTTTTGGACATGAACCGCATTCCTCAGCACATTGCCATCATCATGGACGGCAACGGGCGCTGGGCGATGGATCGTGGGTTAGACCGTACCTTTGGCCATAAGGCAGGNNGCCTATGAGGTAGAGGCCCTGATGGGGTTGGTGCTCAGCTTCTTCAAGATGCAGTTGTTCCATAACAATAACGTGAGCTTCCATGTCGTAGGCGACATCGACAGACTGCCCGAGAGCGTACAGAAGAAACTGCGCTCCATGGTAGAAGAGACGGCGATGTACGACGGCATGGCGATGACCATTGCCATGCCCTACTCCGCCAAACAGGAGCTCGTCAACACCACCAAGGTGATTGCCCGGAAGGTACAGAGCGGCGAGATCGGCATCGACGATATCACCGAAGAGACCATCGCCAAGAACCTGTGGACGAACTGGATGCCCGATCCAGACCTTCTCATCCGTACTGGTGGCGAGGTGCGCATCTCCAACTACCTGCTCTGGCAGTGCGCCTATTCCGAGTTCTATTTCTGCGACTGCTATTGGCCCGACTTCTCAGAGGAAGAACTGCACAAGGCCATCATCAGCTATCAGAACCGTCAGCGCCGTTTCGGAAAAACAGAAGCCCAGATAGAGGAGGAAGAAAAGGAAAACAAGTAAGATAGTAAGAAGGTAAAAAAGTAATAAAAAGGGAGAAAGAAAGTGACTTTCAATATATATATAAATAAGGTATTAGGTATGGTAAAATGGGGTTTACCTTTTTACCTTTTTATCCTTTTACCTTTAAGCGTCGCTGCTCAGGATAAGATCATCAACCCCGACATCAGCTACACGGGTACGCCGCGCAGCTGTGAGATTGGCGGTATCGCCGTCAAGGGAGTTGAGGGCTATGAAGACTATGTACTCACTGGTCTGTCGGGACTCACCGTCGGACAGAAGATCGAAGTGCCAGGCAACGAGATCACCGAGGCTGTGAAGCGCTACTGGCGCAACGGTCTGTTCTCGAAGGTCAGCATCACCGCCGACTCCATCGTCGGATCGAAGATCTACCTCTGCATCCACCTCAGCATGCGCCCACGCATCAGCGCCATCCGTTATCACGGCATCAAGAAGGCCGAGCGTGAAGACATGGAGGCGAAACTCGGTATGGTGAAGGGCATGAGTCTCACGCGCAACGTCATCGACCGTGCCAAGATCCTGGCCAAGAAATACTTCGACGAGAAGGGTTACAAGAACGCCGAGATTGACATCGTACAGTTTCAGAACCCCGATGACAAAAATCAGGTACTGCTCGACGTGAACATCGACAAGAAGGCCAAGATGAAGGTCCACAAGATCCATTTCATCGGCAACGAGAAGCTCAAGGACAGCAAGATCAAGGGATCGCTCTTCAGCAAGGGCGCCTTCGGTAAGATCCATGAGGCAGGCAAGCTCGTCAACACCTTCAAGTCGAAGAAGTTCACTGACGAACGCTATAAGGAGGCTAAACAGGCCCTTATCGAGAAATACAACGAGTTAGGTTTCCGCGATGCCACCATCGTTGAGGANNGTCACCACCGACTACTTGAATGCCGTGCTGGGCATGAAGAAGGGCGACGTCTATAACCAGAAGCAGATGAACAAGCGCCTGAAGGAAGACGACGATGCCGCTGGTAACTATTACTACAACAATGGTTACGTCTTCTCCAACATCGACCCTGTCGAGGTGAACATCGACAACGACTCCATCGACATCGAGATGCGCGTGACGGAAGGTCCGCAGGCTCACCTCAACCACATCCGTATCTACGGTAACGACCGTCTCTACGAAGAGGTGGTNNGATATCGCCTCCATGGGCTTCTTCGACCCAGAGAAGGTGGTTCCCGATATCAAGCCTAACTACGAAGACGGTACCGTCGATGTCAACTGGCAGCTCGAGCAGAAGTCCAACGACCAGCTGGAGTTCTCACTCGGTTGGGGACAGACGGGTATCATCGGTAAGATCGGTATCAAGTTCAACAACTTCTCCATCCGCAACCTCTTCGGCAAGAACAAGCTCCATCGCGGCATCCTGCCCTATGGCGACGGTGAGCAACTCGGCTTCAGCTTCCAGACCAACGGTTCATACTATAGCTCACTGAGCGCCAACTACGGCACCAACTGGTTTGGCGGCAAGCGTCCTAACAGCCTCAACGTCGGCGCCTTCTACTCGAAGCAGTCCGACATCTCGAGCTACTATCGCAACAACTCGTTCTACAACAACTATGCGATGTACAGCTATGGTTACGGCACTTACAACAACTATTACTACAACTACGACTCGATGCTCGACGACGACAAGACGATGACCGTCTTCGGCGCAAGTCTGGGATGGGGTAAGCGCCTCCGCTGGCCCGACGACTACTTCCAGCTCTCAGCCACGCTCGGCTATACCCGCTATATGCTGCGCGACTGGAGCTACTTCTATATCCACAACGGTAACTGTAACAACATCAACCTGGGCCTGACGCTGGCGCGTACCTCTACTGACAACCAGCTCTTCCCGCGCCGCGGTTCTGAGTTCTCAGCCTCCGTCACCCTCACTCCACCCTGGTCGCTCTTCGACGGCAAGGACTACGGCAGTCTGGCCAAGAACACCAACTCTGCCACCTACGAGGACGAGCTTCAGGAGGTCTATCGTTGGATTGAGTACCACAAATGGAAGTTCAAGAGCCGCACCTATACAGCCCTCACTGGCGGTCAGAAGTGCTTCGTGCTGATGACGCGCGTCGAACTGGGACTGCTCGGTGCCTACAACAACGACAAGCGCTCACCGTTTGAGACCTTCTACGTCGGTGGTGACGGTATGAGTGGCTATTCCACTGGTTACGCTGAAGAGACCATCGGTCTGCGCGGTTATGAGAACGGTTCAATCTCTTACTCTTCTGCCTACGAGGCGATGATGAAGGGCAAGAAGATCTCCTCTTACAACTCCTATGCCTACGACCGCTTCACACTCGAGCTGCGCTACCCGTTCATGCTGGGCAACACGACGATTTACGGTCTGGGCTTCGTGGAAGGCGGTAATGCCTGGGCCAGCGCCAAGGACTTCAACCCCTTCAAGATGAAGCGCTCTGCTGGTCTCGGTGTACGTATCTTCCTGCCGATGGTCGGACTGATGGGTATCGACTGGGCGTATGGCTTCGACAACGTCTATACCAACCAGAGTGGCGCACAGTCGCGCGGTGGCAGTAACTTCCACTTCATCCTCGGACAGGAGTTCTAAGGAAAGGTAAAAAGGTAAATAAACCTATTAACGATATAAACGTCAAAGAGGTGTATAACATAAAATAACGCAATTATGAAGAAACTGATTATCTGTATCATCTGTGTCGTCTGCGGCTTCACATCAGCCTCAGCACAGAAGTTCGCCCTCATCGATATGGAGTACATCCTGAAGAATATCCCCGCCTACGAGCGCGCCAACGAGCAGCTCAGCCAGACGTCGAAACAGTGGCAGGCAGAGGTCGAGGCCATCACCGTCGAGGCGCAGACCCTCTACAAGAACTATCAGAACGAGGCTGTCTTCCTCTCTAAGGAGCAGAAAAAAGACCGTCAGGATGCCATCGTCGAGAAAGAGCGCCAGGCGGCAGACCTCAAGAAGAAATATTTCGGTCCCGAAGGCGAGCTTTTCAAGAAGCGTAACGCCCTGATAGCCCCCATTCAGGACGAGATCTACAATGCCGTCAAGGACATCGCCGATATGCGCGGCTACCAGCTCGTGCTCGACCGTGCCAGCGACTCCGGCATCATCTTCGCCTCGCCCCGCATCGACATCTCCTCAGAGGTGCTCCACAAGCTCGGATATAGCAATTAAGGTAAATAATAACAATTAAAATTTATAAGAAAATGAAGAAACTGATTATCTGCGCTATTTGCGCAATCTGCGGTCTGACCACCGCCAACGCCCAGAAATTCGGACACGTAAACACTCAGGAGATCATCCAGGCTATGCCTGAGTTCGTCAAGGCTCAGAGCGAGCTGAAGAGCCTGCAGGAGCAGTACGAGGCCGACCTGAAGGCCATCCAGGACGAGATCCAGAAGAAGGGCGAAGCCTTCGAGAAGGAGCAGGCCTCTCTGCCCGATAACATCAAGCAGCGCCGTCAGCAGGAGCTGCAGGATATGTACCAGAAGTACCAGCAGAGCGCCCAGGACAACCAGCAGGCTCTCTACAAGGCTCAGCAGGAGAAGATGCAGGTCGTATCCAGCAAGCTCAATGATGCCATCAAGGCCGTAGGTCAGGAAGGCAGCTACGTCTATATCATGCAGACGAACGTTCAGGAGGTCATCCCTTACATCAGCACCACGCTTTCTACCGACGTTACCGCTCAGGTAAAGGCCAAGCTCGGTCTGAAGTAAGACGAGAGAATACCTACTTCTTGTTAATCTGCATGAGCAGACCGTCACAGATGCGCAATGCTTAAAACACCGCGTTTTAGGTATTGCGCATCTTATTTATTCGCCGTACCTTTGTACCCGAATAAATGATGCGACAACTGTGTCAAGCGTCAGGCTAGTTGTTACAAAATCCCCCCATGTGTTACAACAAGTCGGAGCGAAATTCTGATGATTGCTTGGTAGCCGACGGGATAGTTCCTAATTTTGCAGCAGAACAATAAAAAATTAGGAATCATGGCTACAAAGAAATGTTTGGTTAAGACGATGCTCATGAGCATCCTGACCGNNGCTGGCAAGAACAATCTGTCGAAATCCCTGCAGACGAACCTGGAGCAGATGAAGGCAGGATCGAGACGCATCGGCAACAACACGCTGCTGGTCTTCGTGCGTCGCGACATACAGGGCGAGAAACCCTGGCTGGCACGTATCAGCAACGGTGAGCTGAAAGACTCTGTATCGCTCGACGATATGGGCATCGCCACCAGCAACATGCAGGCTTGCAACCCAGAGCTGATGGAGCAGGTGATGAAGTATGCCTACAGCCACTATCCCGCCAGTGACTACGGACTCGTGCTGGGCGGACACTCCACAGGCTGGCTCATCGACCAGGAGCCCTGTGACACACGCGCCTTCGGCGTGGACAATGGCGACGGCTACACCTATAGCACAAGAAACAGAAAGTGGATCAACGTGCCGACCCTCGCACTGGTGCTGGAGCGCGTGCCTCACCTGAAGTTCATCTTCGCCGACTGCTGCAACTTCATGTGTCTAGAGACGATGTACGAGTTGCGTCACGCAACGGACTACATCATCGGCTCACCAGCAGAGATTCCCGCTGAGGGCGCTCCCTACGAACAGATCATACCTGCCTTGTTTGAGAAGAGCACGTTCTGCTCATCCATCATCGACATCTATCACCGCAGCCAGAACGGCGAGCTGCCCCTCTCGGCAGTGAAGACCAGCGCCATGGACCAGCTGGCCAGTGCCACCCGCTACGCCCTCGACATCGTGCAGGCCAAGACCGGCAACGGCTATGCCGACACAAAGGGTCTGATACACTACGGCTACAGCGCCTCAAGCATAGACTTCCACCAGGAGTACAACCTCTTCTACGACGCGGGCGACTTCTTCCGTTCACAACTGTCGGAGAGCGACTACCAGCTATGGAAACACGCACTCGACGAGGCCGTTGTCGAGAAGCGTTTCGCCAAGCAGTGGCGTACCTGCATGACGTGGCGCTACACCTACAGCGACTTCGAGATGACTGAAGAGCGATATCACGGGGTGAGCATGTATATCCCACAGGACCCCAACACGGAGTACGGGAGATACTATGCCCAGAACAATGAGGATATCAAACAGCTGAAGTGGTACCAGTCGGTAGGCTGGTAAGGCATCAGAAGCGCTTCAGGCGGACCAGATAACTCATGTTTTCCTTGTCGAGTTCGCTTTTCTCGGAATAATTGCCTGTGCCGTCGTTATAGTATGTCAAGTTGGGAATCCAACCTACTTCTGCCTCCATCACGTCATTCTGTAAGTTGCGGATGACCAGGTTGTAGTTGCCATAGGAATCGAGGCTGGTATTTCTGACACTCATATAGATCTTATTGCCTACGACGCGATACTCACCGCTATGAGTGGCATAATTGCGGCCTACGACGGCACTGTAGTGCATATCGCTTGAATAATAGTTACCGTTGCTGTCGAACCTCAGTTCACTGATCATCTTTTCATTTTCATTACCTATTTTAGCTTATTTAAAAAAACGTGTGCAAAGTTACGGATTGTTTTGAAATAAATTGTTGTTTTAGAAAAAAATTCATATATTTGCAGCAAAATTGAACGGCAAAATAGTTTTAAAGAATATGAAAACTGAATTCATTGAAGAAAACCAGAACTACGTGATGACCTTCGAGGGTCGTCTCGATACGCCAGCGTCACTCCAGGTGGGGCGCGACATGCAGGTGCTCTACGACTGCGAGGGTCACGACATCATCCTCGACTGTACCAATCTGGAATACATCACCAGTAGCGGCATGCGCCTCTTCCTCGACTTGCTGAAGGTAGCCAAGAGCAAGGGCAGCAAGTGTACGCTCGTAGGCCTCAACGAAGATATCTACAACGTGTTCAACGAGGTGGGATTCGTTAATCTTTTTGATATACGCCCAACACGATGACGGAAAAAGAGATCAAACAGATGCAGGCNNTAGAGGCCGATGTGGAGCTGCGCCGCCGTACACAAGTGGCACGGATGTTGATGGAGGAGAATATGGAGCGGCTGCGCAATGCCGACCTGCAGGACGACAGTCAGCTGATGGCCATCCTCGACCTGCGGCTCGAAGAGAAGCGCTATCACCTGAACCCCGACTTCGACAGCCGCCAGCTGGCCGAACTCCTCGGCGTCAGTCAGGAGCGTCTCGCGCGGCTCTTCCGCAACAAGTCCATCTATCGCACGCCAGAGGCTTACATCGACAACCTGCGCACGATGAACGCCATGCGACTGCTGCGCACCCAGCCCAACTACAGCATTGCTGCCATTGCCGAGGCTTCGGGTTTCAACCATGTGCGCACCTTGCAGCGCCGCTTGATGGATGTCACAGGCATGACGCCTGCCGATTACAGGGCTCTCTTCACAAGGGATATGTGATCGCGACATCTTAAATCAAATCCTATCTATTTAGCATGAAATCCTTCTCCCAACGACTCACACAACGCATCGTCATTGCCTTGTCACTGGTGCTGATCACCATCATTGTCGGCACCACGTATCTGGCTTTGCGGTTCACTGGGCCCCTGACCAAAGCTTATTTCGAGCATCTGGCAGATATCGAAAACGAGTCGGTAGAGAAAAGGCTCCACGATGTGCAGGTGGCCGTCCATAACAGTATCGACGAGGTGGTGGAGGATATGGCTCACCCCGACAGCGTGTTTGTGGCATTAACCCATAAGCTGCAACTCAATCCGCAAGGTGTCTTAGGCTTTGGCGTCGGCTTTGTGCCCGACTATTATCCAGAGAAAGGTCACTGGTTTGAGCCTTACGCCATGTGGCTCGACAATCGTATCTTCACCATACAGAATGGCTCTGCCGATCATGATTACTTCACCCATGAGTGGTATGTGGAGGGCATGAAGCACGACGAGGGCTATTGGTCGAACGGCTACTCTTTTGTGATGGGGGGCGAGCGGGTGCTGATCTGTACCTACGCAAAGCCCTTCTATGATGCCAAGGGCAAAATGGCAGGTGTCTATGCAGGCGATCTGTCGCTCGACATGCTTCACGACTATCTGCTGTCGAAAGACCTGAAGGCCAATACAGAGGGACTCATCAAAGTGCCCCGTAAACTCGAAGGCAATCCCCGTCAATGGGTTCGCAGCGTCATTGTCGATAAAAATGGCTATTATGTCTCGCATCCAGACAAGGAGCGCATGCTGCGTGATAATTTCTTCAAGGCCATCAGCCAGAAGACTGACAGCGTAGCCGACCGTATGATGAGCGAGATGAAAGCTGGCAAGAAAGGTTCTGCCGAGATCACGTTCGAAGGCGTGCCTTCCACCGTCTTCTATTCCCCACTTGAAAAGTCAGGCTGGTCGCTGGTCGTGATATTGCCCAATATCCGTTACTACATCGTGGTATTCGGCTTCGGTATCCTCTTGTCATTATGCCTCCTGACAGGTCTGTTGGCAGTCTATATCATCTGTCGCACCACCATCCGTCGTTCCACCCGTCCGCTCCAAGTGCTAGCCAGCAGTGCCGACGAGGTGGCTAAGGGAAACTTCAATGCACCGCTGCCTGATATCCGTCATCAGGACGAGATCGGTCTGCTGCGCGACTCCTTCGGCAACATGCAGCACTCGCTCAGGCAATATATCGACGAACTGAAGACCACCACCGCCCAGAAGAGTGCCATCGAGAGTGAGCTGTCTGTGGCCCGCAGGATCCAGATGTCGATGCTGAAGACAGAAACCCCTCATCGCCCTGATCTCATGATCAAGGCTACGCTGACGCCCGCCAAGGCCGTGGGTGGCGACCTCTACGACTTCTTCCTGCGCGACAACTGCCTGTACTTCTGCATCGGCGACGTTGCCGGCAAAGGCGTGCCTGCCGCACTGGTGATGACCACCGCCTGCGGAGGCTTCCGTCTGCTGTCAGAGAGTGAGTCGGAACCTGTGCGTATCGTCAGTCGCATGAACGAAATGATCATCCGCAACAACAGTATAACGATTTTCGTCACCTTCTTCGCAGGCGTGCTCAACCTCGAGACAGGACACTTGCGCTACTGTAATGCCGGACATATACCACCACTTGTCAACGGAGAGGTCCTTCCCGTCAATAGCAATCTACCCATAGGCGCCCTATCCGACTGGGAATATACGACGCAAGAGGCCGACCTCGCCCCAGGTAGCACGCTATTCCTCTATACCGACGGACTCAACGAAGCCGAGGATGCCCAGAACCACATGTTTGGCAAAAAACGGATCTTAGAGGTGATGCAATCGGCTCAACAAGAACCACAGACGCTTATCGAACGAATGAAACAGGCTGTAGCGGACTTCGTAGGCGACACTGAACAGAGCGACGACCTCACGATGCTCATGATCCACTTACCGCAAAAGCCGAATCAATAACAACTATCACTAGTGTCTCTTAAAATTATTTAAATTCAAAATTAAGGTTCTCATGCACAACGTTTTAGCCCTCCGATACCCTGTCCGGGTTTTGAAATGCTTACCTTTGCATCCGATTCAAAATCGGAGCAGATATGCATATAGGGACATTCGTTTTTGCACAGATAGTACAGTTTCTCCCTCAGAGGCAGTTCAGGCGAATACTCGCCAAGTACAACGACAGGACCAAGGGCTGGTCGATGTCTCATTGGAACCATTTGCTGGTTCTGATGTTCGGTCAGCTTATGGGCTGCGGAAGCCTTAGGGAACTCACAGATATCACAACCGCCCATGCCAAGAAGTCTAAACACCTCGGATTTGGCCACCAGCCTATCAACAGACAAATGCTGTCGAAGGCCAATACTCTCAGAGAGCATCGCATCTTTGAGGAGTTCGCTTTTTACATGGTGGCTATGGCCCAAGCTAGACGCATCACTAAGGAGTTTGAACTGCACGGCAGGTTCTATGCCATTGACTCCACGACCATTGACCTCTGCATGTCCGTATTCAGATGGGCAGAGTTTAGAAGCACGAAGTCTGGCATCAGAATCCATACTCAGATTGACATCATTACGGAGATTCCTGTGTTCTATAGAATCACCAACGCCAAGGTACACGATGTCAACTCTATGGACTGGTTCACATATGAGCCTTTGGCGTGCTATGTGTTTGACAGAGGATACTTTGACCTCGCCAGACTCTACAGAATCCATGTATTCGGGGCATTCTTTATCATCAGAGAGAAGGGCAAACCAGCTTACGAGATTGTCGATGGCGAGAGTATTCTCGATGGAACAGACAACGTGCTCAAAGACCAGACCATTCGCTTCACCAAGAAGGAGAATCAGGAGAAGTATCCCGGTGTTATCAGAAGAATTGTCTATTATGCGCCAGGGCTTCATCGAAGCTTCGTCTACTACACGAACAACTTCTACCTCAGCGCAAAGGACATTGCCCTGCTCTATAAATATAGGTGGCAGGTGGAGCTCTTCTTCAAATGGATCAAGCAACACCTCCAAGTCAAGCGTTTCTGGGGAGAATCTGAAAATGCAGTCCGAATACAGATACACGTGGCCATCATCTCCTACTGCCTCATTGCCATTATCGAGCACGACCTCAAGATTGGCAGGCCTGTCTTCGAAGTCATGCGTATCCTTGGTAAGTCTTCGCTCACCATGGATAACATCCATGACCTGCTCAAGCCGCTCAATGAGACCTTCAAGCCTGATGATGGGCAACTCTATCTGGACTTCAAATATGATTAACATATATTAAGAGGCACTAGTGACTTTTTTACTAGAATCTGAAATCAGGCGATATTTATACCCTGACAGCCCTCAAATGCCCTGCACATAGGGCTTTGAGTTAGGTTAGGAGTATTCCAGACACCTAACCTGACTCTTAACCTTATCTTGTAACCCAAAGTCCCTCGTAATCAAAAGCCAATAAATAAAAAAGGTGAGGCAAAAATGCCAATAATTCCGAAAATTGTTGTACTTTTGCAGGCAAAGACTTATCAATCATGTACGATCAGATTAGGGATGATACTTTTTTTCTAATGTTTTATGCATCAGTGGCCATGCTGGCTTTGATCGCATGTTGCTATCTGCTGTTCCGTCAGGGCAATGCTTTCGCCAAAGACATTACACCGCCAACAC
>LXOW01142322.1_pt1 | contig 14188 bp, 17 predicted proteins | sample 1368591 | NCBI WGS metagenome assembly LXOW01 (sample SAMN04884650, study PRJNA319009) | bovine gut metagenome | isolation source: Cow rumen | host: Bos taurus | place: Italy: Legnaro (PD) | collected 2014-07-09
AAATTTACAATAGTGAAATTAATAAATCGATTTTATAATATAAATTTAAATAAATTGATATATAGATATAAATACTATGAAATATAAATATATATATTGAATTTGATATTTGTAAATATGAATTTATATTTATAAATATCGATGATATAAAACTGAATTATCTAAATTACAATATAAATTTCAAATATACAATATCTATATAAATCAATATAATAAAAACAATATCAATATATGCAAATAAGAATAGCAATATATATAAATCGCTATTATGATATTAATATTCTGATATCAAATTAGTGATATTATAAATATGATATATATTTTAAAAAACAAAATTAGCCTCATATAAGACATTTAATATTCAAAATGGACAAATATATAAAAAAGATAAAAAAACAGAAAATAGATAGGAAATTTTAATGTTATGCCACAAAGCAGATAAACACTGAATCAAAAATGCGAAAAAAGGGAACTATGGTTAAAACCATAATTCCCTAAAATTAATCGCAAATCCATGACATGTGCTCCAATAATTGTGTTGGTGGCACGTTAGAATAATGTGGACGAACGTTTGAACCACCCAAAGACACAACATAATTTTCTATGGCAAAAATACGATTTTCTAAAGTATTCCATAAATATGCACCATTGTAATCCATGTCCCGATTTGCCACCTCAATATTATTATAAAGATACTGAGATGCTCCTACATAGTCTTTTTCTAAAAGAAGATTTCTATATCCTCTCATTATATCGGCGTGTCGAAGTCGAAGATCACTAAAGAAAAATCTATTATCAAAAGACTCTGGGAAAACAGTATTTGTATTATGCAAAACTAGCCTATCCAAACGTCACCGGACACGCCTTCCGGTTCCTCAGGAGTATAATATAATGCCTGTTTTTTTGATTTAGAATAGATCTCCAGGTTCCTAAGCTCCTCATCTAAAGTATTTATAAAAGTAGCATCGATAAAATACTGAGAAAGTAAATTCTTATTTTCTTCAAGTTTAAGTGCAGCCTGATTATAGCTTTCCATAAGGATAAGATTCTTTATCTCATAAACAATACTTGCTACATTTACAGGAGCATCTTTAAGATCTAAAAAATTATGGAGAGTATATAATGTATCTGGGAAATTACTATATTCATGCGTATAATCTGCCATAACTTACTCCTCCTTTTATTCAAGTAGATGCCACCCAAACACATCCATTCCAGACACCCGTAGGTTCAGAAGTGGAGTATGTAAACATCTTTTTATAATTTAGATTTTCTACATTACCAAGTCCTATATCTTCCTTAGTAGGAGTCACGATATTTTGTTTTAATAATGTAAAAGAAGTAATACCTGTAATTTCAATAAAAATTGGACTAACAGAATTGGAAGTATAGATAAAACCATTACCGCCAACGTCATTTGTTCCATCATAAGCATTTGTATACTGAATACTTCCTCTTACAGTAGCACCAGAACCAAGACCAAAAACATTATTGGTATCAGTAACCATAAAGTTTGATACAAGTTCTCCTTTAGCAGTTTCACCAACAAAATTACCCAGATCTGAGATAGCACCCGTAAAATCCGTAATACTATATTCAGAAGCCGATCCTGGTATACCAAGATCAGTAATATCAGATTTGGTAACAGCAGTTCCAGCAGATACATGACCCTCAGAATTAGTTGTTATCTTATATAATCCACTTGAAAGAGCAATACCTTTATTAGCATAAGCATGATCATATGCGACCTTACCATGATCTCCGCGAAATGCAGTCTGTGAAGTTTCTCCAATCTGAATCGATGCGTCGATCTGAACATAATCAGAACCAGTCCAACGATAAACAAAATTAGTATCTTCAGCAACATACAACGTATAATCATCACCAACTGCGGGGAAATCACTTACAGTAGGATACTTTTCAAGAAGATTAAGAGTACCAGGAAGCTGAGAAGCAGGAATTTTACCTGTGTTATCAAGCTCTGCAAGACCATTTGCAGCACCCTTCAATGAAGAATTTAATTTCCCACTAAGAGCATTAGTGATAGTCCTATTCTGAACAGGATTCTCACTTGAAGAATCAAGGTTATCGTCAATAATATGATCAACCCATTCACCACTTCCGGAAAGAATCTTATTCCTATCAGCAATAAGTGGCCCTGGAACAAGACCTGCGGATCCATCAGAATCTTCAGTAGCACCAACAAATACCGCGCTCTTAAACTCGTAATCATCTGTAAGATGAACATAAGTAAAGATTTCTTTTTGTTCAGAAGTAAGTGCATTCCATTCTGCCGTAGTTCCATTAAATGTATCTTTTTCAGTCATTACGATACGTGTAAGAGTTCCATCTACGTAAGCATCTAGAAGTATTCTGGTTCTATCTTTATCAAAAAGAATCTGACCGTCAACGAAGGGTTCAAGATCTATACCAGCAGTTCCGCCTCTTGTATATATAGGCTGTGCCATATATTTTCCCTCCCATCTAAAAAAATAGGAGAGGATAGTAGTCTATCCTCTCCGTTATAATCAAACTTCGTTCCAAGTAAGCTTTCCGGCAATCTCATCTATTGCTTCCTGAACATCATCAGCTGTCATCTGGCTTGTTGTGTTATCATAAGAAACATCAGTAGCAGCACCTGTTACAGCAACTTCTTCAAGAACAATATCAGCAGAAATAAGAGTATAAGCTTTGCCTGTCCACTTATAATTCTTATTACTTGGTGTATCTGTATAATAATCAGTTGTATTTGGTGTGATCTCTGTTCTTGTAGCTTCTACATATGCGGGAGTGGCAAGAGTATCATCCCATTCATATGTCTTATCATCTGAAAGATCTTTATAAATCTGTCCTGTTACAGCAGGAATCTCTGTTGTATAAGTATCTTCTTCATAGAACAATCCATCAGATGGATTTAAATAACCCTCTACCTGAGGCTCTTCCCAAAACTTTCCATCCGCATAATAACCAACATGCTGAGTTCCGGAAACAGCAGAAGGAGAGTTGTCAATAAGACCTTCAGTTTCTACAATGCCAGCCTTAATAGTAACAACATTAGAAGAAACAGAAGCAATACCAGCTTCTGAATTAAGAGCACCAACACCTTCACCTGTCTTCGTGTCAACGTAGTCAATAACTGTTTCAACGCCAGGCTCTGGAGTAAAAGTACCTACATAATCTGCAAGATTGTCTACCTTGCCATCAACTGTATCAATCTGATCTTTAACATTGATCTCTGCAACAGCAGGAGTATCTACAATATATAGTCCATTAGTAACCTTATCAGCAAAGTTTGCAGCCGTTACAGTATCATCAACTGAATAAGTATCTGTTGCACTGTCATATGTATAATATGTCTGATTCTCATCAAATACAGCAGTACCATCAAGCTGTTCATATGTAGCATCAGCAGCTTCCTGATAGATAACCTTAGTTGCAGCAATCTTACCGATTGTAACTGTGATCACATTATTTCCATCAATGGTAACAGTTGCTTCGTCATTTGTACCACCTGTATAAAGATCTACAAGATCTTTAACTGCAATATATAAAGGATCTGTCACATTCTGAAGTTCAAGCTTAATATACTTACCAGCATCAGCTTCTGTAGGAGTAGCTGAACCTTTGATAAGAGTAGTTACATCCGGACCAGTTGCATCTCCTTCATGAAGTGAATCGGGATCTCCACCAGTTCCTTCAACAAATACTACTTCAACAACTGAACCTGCCTGAACAACCTTATCCAAAGGAATATTGATTGTTCCAATAAGTTCTGCGGCTACAGGAGAAAGTGAACTTCCTTCTGATCCCTGATAGAAGTTATAAACTTTAGCATAATCACTCTGACCAGATGATGCATCTTCAACGTATACTTTCTTATCTGCATCCAAGCCATGAAGTTCGTCAATAGCTTCCTGTACGTCATCTGCTGTCATTGAAGAAGTAGTATTGTCATAAGAAATCTCTTCTGCAATATTTGCAGAAAGAAGTACATCTCCAAGATACAGTTCAGAACCAACAAGATAGAATGTACCCTCTTCATGGGTCATGGCATCATATCTTTCTTTTGCGGTCTGACCGCCTTGGGCAATGACTTTATTAAATATTACATTAGCCATATTTTATTACCCCCTTACTTATTAGTCATATAATTCTTTTGTTTTAACTCAATCTTTGCAGCCCATTCTATCTGTCTTTGATGCAGATAGTTATACAATTCTTTCATAACCGGTGGAACTTCGTTCATCTTCTTATGTTCTTCGATTATTTGTACAACCTGAGTATGAAGCATCTGCATATGTTTCATTTCTTCCTGAGAAAGTTTATAAAATACATTAGAAACATCTGGATAATCCATCTTAGTTTCGTAAGCACAATTTATATACTTCTCAGCATCCATAAGTTCATCATCTATTTTTTCAACTAATGATTTGATTATCCGCATTTATATCACCTCAAGTTGTTGTAGCTGTATATGGAGTCCACTTTCCTAACTGAGAAAGAAGATACTGGCTCTGTGCAGAATTAATTGCTGCATTATTTGCATTATTAAGCTGATTTGTAAGATCTGCAATCTGGTTATCCTTAATAAGAGTCTTAATTGAGCAGCAGCAGTTCTCCATCTGGAAGCCAAGGTTATCAAGCTTTGAACCAAGAACGCTAGTCTGATTTGCAATCTGAGAACTAAGATTGTTATATCCCTGAATCAGATTAATCATATTTGCATTTTCCTGATTCATCATCTGCATTGTCTGATTACTGATAAGCTGTGCTGTTTCGTAATTGTTGTTAGCACTTGACAAAAGTACATTCTGCAATGAATTCTGTAACTGACTGTTATCTACGGCCTGATTAACATCCTGAACTGTCGCAACATTCGGCATAGGTCCACGTCCTCCAAATCCACCAAATCCGCCACCAAATAAAATAGCGATGATCAAAAATGCTCCCAACCAATCATTTGACATAAATCCTGAAGACTCGTTCATAGTAAATTCCCCTTTCTTTAAAAAATTGTTATTGGTTACTGTCTATTACTTAGGAACTGACTTATCTTACCCTTTACAGATTCTTTTGCTTCGTTTATATTCTGTCCATTCTGACGATATAAATCTTCAGCAGCTTTTTCAGGGTTAGATAAATCAAGACTTTGTAATCTTGGATCCGTCTGAGCAAGTTTTTGTAAGAACTGCTGAGGCGATTCGCCCCTCATCATTGCTCCAAAAGCTTGCATCATGATATTATTCTGCGGATTTCCTTGATTTAGCATCTGTAGAATTGGATTTAGCATTTACTTTATCCTCCAATTTAGTTATCCTGTCTTCGAGTTTTTTAAACATATCCTCCTGTTTTACTTCTTTATGAGGAATAATGTCATATGCAGTTGTTGTCTTATATCCGGCTCCATCAGTTTGAACAAGCCAAACTATTGAAGCAGTCTCATCGAGTAAAAGAGCACTACTATTAGGAGCAAGCTGATATGCTTCAGCGCCTGGCTTACCATTAACCTTTACAACATTTGTTGTCTGTGCCTGCTGCAAAGGCTGAATATAAGACTGATAAAGCTGGTTCTGATAAGGATTGTTGTAAAATCCATTCATAATTTAGTCTCCTTATAAACAAAATAAGAGAGGGCATAAGCCCTCTCAATTATTTTGAGTAATTACAAAAAATAAGATTTTTAAAATAAATCTCCATTCAAATTAATTTGTATTATTATTTTATTAGAACTTTTGGAATCACTATANNGCGCCCATTATCGTGAACTGATCTCCAGTTTTCATTCCTTCTCTCATATTAAACTGAACATAACCATTTTGTCTTAGAATAAAAGACGAAATAATAACTGAACCTGTTCCTCCTAGTCTACCTGATACAATCTGTTGATCTATTTTGGGTTTTACTGAAGTTTGTCCAATATTTATCCATGAGTTTTCATTTGTTGTTGCATCACGACTTAATGTGATAAATCCATTAAAAGAAATCGCATTACCATTTGCAGTAGCTGATGGATAATACCACGTCGAATCCTCTGTAAGAACGGTCAAAATATTAGATGAAGTTGTTACAGCATCCGTCAATTCTTTATTAGTTTTAGCATATGGTACATAATCACCATTATAAGAAATTGGACATATCATTGGCTTAATTGTTACAGAGCCTGTGATTGAAGCAGTAGAATTAGCATAATATTGAACTTTTATATCTGTATCAGATGCTAATGTAAACGCTACTTCTTGCCCATTTTTTGCTTCAGCTATTATTCCTATGGAAACCGGTTCATCGGAAAGCTGTAAAGATAATACTCCGTTTGTTATTGAAGGACACCCACTTAATATATAAGTACCTTTTTTAAGCCTTTGAATTTTTGTAAGAATACCAATACCACTTCCTTGAGTATTGGAACCACTAACTGTAACAGTACCATCGTTATTTTGTGTAAATGTAATTCCCTTTGCAGTTTGTGTTGCAATTGTAAAATCAAATATATTAACAGCACCCAATTGGCTATAATCATCCCAATGTACTTTTTTATTAGTAAGTTGTTTATTTGTCATTGCATATGACTGATATGTATCATCAGTATCTGACGCAAGACGAAGCATAGGCTTAAATAAAAGATTTGTGACTGTAACACCGGATTTAATTCCTATGAAAGAAATATAAGTTCTACTTGAAGAACAAAGTGCTGTTGCACCATTCCCTCTATCAACAAGGAACTGCCATAATGATGAGCTTGATTCTGTTGATCTTATTTGTAATTCATAAGTATTTTCTCCACCACCAGAAGGGCAACCTGTAAGAGTATACTCAAGATTTTTTAATTTAAATCCCTTATTTATCTGAAACCATATAAGATCAGTAGCCGTTCCATTTGCTACAACACTTCCGTCAGAGTTAATTGTAAAAGTAACTCCACTTATAGTTTGTGTTATTTCTTCATTTTCAAGAAAATTCTTTGCACCAAGATTTCCATTACTTTCCCAATCAACTTTATTAGTTAATGAAGTGTAAATTCCACCACTTGTCACAGGCTTAGTACTGGAAGAAGTAGGAGTTGTATCCCAATATGTTGAATCAGCTGAATACTTACTGACTTTATCTGAAAGTCCCTGTTCTGCCGATGTACCAGCTATTGGAACTAATTCATCATTTATTGCATCATAATTATATACGCCCATTTTCTACCTCCTTCCTTTAGTTTTATAAATCTGCTGAGAAATCTATATAAAAATTATCNNTAGAAGAAACAGCATTTAATTGAATTAGTCCTACACTTCCATCCCCATATGTAACATTAGTTCCTGTTCTCGTTATGGTTAAACCTGTATTCGTATAATCACCTACTGTTGATGAAGCAGTTACGCTTGGTGGCGTTCTCATAGGTACTGGCAGTGGCATAAGAAATCTAAGTTTTGTCGAATCTCTTGCTACGCCTTGTGCAATTGTATCTGTGTTACTTTGTCTATAACGAACAAAATACCTCTGACACTTAGCAAGTTCCTGCTGATAATTCGGTGCTTTGTCCATTGCAAGAGTGCTTACTGAGCCGAGTTCGAGTTTCATCGCACGAATTGATAATTCTCCTCCGGCTGTTTGAATGATGATAGTTAATTGTAAAGATGTGCCCCAATCAAATCTAAAGTTAAATGATACACCATTGTAAGTAAACGTTTCGCTGTTAACAGTATTGCCAGATGTAGGAACAATTAAAGTGTCTGAGAAGATTGTTCCGTCTATCATTTTAATTGAGACGGTAACTGTTTTGCCAACAATAATATCATCTTCAAAAACATACATAAACCAAGTGCTGCCCGATGATTGCAAACTCGTTATTTTTATACCATTTGATAAAACATCCAATTTTGTAGTAGCTCTTAGTTTCCATCTATCAACAGAATATATAGCCGATGACGATGGTATATAATTACTCTGCCCTCTCTGATTAACAGTAAACCAAGGATTATCCAAGAGGTTAGGATTGCTTATTGCCTGTACATAGGGCGTTATTGCTTTATTAGTCATTGAATATGGCTGATATGTTGAATCATTATCATTTGCAATACGAAGCATAGCTTTGAACTTAGTGTTAGAAAAAGATGTCCCTGTTTCAATTCGCCAATCTATTGTTACATCTTTATCCTCTGCTAATGTAAATGTTGCACCTGTTAAAGTTGTAGTCCTTAAAACATCAACGTTATTCATATCCTTAACCACTATAGATACACCTGATATATTCGCATCACATAATGAATAAATGTATGAACCTACCTTCAAATGCAACTTGATATTATTAGGATTATTGCCAGAAATGGTAGACCTAAATGTTGTATTGTTTGCGGTCTGATTCAAAGTAACAATGCCATTCGAATCCACAACAAAAACAATTCCGTTTTTAGTCTGCGATATTTCTTTACTCGGAGTTAAATTCTTTGCACCGAGTTTTCCATTACTCTTCCAATCAACAAAGCTATTAGGGCTAAGCTCATCATCCGTAAGATTTACTATAGAATAGCTACTCTTATGCTGCTCAGCAGTCCACTGTGCTTTGGTTCCTACAAATATTCTCTGAGAAGAGTCAAGACTTACGCTATCACCTGAAATATCAAAGTCATCTTCATTAAATGATGTTGAATTAGCACTTATTAAAACCCACTCGATAGTATAATAAGTTGTTCCGCTCTCTACCTGTGAATCAGATGTAAGAACATATTCTCCATCATCTAATACGTACCAGCCTTCCTGTGAAGGATTTTCTGTTCCTTCCGGTGTAACTTCTGTTGCAATAGACTGATATATACNNGATATATACCACCTTTTCTAAAAGAAGAAGTAGTAGCACCCTTATAAAGATAAGACTCGCCTACATGTTCTGAAGCATCTCCAAGACTTGAATCAGTCTCTTTTAAAACACCAACAACATTAAGACTTCCATCTTGGGCTATATCACTGTTTGTTCCGGATTTAACCACACCAAGTGTATTATTTGTTGCGGTTACAGCACTAAGTGCTCCTGTATTTGAGCTACGTACTATTGTTAAGTTATCTATATTCTGAACAGGGACACTGACCCATTCATACGTTGCAGGATCTGTTATAGGAATCACTTCTTTTGCTTCATAAAATAGACCATGCTTTAATGAAGCAGTATCTGATCCAAGGTACTCATATATCTTTCCAAGATCACTTGCAGATGCCGTTCCAAGAGTCTGAACCTGAAATGCATCCTGTTTTCCATTTATAGCAGTATATACCCCACCTGACTTAACAGGATTTGTGCTATTTTCAGTAGGTGCATTATCAAATGTCAAAGTATCCTGCTTGGCATCCAAAAGTGCATTTGCTTCTGTCTTTGTATAAAAATTATCCACCATAGTATCAATCTCAGTCTGAGTATAATAATCTGCTATGGTAGCATTAAATGCTGCAATAGTAAGATAATCGCCAAGATTAATACTTGTATCACCAGTCTTAATCCATGAATTATTTGAATGGATATACTGATCATAAAGACCAGTCTCTGAATCGGGTCCAACCCAATATATTGTTGTATCACTTATTCCGGTTGTAGGAAGTGTAACGACAACCTCAATGGTCATGGAGCTTATCTGTCCAATAAGCGCATTGACCTCTTCCTTGGAATAACTATCTGTTTTATTCCAATAGTTGACAAGATTATTTACAGACTTACCAACTTTATCTTGAAGTGCAAGATATATAGTTTTGTTCTTGACTGGATTACTACTAGTTGCTGACATAAAGGAATCGACGGTTGGCATTCCCGCTATGTCATGGAGTATCCCTTGTTCATCTCGAACTTTTAATCCCATTGAGATGCCTCCTTTCTCTGTATTAAAATAGAGTGCTTATTACTAAGCACTCTTTATAGGTCTGCTGAGAGATTAATATATCCAACTTCGCTTGCTACATACGACTGCATTTTGTACCATGTACCAATAGTAAAAGGAGCAGATGAATCATTTAATGCTATATTAATCATATTAACGTCTTGATTACCAAAATTTATAGTACTGATTTGTAATGTATTTTCTGTATCAGAAACTTTAGCAGATGATACTGAAGATGATACTAAAAATCTTCCACTTAAAGTTAATGTAGGATCAATTCTCATAGGCGTTGATAAATAAAATGGGAACCATATATTAGATGTCGTATAAGCAACTCCAGATCCAAATATAAATCCCAAATTAATATTTGTTTTTTTACCAATTCTCTGAAAATACCTCTGACATTTTGCAAGCTCTTGCTGATAATTTGGAGCAGTATCCATTGCAAGTGTTGATACTGTGCCAAGTTCTACTTTTAATGAATAAATCTTAACAGTCGAACTTGCTTCTGCGTTTGCAATCACCTCAAAAGCTGTGTTTTTAAATGGCAAATCCGTAAAATGTACCAATACCTTTTGGTTTGCTGTTGTAGGANNGTGTAATCATCCATATTGGAGAATTTTAAAGCGAAGCCATATTCAGATGTAACCTGTGCATTTATAATTGCTGAGTATGTAATAGGTTTTGTTGGATCAAGTTCAAACTCAGTCTTTTGACGAAGCCATCCGTTTGTATTTGCAACTCTTGTCTGCAATACACCATAAGAAGCATTTGTTTCTCTTGCAGTAAATGCTCCTTTTCCAAGAATCCAACGGTCTACACAATAACTGTTTTCCGTCTGATAAAAAGTATTTCCTCTCTGATTAACTGTAAACCAAGGATTATCCAAGAGATTAGGATTACTTGTCGCCTGAATATATGGAGTCATCTGTTGATTAGTCATTGCATAAGGCTGATAAATAGGATTGGTATCTGTCACAAGACGGAGCATAGGCTTGAATATAACATTATCAGCTGTCTGACCATCTCTAACAACTATGTCAACAACACATTGTGTAGCAGCTGTATTTGGAGTAAATAAAGTATCTTCATCTCCAAGATTAGAGTAATATACCCATGAGCCATTAATCAGTTCAGAATAGTATACATAATATGTTGATGCCGTACTGTTTGATGGAGAACCTGTAATATAATAATCATTACTAGGATTCAAGAAAATTGAATTTGCATCTATTATTCTAAACAAACTATAAGCTGTTGCTGTTCCATTAACTCTGACCGTACCATCAGATAATAATGTATATGTAACCCCATTATAAGTATATGCTAATCCATCCCAAGTGCCACCACCATTAATTCGTATCATATGAGAAATATCGAAAGGTAATAAATTCTTTGCTCCAAGAAATGACCTTGTTGAAACTTCATTATTAATAACATCAAAAACAGCATTACTTGTAACAGCACTCATATTGCCGTTTTCAACAACATCAACAGGATTAGCAAAGTTCTTGTAAGACTGAGTAGCAGAATGACCTCCATAGAACTGGATACCTGTTGTAACTTTATAATAAAGAGTATCCCCAAGTGCAAGATCATCAGTATCTGTCCAACCATGTCCCCATGATATAACAAATTTTGTTCCGTCATAAGTGATATCATCAAATGGATAAAAAGAGTAGTTATCAAGACTTATGACAGCAGTATCAGAAGTATATTTATAACCACCTGTAACAGTAGTCTTTGTAAAATCAGATGCTGAATCAAGGAATCCATCAGCAGCTGTTGTAGTAACTACGCTACCATAATTCTGAAGACCATAAATTATATCCTGGATAGTTCCTTCAGACGGAAGTTCATCAACGTAAGCTATCTGGATATCATAAGATTCTGTCTGCTCATCACCTTTTATATTCACAAAATCATAAGACATCTGCTCAGAAAGACTAAGAGCATACCACTCATCTATAGTACNNGTCTTTATCTTATTATTACTTGGATCGATACTTATTCCATAATCAGCAACAAGTGGAGCCTGATACTCCAAAGTCGTATTTAGCCACATTCCGGAAGTAGTATCATATACAAGAAACTGTCCATTCTCTAACTGGTCGAGATGAACATTTGGAATAGCACCAAGAGATGTTATATCATTGAAAGTGCTATTTTCCCATTTGCTTGTAAACTGATTCCATTTAAGGATCTGCCCATTTGAAACAGATACAATAGAGACATCATATATCTCATTCATTTCTATATCGGGAATCTGCTTATCTGTGTTTTTCCACTTTAAAGATCCCGCATCAAAAGCAAGAACCTGACCATTTGTAGGAGAAGTGATAAGCACATTTGAAAGACTTTCCAAAGATGCCGTAGTTGCTTCATTACTGCCTGCATATGGTATGAGCGTCTGAGTGGTTTTATCATATAAGTTTGAAGACATTTTTTACCTCCTTCCCCTTACACTACATGCCAGATAGGATCGGATGTACCTGGTTCACCGCGTGGTATCTTAAAATTAAGCTTTATCCCAGTAGCGGTAGTAACTTCTATGACTTCAGCAGGTTCGTCATACTCAACAGTCTCAGTAGTTCCAACTTCTAAAGTAGGAAGAGGTATAATTCCTGCATCGACAGGATCAGAACCATCATCAAAAGTCACATAAAGATGAAGCTTTTTCTGGGCATCAGCTACTATCTCCAAAGAGTCGATAGAGCGGCCATCCTTACCATTATCTACCCTCATATCCGAGGTATAATGTGTTCCGCTGTTACCGGTCCATCCAAAAGTTACAGTTGTATATTTTCCATCGGGAGAAGGAGTAATAGAATCAATCTCGCAGTTCTTACCATTGATCAGGGTTACGCCGTCAAGCACCTGATCCACATAAGAAACGCTTGAATTCTTAGCGATAATATAAGCCTTCTTATCCATAGGCTATCCTCCTTCCTTTATAATTTCTTCCATTCATCATTTGAGTTTAAAGCAAAAACCTGTGCTCCTGTACCATCGCCTATAGCTGTACAAGTTGAGCCTTTGCCGCAAGGTCTGCATGATACGGTGTCATCTCCCTGCTGAACCCCATAAGAAGTCGATGTAGGAAGGTTAGGAATATCATCTTCATCATCTGCCCAAAATGGAACCTGCTTTGATGAGGACATGACTCTTCCAGGATCTGATTCATCTATCCAATACATAAAAACGCCCTCCTCTCTTTAAACTTCATGCCAGATAGATTCTGTGTTCATACCAACATATCTGTGTGTGTCCACATCCCAGATAAACATCTTTGTATCACATACGTAAAGAACTGCAAATTCACCTTCATCGGGAAGCTCACTTTCTGGAATGAACACGACATTACTTGACGGAGGCTCTGTTATATTTGTCCATTCATCCTCATAGTAACGCCATAACGTCTTTGTCTCTTCAACAAAATAAAAACCTTCAAAGGGATGCTCATATTCGTGTCTTTGAGCTTCCGTATCAAAGATAACAATAGAGTCATAACAGACTCTTCCATTCATACCATCAAAATAGAGCCTGTGAAGGTCTTCAACAAAGATGATATTTCCAAGCTGGTAATCTATCTGATTAAATTTCTCAGAAGGTGTCAGGTAATAAGTAAATGTTGCCATAACAAGCCTCCTTTAATCGTAGAGAATATGGAGCTGAAGCTGCTCATTCGTATACTGATTGGCAGATTCTATAGCTTCTTCTCTTACATCGTTAACATACTCAACAACACTTGTTCCGGGTGGGAGAGTACCTATCTCTTTTTCAGCTTCTTTAAATGTCGGGACATAAGAAGAACCATTAAATGAATAGACAACATCTCCGAGTATATAAAGAGTATTTATGTCTCCTTCCAAGATAGATGGAAGAACTTCAACTCTTTTTACACTTCCGTCAGTACCAGGAGGAGATGGCTGACCATTATAACCTGTTATCACATGAATACTCTTATCAACGTCAACCAATACCCACTGTTTTGTATCTGTCGCAAAATAAAATAAAGCCTTGTCAAGGTTATCGAACTTACCACCTTGCAAAGCCTTATCCAAACTTTCTGCCTTACCCTTAGCAAAGTAAGGTATCTTCATCCATCTTTCATCAGCCATTTTTTACCTCCTTAGATACCCACAATATCAAGATCTATAACACCATCATCTGTTCCATCGGGATCTTCAGAAGTAATAACGATATTTACCCCGCTTCCTATTGAATTTCCATCTACTGAAAGATTAAGATGACCTTGTTCTGTAAGATTTAAGTCATCCGGTATCTGAGTCTGTGCGATAGCTTTTATCTCAGCAATCTTTGAATCGAGCTGTGCTATC
>LXOW01193443.1_pt1 | contig 14180 bp, 10 predicted proteins | sample 1368591 | NCBI WGS metagenome assembly LXOW01 (sample SAMN04884650, study PRJNA319009) | bovine gut metagenome | isolation source: Cow rumen | host: Bos taurus | place: Italy: Legnaro (PD) | collected 2014-07-09
TGGAGCATGATGGCGGCCAGGCCGTCCCAGAGGTTGTCCAGGGCAAAGATGGCCTTCGCGCCGGCCTTGGAGCTCTGGTACTCCGGGGCCACGAAGGAGCGGCCCAGTTCGATCGTGTGCGGGAGGTACTCCCGGATGAACTCATCCGAGAAATGGAACAGGTGCGCGGAAGCCAGGATGGGCTGCCCCGCCTCGTCGAGGTGCACGTCCGTGCCCAGGATATAGCGATAGCCGCCCAGGATGGCCGAAGCCTCGGGATCCCAGATGACGATCTGCTTGTAGAGCCGGTCGGGCAGGAAATCGAAATCATCCAGGTCGACGGACTGGCCGGTGCCGCCGCCGCTGTCGCGGAATGCGATTTCGCGAAGCCGCCCGATTTCCTGGAGAACGTTGGGTGCATCGTTACAGTCGACCACGTAGATCTCGTTGTCGGACTTGTTGGTATCGCACAGTTTCTTGTCGGGCGTCAGTTCTGCCTTAAGCAGGTCGACGCTCACCGGATCGATGATTTTTTCCATGACTCGTCAGAGTTGATAAACTTTTTCCCGGACCCAGGCTGCCCACTCGAGCGGCTTGCGGCTCTTATCGAAAGTGGAAGCCGGAATGGGCTTGCCGAGAATGATCTTGAATGTCTTGTGCTGCGCGTGATACAAGGCGTCGGGCAGGAAGAGCATCGGGATATTGAATTTCGTCTTCAGGACCTTGCGGAACAGCCAGTCGGCGCGGTAGAAGCGCGCCGGATTGCGGCCGATGAAGTGGACCGGCACCACCGGGCGGTNNATCATGATCTGGTCGGCCGAGCGGAATGCATCGTCCATCAGCTGCGGCAGGTTGCGCACCTGGTTGCCCGTCTTGTTGATGGGCACGCAGAGCGGCGCCAGGGGCTTGAGGTACATCAGAAAATCGTTGACCGGCATGCAGACCTTGCCGAATTCGCGCGAGATCAGGCCGCAGAGGGCCAGACCGTCCGCCGCGCCGAGCGGGTGATTGGAAGCGAAGGTGTAGAGCGTGCCGTCTTTCGGGACATTCTCGAGGCCTTCTACCTCTATCTTGATATCCATGTACCGGAGCGTGTCGTCGCAGAACTCCGCGCCATCGTAGCCGCGCGAGAGAATCGAGTTCAGCCAGTCCTGGTGGATGAAACGCTTGAAGAAACTGACGACGAAACGGGGAAGCTTCTTCCCCTTGAATTTGGAGGCCAGGACCTTGTCCAGGTCGATCAGGCGGTCTTGTACACGGTCGGTGTTCATATCAAGACAAAGTTACGCAAATCTTGCTAATTGCCAAAACAACATTTCAAGATACTCAATTTTATATCTTTTTGATTCATTCGTGGTAGTATTCCTGCAGCGCAAAAAGTAACTTTGTAAAACTTTGTACGAAAGCACTAACCAATTTTTCAAATCAACATGAAAAAAGCACTTCTTTTGTTGTCGGCGCTCGCCCTGTTCGGGTGCTGCAAGTCTGTTGACACACCGGTCCTCACCATCGAGGGAGGCCAGGTGAAAGGTGTTACCACGGAGATTCCCGGTGTTCTCGTGTACCGGGGCATTCCTTATGCCGCTCCGCCTATCGGCGAGAACCGCTGGAAAGAACCCCAGCCGGTCGTTCCCTGGCAGGGCGTGAAGCTTTGCGACAAGTTCGGTCACCCGAGCTACCAGGCCATCCAGTACCCCGGTGGTTACTTCACCGAGTGGGGCTACGGCGACGAAGCTCCGTACAGCGAGGACTGCCTCTACCTGAACGTCTGGACCAAGGCTTCCGGCCAGGCTGACAAGAAACTCCCTGTCGCCCTGTGGATCCACGGTGGTGGCTACCGCGAAGGCTGGGGCTCCGAGCCCGAGTTCGACGCCAAGGCCTGGGGTGCGAAGGACGTGGTCCTCGTGTCCATCAACTACCGTCTCGGTGTGTTCGGTTTCCTGACCCATCCTGAGCTCTCCGCCGAGAGCCCGCACGGCGTGTCCGGCAACTACGGTATCCTCGACCAGATCGAGGCCCTGAAGTGGATCAAGAAGAATATCGCCCAGTTCGGCGGCGATCCTGACAACGTCATGATCTTCGGCCAGAGCGCCGGTGCCGGCAGCGTGAAGACCCTTTGCGAGTCCCCGCTTGCCCGCGGCCTCTTCCACAAGGCTGTCATCATGTCCGGCGGTGGTATCACCGTCCCGCAGCCGGCTCCTGCCGCTGCTCCCGCCGCCCGTCCCGCCATGCCTGCCGGCATGATGCGCATGTTCCGCCCGACCAACATCAAGGAGGCCGAGCAGGCTTGCAAGGAGATCCTCGACTGGGCCGGTCTGACCGACCTCAAGAAGATGCGTGCCGCCTCCACCGAGACGCTCTACGCCCTCAGCACCATCTACAATGGCGCCAGCGGCAAGTTCGGCTCCCTCACCGGTATGCCGATGGTGGACGGTTATGTGAGCAAGGAGAGCTTTGACGACGCTGCCAAGGATGGCTCGCTCGCCGACGTTCCTTACATGATCGGCTACACGCTCAACGATATGGGTAACATGTCCGGCGGCATCGCTGCGTTCTGCCTCAACCGCGAGGAGAAGGGTGCCAAGGCCTGGGCTTACGAGTTCGCCCGTCCGCTGCCTGATGACGGTTCCCATCCGGAGGTGACCGCCCGCCTGAAGGGTGCGTTCCACTCCTCCGACCTGTGGTTCGTCTTCAAGTCCCTCGAGCACTGCTGGCGTCCTTGGACCCAGGGTGACTGGGATCTCTCCGAGAAGATGCTGACCGCCTGGACCAACTTCGCCAAGAACAACGATCCGGGTCTCGGCTGGGAGCCTTACACCAAGGACAACGCCCAGTTCATGCTCTTCAAACTGGATGCCCAGGACAAGGAGAACTCCGAGGTTGGCGAGCCTATCGTTCCGTAATCTCAACCAACGCTCTGGATATGAGAAATCCCCGACCGTCAAGGCCGGGGATTTTTTTATGTAAAATTTCACAATTTGTGACGAGTGGGACGAATAACCTTGCTATTCCCACGGGCAGGACGTATTTTGCGTGAAAAAAAATGAAAACTTCAACCTCCTCCCATTATTTCCATTGCGCGACGAAAGGGTTCGACCATTGTATCCTTTTTGCAGATTCCCGGGAGTTCATAGCCGGGATGAACCGTATAGCTCTATGTACGGCAAAACTGAAAGAGACATTTCCTGTGATAGTTGTTGCCTTCTGTCTTATGGATAACCATATACACGTCATCCTATACGGCAGCCGCGAAGCTTGTTTAAGATGGATGGCGCTCTATCATAAACTGACCATGATGTGGCAACACAGCCATCGGGAGACGGCTCCGGTCGATGAGCTATGGGAATATGATGCCTGGCAGGTGTACGACGAAGAAGACTTGAAGCAGAAGATTGCCTATGTCTTCCGGAATCCGATGGTGGCCAGGATGGCTTTTACGCCCCAGGGATATCGCTGGAGTTCAGCCAGGCTGGTGTTCTCGGATTACGGTGTGCTTCCAGCGGGAGCACGGCTCATCGGGGAACTGTCTTCTTATGAGCTCCGCAACGCTTTTGAATCCAAGATAAAACTTCCCGAAGAATGGCTCCTTTTACAGGATGGCCTGATCTGGCCCGGGAGCTATACGGACTTCAAACGTGTGGAGAGGCTGTTTGGTCATCCTCGTGGATATATGTTCTTTTTGAATCAGAATGTCGAAACGGAGATTAATCAGCAGATGTATGGGGAGACAATCTCCCTTCCGGATCAGGATGTCGTCCAGATAGCTCGGGAGCTGGCCAGAGAACTGTTCGGCGTCGATGAGATCGCAAGGTTGGATGTTTCTGAGAGGATTCAACTTTGCCGGTCTGTCAAAAAGGAGGCGAGGGCTTCCTTGAAGCAGTTGGCCCGGGTTTCCCATTTGCCTTTGGTCGAGTTGAGGAAAATCTTTGCGTGACACCTGCCAGAATAATAGGGGAAAACCTGCCAGGTCCCCTGTTAAAACGGGGGACCGGCCAGAAAACACTGGAGTTTTCTGGCCGGTCCAACCGTTTTCCGCAGTCGAAGCTTACAGCACCTGGAAGTCCAGGGCCTTGAGGTCCTCGTCGCGGGAAGAGGAGCCGTAGAGGATGCGGTACTGGCCCGGGCGGACGGAGAGGCCGTCCACGGAGGCGTCGTAGTACGAGAAGGCCTCGTCGTCGAGGGTGATGCTGACCTTCTGGGTGGCACCCGGCGCGAGCTGTACCTTGTCGAAGCCCTTGAGGGCCTTGATCGGGGCGTCAGGATTGTCGAGGGCCTGCACATAGACCTGCACGATCTCGGCGCCGGCCACGGAACCCGTGTTCGTCACCGGGACGGTGACCGTGACCTTGCCGCCCTTCTTCATCGAGCTCTTGTTGAGCTTGCCCTCGCCGTAGCCGAAGGTNNGCGGACGGGTTGTAGTCGCCGAAGAGCACGTCGGCGAGGGCCTTGGCGCCGCCCTGGCCGGGATACCAGGCCTGGAGGAGGGCGTCGTACTGACCCTCGACGCTCGCGAACGCGATGGCGGAGCCGGAGCAGTTCACGAACACCACCGGCTTGCCGGTCTCGTGCATGGCGCGGACGAGGCGCTGCTGGACGGCGGGAAGCTCGATGTCGGCCTTGTCGCCGCCTTCGCCTTCCATCTGGGCGGAGATACCGCCGATGATGATGATGGCGTCAGCGTCGGCTGCGAGGGCCTTCTCCTCGGCGAAGTCCGCATACTTGCGCTCGACGAAGTCGGCGCGCAGCATGGCGAAGGGACCCGCACCGCGGCGGTATTCAATCTCGATGTCGAGCGGCTGGCCGGCCTTGACGTCGAAGGTCTTATAGTTGGCGCCGCCACGACGGCCGAAGCCGAAGCCCATGCCGCCGGCAGCCGGCTTGGCGTTCTCCACCACGCGGCCGTTGACCTTGAGGACATAGCCGTTGTCGGAGGAGACGGTGTAGCTCATCGGACCGGTGAAGCCCGGCACGAAGCGACCCTTGATGCGGACGGAAATCTTGTCCGTCGGGATGCCCTCGGCGAAGCCGTAGGCGCCGAAGGTGCTGAAGTTCAGCTCCTTGTAGTATCCGCTGGTCTTCGGCTCACCCTTCATCTCGCTGTTGTCCCAGAACTCCACGAACACGCCCTGGCCCTCGTTGAACTCCGGCAGGTGGTAGATCGTGTTGTAGTCGTCGTTGAGGGTGCAGCCCTTGCTGTAGAGGACGTTGGCCTCGGGCAGGGCGTTCTTGATGCCCTCGAGCAGGGAGTGCTTGTGGTTGTCGGTCGGGGTGCCGCCGTAGTTACCATTGAGCAGGGCGACGTCGTCGGCGTTCGGGCCGACCACGAGGACGGTCTTCAGGCTCTTGGAGAGCGGNNTCGCTGCTGATCACGTCTTCGCCGAGCTTGGACCAGGGCACCATGTCGGCCGGGTCGAACATACCCAGCTCGAAGCGGCCGCGCAGGGTGCGGCGCAGGTGCTCGTCGAGGTCAGCCTCGCTGATCATACCCTTCTCCAGGGCCTCGGTGAGGGCCATCATGGTCTTGCCGCACTCGAGGTCGGTGCCGTGCAGGACGGCGTCCACGGTGGCGTGGAGGGCGTCGGGCTGGGTCTCGTGCTGGCCGCGGGTGAAGTAGTTGTTGATGGCGTCGCAGTCCGTCAGGACGATGGCCTCGTAGCCCCACTTGTTGCGCAGGATGTCCGTCAGGAGGCGGTCGCTGGAGCAGCAGGGCACATCTTCGTAGCGGTTGTAGGCGCACATGACCTCGCGCACGTCAGCGTCCACGACGAGCTTCTCGAACGCAGGGAGATAGGTCTCGAAGAGGTCGCGCTGCGACACGTGGGCGTTGTAGGTGTGGCGGAGGGGCTCCGGACCGCTGTGCACGGCGTAGTGCTTCGCGCACGCGTGGGTCTTATAATATTTGGAGTCGTTGCCCTGCATGCCGAGCACGGTCTGCACGCCCAGGACGCCGGTGAGGTACGGATCCTCGCCGCAGGTCTCCTGGCCACGGCCCCAGCGCGGGTCGCGGAAGATGTTGACGTTCGGGCACCAGAAGGTGAGCTCCGGGTTGCCGGGGTAGTAGGTCACGCCCATCGGCACGTTGAAGATGTCGTGGTCGGAACGGTTCCAGTTGGCGCGGGCCTCGTCGGACACCTGCGAGAAGACGTCGTACATCTGCTGCGGGTTGAAGGCGGCGGCCATGCCGATCGGCTGGGGATAGACGGTGTAGCCGTCTTCACGCACGCCGTGGCAGGCCTCGCTCCACCAGTTGTAGGAGGGGATGCCGAGCCGGTCCACGGAGATGGACTTGTTCATCATGAGGCCCACCTTCTCTTCGGGGGTGAGCAGGGAGATCAGGTTCTCCACGCGGTCCTCAATCTTGAGGCGCGGGTCCTGGAACGGGTACTCGAAGACCTGCTTGGGGCCGCAGGCCGACAGCAGGACGAGTGCAAGGGGAATGGTTAAAAGAAACTTTTTCATAAAATATAGATTGGTATTTCTTTGGCAGGACGTAGGGGGTCGTTGCTGAAGACCGTCAGGCGCAGCTCATTCTGCTTGGCGCCGGATAGCTTCGACCGTCCGGCCGAACTATCCAGCGCCAACTGCAGTTCGAGGGTCTGGCCGGGGGCGACATGCGTACAGGGCTGGAAGTCGCAACGGATTCCGTCGGGGAGCTCGATGGCATGGATGATGAGGTCGGAGCGGCCGTCGTTGGTGATGGCCAGGGTGCCGCGCGGGCTGCGGGAGAGCAGCCCCTTGCGGAGCTCGACGGCGGCGTTGCGCAGCCGCGGCGCGTCCGGGGATTCCGGCGCCTGGGTCAGGCAGAGGCCGCTGACAGGCAGCTCCCGCAGGGCGGGAACACCTTCCGGCGTGAGCCGCAGCGAAGCGCGCAGGGTGGCGAAGTACGCCGGGTCGGCCGGCGTGTCGCACCAGAGCTCGAGGCGGGCTTCCTCGCCCGGCGCGAGCGTCCCGGGGAAGACGGCGCGGAAATGCGTTCCCGTCAGCCCCTCGGCGCGCAGGCGCATCGGGCGCGCGGTGGCGTTGGCGATGAAGATGACCTTGCCGCTGGCGCGGCCGCGCTCCAGGTAGCCGAAGCGGATGTCGGCGCGGCTGGCATAGAGGCCTTCGGCCAGTACGACCGGGTAGCGCTCCTGGATGCTCCGGTCGGCGGGCAGCACGTCCGCGCGGATGCTCAGCAGGCCGAGGCTGCGGCCGCCGGCCGCCTGGATCTCGACGTTGCGCTCCACGAGTCCGGCGGCGCCGGCGGGCGTGAAGCGGACCTCCACGACGGCGGACTGCCCGGGGGCGATGGCCTCGGAGGGCAGGGAAGCGCTGATGCAGGAGCAGCCGGGGATGGCGCGCGTGAGCCGCAGCGGCCGGCTGTCGCCGTTGAAGACGGTGAAGGCGTGGGTGACCACGCCGTCCGCCTCGCGGATGGCGCCGAAGTCCCATTCGCGACAGTCAAAGACCGCCGGCCCTTCTTGTGCAAGAAGGACCGGGGCGGTCAGTAAAAGTGCCAGAAGCAGCGCGCCTCTTCTCATGCTATTTGAAGAGCAGCTGGGCGATGTGCGTGAGGTAGTCGCGGCAGTTCATCCAGGTGTGGCCTCCGTCGGGGGTGTAGAAGGTGTGCTTGACACCGTTCTTCGTCAGGAAGGCATCCAGTCCGCGGGACGGCTCGATCAGGAAGTCGGAGGTGCCGGTACCGAGCCAGATGAGCTTGTAGTTCTTGTTGAGGGTGTTCACCGGGACGTAGGTGCCGTTGGTGAAGTTGGTCTCGTACTCGTTGCCGAAGATGGCCGGCGCCATGGCGCAGACCCACGCGAACTCCTTCGGGTGGCCCAGGCCGGTGGCGAGCGCCTGCCGTCCGCCGAGCGAGAAGCCGGCCACGGCGCGGTCGCGCGCGGAGGTCTTGACCTTGTAGTTGGCCTCGATGAAGGGCTTGACGTCGTTGATGATCTCGGCGGCCACGCGGTCGGTGTCCATGGAGTCATAGCGGTCGGCGAGGCCCTGGCGCATCATCTCGATGTACGGGTTGGCGTAGGGCATCACGACGATCATGCGCTTGGCCAGGCCCTGGGCGATGAGGTTGTCGAGGATGTTGTTGACGTGGCCCACCTTGAACCAGGTCTCATACGTGTCCGTCATGCCGTGGATGAGGTAGAGGACCGGGAGCCGCTCGTTGCCGTTCGGATCGTATCCGGCCGGGGTGTAGACGGTCAGCGGACGGTCGATGCCGCAGGTGTTGGAATGATAGAAGCGGTAGGTGACCTTGCCGTGCGGCACGTCCTGGATGTCCTGGACGGACGGTTCCGGACCGCGCACGTCGGCGAGCGAGTACTTGAATCCCTCGTTGGGGAAGATGAACATGTTGTTGGGGTCGGCGATCTTGGTGCCGTCGATCACGAAGGCGTACGGATAGATGTCCGGCTTGCCCGGGGTGACGGTGATGGCCCAGACGCCCCGCTCGTCCTTGCTCATCGGCAGGGCCTGGGGGAACATCTGGCAGTCGAGCTCGACCTTCTTGGCGTTGGCGGCCTGGCAACGGAACGTCACGGAGCCGTCGGCATGGTATTCCGGCGACACGACGCCGGCCGGGAACATGCGGGCCATGACCTGCGGGGTGAGGCGCTGGCCTTCGCCGGCCTGCGGCGGCTGGGCCTGGGTGAGCAGCGGAAGAAGGATGAGGGACGCTGCAAAGAGAATTCTATATGCTTTCATCGTATCGTTTCTTTATTCTTGGAACAGGAGAGGGAGGGATTCGTCGAGCCAGTACTTGGCGTTCATCCAGGTGTGGCCGAACTTGTCGTCCGTGAACACCTTGACGTTCTTGATGCCCTTGCTGTCGAGGAAATCCATGTATTCCTTGGCGTTGCCGTAGAGGAAGTCGTCCGTGCCGACGCCGAGCCAGAAGAGGTGGATCTTGTCGTTGAGGGTCGGGTCGTCGTAGATGCCGTTGAGGTTCATATCGGTGAAGGAACTGTAGGAGCACAGCCAGGAGAACTTGCCCAGGTGCGTCAGGCCGATGGAGAGGGCCTGGTTGCCGCCTCGGGAGAAGCCGCCGATGGCGCGGTGGTCGCGGTCGTTGATGGTGCGGTAGTTCTTCTCCACGAAGGGCAGCAGGTCATGCATGACGTCGCGGGTGAAGCTGTGGCCGTTGAGGTTGCCCTCGCCCGGCTTGAAGTACTTGGACGGGTTGCCGTACGGCAGGACGATGATCATCTCCTTAGCCTTGCCCTCGGCGATGAGGTTGTCGAGGATGAGGTTCATGCGGCCGACCTTGAAGTACACTTCCTCGGTGTCGGTGGTGCCGCTGATCAGGTAGAAGACCGGGTATTTCTTATTCTTGTTCTTGTCGTACATCGGCGGGGTGTAGACGATGGCGTTGCCCCAGGTGCCGAGGGTCTCGGACCAGTAGTTGACATAGTCCACGCTGCCGTGGGGCACGTTCTTGAGGGCGTGGAGCAGGGGCTCACCCGTGCCGCGCACGTCCACGAGGCTGTTCTTGAAGGTCTCGTTGGGGAACCAGTCGGGGTTCTGGGGATCCATGACCTGGACGCCGTCCACGTCAAAGCTGTACGGATACATGTCCGGCGCCACGGGGCCGAGGGTGACGGTCCAGACGCCGTTCGCGCCCTTGGTCATCTCCTGCGTGCCGGCGAACTGGGTGTTCACCTTGACGGACTTGGCGTTGGGGTCGCGGTAGTTGAAGGTGATGGTGTTGTCCGGATTGACGATCGGCGAGGAAACGCCGCCGCCCATCTGCGGAGCGCCCATCGCGCCGCCCATCATGCCGGGCCAGCCGCCGCGGCGGGCCTGCCGGCGGATTTCCAGGATGATGCAGCCGGTCTCGGGACCGCGGACCACCTTCATCCACATTTCGGCGGTGACCTGGGTGCCGGTGCCCATTTCGGTGAGCTTGGCCTCGATGCCCGGTTCGCCTTCGCCGACGAGGTCGGCCTCGGTCAGCTCACCGGCCCAGAGGACGGGACCGTAGCTGTGGCTGATCGTCCAGAAGCCCGGATCGATGCCGTCGAAGACGTACCGGTCCACGCCTTCCTTGATCATCACGCGCTTGGTCTGGTCGTTGCCGCCGTAGCTGAAGGACGGGCGGCCCGCGACGCGCTTGTTGATCTCGACCTCGCCGCCGGTGCCGTTGACCTCCTCGGTCTTCGGATAGAAGTAATCCAGGCCGGAGTCGAAGGATTCGACCTCGAAGGTATAGTCGGACTCGGTGTTGAGGCTGTGGAGCTTGAAGTAGTTCTTATCGTAGACGATGTAGCTGTTGTAGAGCTTGTTCGGCTCGATGCCGTAGCGGATGATGTAGCCGTCGGCGCCCGGGACGGGATCCCAGAGGAGCTCGGCCTCGCGGCGGTCCTGCGGATTGCGGACGACCTTGACGCCCGCCACCTTGACGGAACCGGCGGAGTAGGGGTTGCCGAAGATGCGGAGGTCCTTGATGCTGAACTTGGCGGCATCGTGGCACTGGCGCGCGTTGATGACTTTTACGTAACGGGCCTGCACCGGCGTCTTGAGCTGGGTGTAGTCGTGGTGGAAGTCGAACTTGTTGGCGCTCTTGTCGATGATCTTCGTCCAGTTCTGTCCGTCGACGGAAGCCTCGACGGTGAAGCACTGGTAGAATTCGGGGTTGCTCGGGGCGGGGCCGCCGAAGCCGCCGAAACCGCCGCGGGCGGGCTGCTCGGCGCCGATGTGGTCCCAGTTGCACTGGATGGCGTAGATGTCGGCCACCTTGCCGAGATCCACCTGGAACCATTCGCCCGGGTCGCCGGTCTGGGCGGCCCAGTTGGTCATGAAGTCCTCATCCACGGCGTTCTCGGGAACGAAGTTCTCGAAGGTGGAGGAGACGGTGACCTTCTTCTGGTGGGAGAGGAGCTTCCAGCCGGTCCAGTTGTTGTCTACGGCATCCGTGCGGGTGCCCGGCCAGTACTGCGGGTAGTCGCCGAATTCCTCGTTGGAGTGCATCACGCCCTCTTCGTCGACGGCCGTCGGGAAGATGGCGAGCTCGGAGCCGCGGCCGGCGCCGCCGTAGCTGGACGGAATCATGCAGATGGTCCAGAGCTGGCCGTTCTTGTCATGGAAGGTGCTGCCGTGGCCGGCGCCCACCGCGAAGCCCGTGGTCTTGAAGGTCAGCGGGTTGTGCTGCGAGTAGGTGAAGGGGCCCATCGGGCTGTCGGACACGTACACGCCGTGCGAGTAGGAAAGGAGCTCCAGGCCGATGGCGGCGTACTGGAGGTAGTATTTGCCGTTGTGCTTGGTCATCCACGGACCTTCGATCCAGGGATATTCCTCCTCGAAGTAGTCGCGGCGGCCGTTGAAGATCGAGTAGATCACGTCGTCGTGGGTGCGCTTCTCGAAGCCGTGCTTCTTGTAGTCGCTGAAGAAGAGGACCTCCGGTCCGGCGATCTCCTTGAAGGTCTTTTTGTCCAGCTCGACGACCTTGAAGGGCATCAGCTGGGACCAGCCGTAGTAGAGATAGAGCCGGCCGTCGTCATCGACGAACATGTTGGCGTCGCCGTAGCGGTCGCTGTCGAAGGTGCCGACCTGCTCCCAGGTGCCTGCCTTCGGGTCGATGGCCTTGTAAACGTTCTTGTTGTTCATGGAGCAACCGTACAGGCTGCCGTCCATCTCCACGACGGAGACCACGCCGCCCGGGTAGTTCGGAGCGTCCACGTAGGTCCAGTTCTTGAAGTCGGGGGAGTACCAGTAGCCCTTGCGGTGCGAAACGAAGAGGAAGTAGTCGTCCTGGTAGACGAGGACGACGGGCTCTCCGCCGCGGTAAGAGCGCTCGCCGGAAACGACCAGGTCGAGCGGGTTGCAGAAGGTGTCCTGTCCATGCAGCGAGAGGGACAGGCACAGGGCGAGGGCCGCAGTAACGGCACGCGCGATCGTTTTGATGTGCATATGCAGATTGGTTAAAGTTTCCGAAACCAAATATACGCACACCCGCGCGCAAAAGCAACACTTCCCGGAGCAAAAACTTTCGTTTTCCGGTCACACGCCTGTATGGAGCGAGGCTATTTCAGTGCGTCGGGATCCGTGTAGCGGATGGTGACGCCGTAGTCACGGATGTAGCTGTTGAGGCCGTTGGCGTTTTCGGGCGTGCCCTTGCGCTTGCCGGCGAGGACTTCCTCCGACATTTTCTTCTCATCCAGCACGCGCTGCAGGGTCTCGACGTTGGGGCCGCCGTAGTGGCCCGGATAGAGTTTGTCGATGCCGTAGCGCTGCATGTATTCCGCCGTGCGGGTGCAGGTCTCGATCAGGGTCGAGAAGGAGTTGGTGAAGAGCAGCAGGTTGGTGGAGCCGAAGGCGTCGCCGCTGAAGCCGTAGTGCCGATCGTTGTCGAAGAAGGTGACGGAGCCGGACGTATGGCCCGGGGTATGGAGCACTGCAATCTGCCGGCCGCCCAGGTCGATGACCTCGCCGTCCTCCAGGTGGTGGATCTCGCCCTGGTACGGGTTGCGGCCGCCCGCGATCATCGCTTCGTCCGCCGGGTGGATCCACACCTCCGGGAAGCAGCCGATGCCGCCGACATGGTCGCCGTGGCCGTGGGTGAGCGCCACCATGACCGGCTTGTCGGTCAGTGCGGCGACGGCCTTGTCGAGCCGGGGCATCACGGCGCCTGCGTCGATCAGCAGGGCGCGGTCGTCGCCCTCGACCAGGTAAACGGATTCATTATAAACCTGATAGCCATTTCCCTCCCAGGTATGCTCGTCGATTTGGCGGAAGACCACATCCGCGTCGCGGTAGGCGAAGGGCTCGGAATAGCGGTTCCGGAACTGCTCCGCCTGCTCGGCGCTCCAGGTGATGATGGCGTTGCCGTGGCGGAAATAGGTATCCAGGCCCGGCCGGCCGAGGTTCGAGGGCTCCGTGGCGGCGGTGCCGGCCTCGATCTCGTCGCAGAGCTGCTTCATTTCGCGCAGGTATTCCATGCCCAGTTCGCGCCCCTGCGGGAGCTGGAGCCAGTCCTTCTGCCAGTAGTGGCCGCCGTAGATCTGCAGGCGCTTCTCGTTCACACCGCGCTCCTCGAGGGTGCGGATCAGGTAAGGAACGGCGGAAACATATTCGTTGAACGCATTGGCGCTGAAGAGCCACACGCCGTGGCCGGAGCCCACTGCGTCGCCGGTGAAGAGCAGGTCGTGGCCCTGCAGGAGATAGACCATGGAGCCGTCCGTATGGCCGGGCACGCAGATGGCTTCCAACTGCAGGCCGCCGAGGTCGAAGATCTCGCCTTCGTCGAAGAAGCGGGTCCGCTCCTCGGGGAAGCGGCTCGTCAGCCGGGCGAAATCGGTCTCCGGCAGGGCGAACTGCACGCCCGGATCGGCCACGAAGGCGGGCAGCATGCCCGTGTGGTCGCCGTGGTTGTGGGTGAAGGTGATCGTCAGCGGCATGCCGCCGGCGCGCTCCCAAACGATGTCGCGCAGCGATTCTGCAGCGTCGTCCGCCCAGCTGATGGGATTGGACAGGTCCAGCAGCAGCGCCTCGTTCTTGCCGACGAACAGGTAGATGTCAGAGCAGTTGTTGAAGTGGGTCTTGTTGCCCTCCGCATCGAAGGACTCTCCGGCGGGGTTGGCGCTGTTGTAGTCCTGGATGTGGTAAACGTTCTTCTCGATGACGGACACGGTGTAGGGGCCGACTTCGACGTCCTTGGGGCCGGCGCAGGCGGCCAGCAGGGCCAGCGCGAGGGCCGGCAGGAACTGTTTGGGATGCATGAGATTATTGGTTTAATTGTTGACTCAAAGATAAGTATTTTTTATATCTTTGAACCTGGATCAGAAAGTCTTTATGGAAAAACTCATCGAGTGTGTACCCAATTACAGCGAAGGGTGTGACCGCGCTGTCATCGACGCCATCGTCGGGGCCATTGCGTCCGTGGCGGGCGTCCGCGTACTCCACGTCGATCCCGGTCAGGCGGCGAACCGCACGGTCGTGACCTTTGTCGGGGCGCCGGAAGCGGTGGTCGAGGCGGCCTTCCGCGGCAGCGCCATGGCGCAGGAGCGCATCGACATGCGCCGCCACCACGGCGAGCACCCGCGCATCGGTGCCACCGACGTCCTTCCGCTCGTGCCCGTGAGCGGGGTGAGCCTGGAAGAATGCGCCCGCCTCGCGCGCGGGCTCGCGAAAAGGATGTATGAGGAGCTGGGCATTCCGTGCTATTGCTATGAAGCAGCGGCTTTTACGCCGGAGCGGCGCAACCTTGCCGTCTG
>LXOW01161627.1_pt1 | contig 14174 bp, 11 predicted proteins | sample 1368591 | NCBI WGS metagenome assembly LXOW01 (sample SAMN04884650, study PRJNA319009) | bovine gut metagenome | isolation source: Cow rumen | host: Bos taurus | place: Italy: Legnaro (PD) | collected 2014-07-09
ATACCAGCCACGAAATCCACGCCCCAGATGTTCCAGAAGTTCCACCAGTCCCAAGCTACCTTGCCAGGCTTAATCCATGAGATGTCAGCCACTTTCGATGGCTCGGAAAGCAGATAGACAAGATCGTTATCGACCAATTCCTTGTCCTGCTCGGCGATGGCGATCACGCGCCACGGGAACGCTCGCGTGCCGGCGGTTTTGGCGATATAGTCCTCACGCTCTTTCACCACATATTGCAGATTGTTGTGCCCACCCTGCTCCCACTTTTTTGGCAGCGGCGCGAAGTGGCCGATCATGGAATTGCCACTCGTGTGCTTGAGGTACATGCCTGGATAGTCGCGCAGGTCAGCTTCGGTGATGACAGCCGTGCGAGGATGCCAAATATTCAGATTGTTCTCCCATGAGGGGATATATTTTTGTGACACCAACAGCGGTAGGAAAGCCAGACGACGGTTGTCCATGCGGCTGAGTAGTGTATCAGTGTACTGATTCTCAAAGGAGGTGCAGTACTGCTCGGAGAAATCTCCATTCTTGGCGGGTCCTCTATTGACGTATGGAATTAACGCCCTTGTATTTTGATAGTTGCCCGTTGACCACATAAGTGGTGTCTCACCTGAAAAATTGAATTCCGCTATCTCGTGCTTGACGATGAGGGAGTCCTTCCGCTTCGTCACAAAACGGTAGGCAATGCCGGAGTTGTAAGCGCGGAATATTACTTGAAAATCATCCTTAAAGCTGATTTTAAGCTCGTTGTAATTATCCTCAATTGAGCTTTTGCGGTAGAGTGGAGAGGCGACCGTACGGTTCACCGACTGCCGTTCCGTTTTCACCACATACGGTTTCCGGCCAAGAAGAGTACCATCCTCCAATTCCAAGCCGATGTCAGAAGTGGTGATGAAGACACTCCCATTCTCGTCAAAATCACCCATGGTGTTGCGGACGGAATAGTTGAGCTGGCCTGTCGTGCAATTGACAATCACCAGAAGTTTCCCATCAGGGGAGTACAGGCGTTCTCTTTGGGCTTGAAGAGAGGTGCTTGTGAGCAGTACATACGCAAATAAGATGATGATGGTAAAAGTTTTTCTCATAATATTTTGTGTTTACGTTTTAAGCGGGTAAAAGCAAGTATTTCCAGATACCGAAAAACTGAGTGACGAGACCGATGACGACAAAAACATGGAAGATAAAGTGTCTGTATTTTTTCTTCTTGCCAATGAGGTAGAGTATGGCTCCGATGGTGAACGCCACCCCTCCGCCGAGAATCCACATAAAGCCCGGCAGGGTCATGGCGGTAATGGCGTCTTTCATGCTGATGATGACACACCATCCCATGCCCAAGTAGCAGGCCATGGAGAATTTGGAATATTTCTTTAGGTCGATGGCGTTGAGTGTGGCACCGATAATGGCCAGCACCCATTCGATGGCGAAGATGCTCCATCCCATAGTGGGGTTGATAGGGCAGATGCCTATAAGGGTGATAGGCGTGTAGGTGCCGGCAATGGTGAAGAAGATGTCGCAATGGTCCACCACCCGCATCACCTGTTTGGACATCCCTTTAGGCAAACCGTGGTAGATGCTGGAACCCAACATGGTGATTAACACGGTGGTGACATATACAATGCTGCATATCAGCTCGAGTCTGGAACCGCTTTGAAGCGAGGCGCTGACAGCCATCCACATCATCACAACAGCACAAAGCGCACCGAACAAATGGCTATACATATTCAGCATCTCTTCCGTGTGAGTGTATTCGGGGAAAGGTCTGTCTTTAAGGGGAGTACGTTGTGTTTTGGTCATTATGATGAATCGAATGTTTAATGGCTACAAATTTACACAATTTCTTCGTATTATACTGACACCTGTAAATTTTATTGTTGAGAGGTGAATTCTTGATAATAAAGGCAAAAAAAAAGCGACTGGATTCAGTCGCCTTTTTCTATCATGATATTGTTGTTTAGTCGATAGTGAAGCCTTTTAGCAGATTACTGGATTCTTCCAACTGCTTGTTTAAACCATTGTGCTTTTCTGTGGCTTTGGCTATTTGTTTTTGCAGTTTCTCGATGCTCTTGTCATTTTTAGCTTTTTCTTTATTGGCTTTTTCAATCTCTTTCTTCAAATCTTCGATTCTTTGTTTCAACTGATATTTTTCGACAGCTTTTGGAAATTTTGACATGATTGCTTTGATATTCTCAGCGGTGGTAGCATCACTAACGGAAGAAATAGTGTTCAGATTGCCTAAACTGCAGATGAAGATGATGTCTGAAGACAAATCCTTTTTTTTGCCTTTTTCAACGGCTTTGAAGTAAATATCGTAAGTGCCATCTCCAATATAGGAGAATTTTTGAGCTTTGTAGGAATTATATTTATCTACGGTTTTGGGTTTTACCAGCCCTTTTTCGGCTAAATATTCGGTGATGGCTGTCGTGGCAGACTTGCTGTCAACGTTAGGAATGTTGATGGTGAAACCATTGACATTCGTTTTTAAAATCGTTACTTGACCTTCGCTAATGCTTTGTGCAACAGCAAATGATAAACTGAACACAAGTGCCAATGTGATAGTGAGAAATTTTTTCATAGTTGTATTGTTTTAATGTTATATGATTATCTTTTATTACAGGCTGCAAATATACAAATATTTTTGATAATTGTGCTATTGTGTTATTTTATTTCCACCAGTTCCGACAATTTATCCAATGCTTGTTGAACGGGAATGATATCCGACACTCTTTCTTTACCTTTGTACACTGCAGCCAGACCATTGGTGGCTCCTACAATGCCATAGTCGGCATCGGCCATTTCACCGGGACCATTTACGATGCAGCCCATTACTGCGATTTTCAGTCCGGGGAAGTTGGCAAAGCGTTGCTTTACTTCCGCCAGTACTGATTCGATGTCGTATTGTGTACGTCCGCATGAGGGACAGGAAATAAATTCTGTTTTACTCATTTTCAACCGACAGGCCTGCAGGATTGTATCTGCCAGCAGTTTGTTTTCTTCTTGCGAAAAACACGGATTCTGAATGGTGATATCTTTGATCTTTCGCTGATAGTTGAGTAGTCCACTAACTGCTGCTGTTGTGGCAATCCAAAGGTCATGATCACTTTCATTATAGGTGAACACAGCTATTTGGTTCTCAATATGATAGTCCTGTTCCTTTATTTTTCCAACCGCCTCAATCAGTTGGTGAGCGAAGGGTGTCTCATTTTCTGGTTTCTCGGTAAGTGATACGCGGATCGTATTGCCGATACCCATTAACAGTAACGCACCTATACCTGCGGCTGATTTAACCCGTCCCTCTAGTCCGTTACCAGCTTCAGTCACTCCTAAGTGGATGGGATAGATTGTCCCTCTTTCCTGAAACATCTTGTGAAGGTCGAGGGTAGCTGCCATCATTGTGTTGACATTGCTTGATTTCATAGAGAAAACCATGTTTCGGAAGTCGTTTTTCTCGCAAATATCCAACCACTCGATAGCAGACATTGCCATTGCATGAGGAGTGTTGCCGTAGCGACTGACAATGCGGTCGGCTAGCGAGCCGTGGTTAATGCCGATACGCAGAGCTGTGCCGTGTGTTTTGCATATTTCAAACAGCGGTTTAGCCCTCTGTTCCATGGCGTCTAACGAGGCTTGGTATTCTTCATCAGTGAGATTCAGCGTCTTGAAATTACGCTTGTCCACATAATTGCCGGGGTTAACGCGAACCTTCTCTACAATGGCAGCTGCCGCTTCCGCCACTTTAGGATTGAAGTGAACATCGGCAATCAAAGGTGTTTGAATACCTTCGGCACGAAGTTGGTCCTTGATTTGGCGGAGTGGTTCCACTTCCTTCATTGAGGGAACTGTGATGCGCACCATCTCGGCTCCAGCTTCAATCATGCGTTTGCATTGGGCAAAGGTGGCTTCTACATCCGTTGTGTTGGTGTTGGTCATGGATTGTACCACAATGGGATTCTCCTTCCCCAGTGTGATTGCACCAATGTGAACAGGTTGATATTTCATTATTTGTCTTTTTTATAGGTAATATAGCAGAGCTTGTACAAGTCAAGTAAAAACATGCTAGGCTTGAGCGCCAATTGCTTCTCCATTTTAGTCTGATATTTCTGAAAAATGAGTTTTAAGAGAGGAATCATACCTAGTTTACAGCATAGATTATAGGTTTTCAGTAATTTGTTGTCTTCAAAAAACAGACTGTTGTTTTTGTGATTTTCGGAAAGAAGTATGAGGTTGTCGATAGATGTTCGTATTTTGTTGAGATATGCGGTATTGGTATCCATTCCTATGTGTATCAGCGCATTGTCTATATGCAGATAGGGTATGTGATTTTCTTTAAGCTGGCAGCCAAAAAGCGTGTCCTCATGTCCGTAGGTGGTCAGTGTCTCGTCAAATTGAAGTTTTTGGAATAAGGCTTTTGTGATGACGACATTAAAAGGCGTGAAGTGATGATAGGTTTTCCGTGTCCGTTTTTCAGCACTTTCTTCCTCTCGCTGTTTTCCATAGGTCCAGCGTAAAATATACTGATTGTCTGGCTTCTCATCCTGATAGGCAACGCCACCGTTGATAACGAATAGGGGATGCTGGCGCATTTTTTCGATAGCATCAAGATAAGTTTTGATGAAATTCTGACATTGGATGGCTGCATCGCAGTCAATGAATAACAGATAAGGGTACTTTGCTGTTTCCACCAAACGGTTGCGGATTTTGGCACGCCCCATATTTGTCAGGTTCTGTATGTATTTAATGTTGTCTCCGTGGGCTAATTCAGCATTCTTTTGACGGAAAATCTCTTCAGAGCAGTCATCTGCTATAATAATTTCGTAAGAGATACCCGCTTGAGTCAACTGTTGGTTCAGAGTGGTGACTAAGGGTTTGACGTTGAAGTTATATACAGGAATCAGGACAGAAAGCATGTTACAGGACTGAATCAATCAGTTTTCCGTTCTCGATGCATATTGTTCTTGAGGCGAACTTGTCAATCATGCTGAAATTGTGTGTTGCCATCACAACGGTTGTGCCACTGTTCTTGTTGATGTCATGGAAAATGCTGAATATTTCCTCGGAGGTGATAGGGTCAAGGTTGCCAGTGGGCTCGTCAGCCAAAAGGATGTCTGGTTTGTTGAGCAGGGCGCGGGCAATGCATACGCGCTGTTGTTCACCACCGGAGAGCTGGTGAGGGTAGCGGAAGTCTTTGGTAGCCAAGCCCACCAGGTCGAGCACCTCTTCGCAACGATTTCCCATAGCCACTTTATCTTTCCAACGGGTGGCTCTTAGTACGTACATTAGGTTGTCCAATACTGTCATGTCGGACAATAACTGGTAGTCTTGGAAGACCATACCCAGACTTTTGCGTAACTTGGGAATGTCTCTTTTTTTGAGTTGAAGTAGGTTGAAACCATTGATGATGGCTTCGTCACCTTTTGCGGGAACTTCAGCGATTAAGGTTTTCAGGATGGACGATTTGCCACTACCGGTTTTGCCAATGAGATATACAAATTCGCCTCTTTTGACGGTCATGCTGATTCGTGGCAAAATCAGAATGTTACGCTGATAAATATTAATGTTCTGCAGTGAGATTACTGGTTTTTGGTCAGCATCCATTTTTTGTTGCACATCCGGTGTCTTCGGTTCTTCGTTGTTCTCTTGAGAGTCAACGTTGTTATTGTCCAACAAGGCTTCATCTTGTGCCTGTTGCTCTTGTGCGCTGTTTTGTTGGTCCATGATTTTTTCGGATTCAGAATGAATAATGATTTATCAGCGTAAAAATGTCCTTATGCATCAATGTTGGCATACTTGGCGTTCTGCTCAATGAATTCGCGGCGCGGGGGAACCTCGTCGCCCATCAGCATGGCGAAAACACGGTCGGCGTCGGCGGCATTTTCGATGGTCACTTGGCGTAAGGTTCTGCTATGCGGATCCATGGTGGTACTCCACAACTGTTCCTCGTTCATTTCACCCAAACCTTTGTAGCGCTGCACGTGCAAGCCGGCTTCGTTGGCGCCATTGTTGGTCATTTCGGCAATTAAGGCCACACGTTCTTCGTCTGACCATGCATATTTTTCGTTGGTGCCTTTCTTGACCAGATAGAGTGGGGGGGTGGCAATATAGACGTGGCCTTCCTCAATCAGTTCTTTCATGTGACGGAAGAAGAAGGTCAGAATCAGCGTGGCGATGTGGCTTCCGTCCACATCAGCATCTGTCATGATGATTACCTTATGGTAACGTAATTTTGAAATATTCAGGGCTTTGCTGTCCTCTTCAGTGCCGATGGTCACACCCAAAGCGGTATAGATGTTCTTGATTTCCTCGCTTTCCAACACGCGGTGTTGCATGGCTTTTTCCACGTTCAGAATCTTACCTCTTAATGGCAGAATGGCTTGGTGTTTGCTGTCACGTCCCTGTTTTGCAGTACCGCCAGCAGAGTCACCCTCAACGAGGAAAAGCTCGCATTCTTCGGCATTTTTGGATGAGCAGTCAGAAAGTTTGCCTGGCAGACCACCACCGCTGAATACGCTTTTGCGCTGTACCATTTCGCGGGCTTTGCGTGCAGCCTGACGAGCGGTTGCGGCAAGAATAACCTTATCTACAATTTCTTTGGCATCTTTCGGATTCTCTTCCAGATAGTAGGTGAGCATTTTACCTACAATACGGTCAACAATGCCCTTTACCTCGTCGTTGCCCAACTTGGTCTTGGTCTGTCCTTCGAACTGAGGCTCAGCGACTTTCACCGAAATAATGGCGGTCAATCCTTCGCGGAAATCGTCACCAGTGATTTCGATTTTTTGCTTGGCGAGTTTTTCCAGCATTTTACTGTCATCGGCGTATTTTTTCAGGGTACGGGTCAAAGCACTTCTGAAACCTGTCAGGTGAGTACCACCTTCAATGGTGTTGATGTTGTTGACGTAGGAATGGATGTTTTCGGTGAAAGAGGTGTTGTATTGCATCACGATTTCAACGGGTACACCTGTTTCCGCACCATCGTCTTCCATATACATTGGGTGTTCCATGATTTTCTCACGGCCTCCGTCAAGATACTGGATAAAATCTTTCAAACCTTCTTTGGAGTAGAAAGTCTCTGTAAGTGGGTTCCCGTTATCGTCTTTTACACGCATATCTGTGATGGAGAGCGTGATACCTTTGTTTAAGAAGGCGAGTTCTTTCATACGGGTAGCCAGGGTTTGATAGTGGTATTCGTGCATAATGAAGATGCTGTCATCAGGCTTGAACCAGATTAAAGTACCTCGTTGGTCGGTTTTGCCCACTTCCTTTACGGAATATAACGGGTGACCATATTCATATTCCTGCATGTAGTGGATGCCATCTCTGAAAACTTCGGCGCGAAGCTGCTTGGAGAGTGCGTTAACACAGGAAACACCCACACCATGTAAACCGCCGGAAACTTTATAGGAGTCTTTGTTGAATTTACCACCAGCATGCAGTACGGTTAATACCACTTCCAAAGCGGATTTCTGTTCCTTTTCGTGCCAGCCAGTAGGAATACCACGGCCGTTGTCCAACACAGAAATGGAATTATCTTCATATATGGTAACGTCAATTTTGTCACAATGTCCTGCTAAAGCCTCATCAATGGAGTTATCCACAACCTCATATACCAAATGATGTAAACCGCGTTCTCCCACATCGCCTATATACATGGCTGGACGCTTTCTAACTGCTTCCAAGCCTTCCAATACCTGAATATTATCCGCAGTGTATTCGTGCTCTTGGGGTTGTTTGTTTTCTAATTCGCTCATAATCAATACTATAATTTATTTTTTAGACTATGCAAAGATAATAAAAAAATCCTAATTTTGCATCATAAAAATGTTCTTGTTTTTTGCTTTTTTGAAAATATGATTTTATCTTGTGAGAATATTAGATTGCCAATTTCTAAAAGTCTATATATTAGAAAATTAATATATGAATTTGTGGAAAAGAACCACGTTGGTTGCATACCTTCAGAATCACCCTCTGATGTACAGGTGGTACACGAGGCTCTTGTGGCTGTTTCCAACTCACAAAACAGCGGTGAGACAGCTTCATGTCCAGTAGTGGTTGATGTGTATGATTGTGGTGCTGCCTACCGTTTTTTAATGGCTGTATTGGCGGTCACTCCAGGACAATGGCTGCTAACGGGCACAGAGCGTATGCTGCAGCGCCCTATAGAGGAGTTGGTGAAATGTTTACGGTCCATTGGGGCGGACATACAATGGTGTGGAGACGGTGCATGCACAGTCTTTACAAATGTGAAATCAGGTTACTGGTTAATTCATGGCAAACCTCTTCATGCCTCCGACCTCACCGTTGACTGCCATCGTTCGGGACAGTTTGCCAGCGCATTGCTGCTGATAGGTGGAAAAATCGGACTGAAGAATCTGCATATCTTGCCTGAAAATCCACCTTCATTATCTTATATTGATATGACGAAGGCGGTGGTGAATGGAAGTGTAAATTTGGCAAATGGTCTTTTGGCCGATTGGAGTGCGGCTGTGTATTGGTATGCTCGCATGTTATTGGAGCGTCAGGGGGCATATAGTTTGTCTCATCTGGATTTGGAGTCAATACAACCTGATTCGGTATTGGCCAAGTGGTTCGCTCAATGGGGTGTTGAAAGTCGCCAAGTAATAGGGGAAGTGGTAATCAGTTTCAATGAAAGGATTGTCAAGCATCAAGAGGTGGTTGAGTTGGATATGAGTCAGAATCCAGACCTTGTGCCTGTTTTAGCGTGTATGGCTTGTTTATGGCCTCAAAAGATGGTTTTCAATGGTGTCTCCAATCTGAAATACAAAGAGTCTGACCGTTTGAAAATAATTCCGGAACAGTTGTCGCCATTTGCCACGATAGCATTGAATTCATATAATGGGATTGAAGATAATCAGTTGATGGTTGATCCCATTAGTGGTAGAGACGGTGCATGCACCGTCTCTACAAATGATATGAAAAATGATGTGGATTTTGTCTTTGATGCCCACAACGACCATCGCTTTGTGATGGGCTTTTCGTTGTTCGCCTTGAGGGGCAAAGTTCAGATTAAAGGTTTCGATTCCGTAAAGAAATCATACCCCAATTTCAATGCAGAGGGTGTCGTAACCGGGGCGGACATTGTCGGGTAGAATTTTGATTACATCCTCATATTTGCCCAAGTTGTGCGAAATATGCGTTAAGAAGGCTCGACGGGGTTTCAGCTCATCGATAATGGCTAGCGCTTGTTTAAGGTTGAAATGGGAGTAATGTTCCTTTATACCTAAGGTGTTGATGACCAACGTGTCAAGATCATGCAGTTTGTGCAGTTCTTTTGGGGCAATAAAACTGCCATCGGTAATGTAGGCGAAATTCTGTATGCGGTAGCCTAGAATGGGCATGTTGAGATGAAGCACATGAATGGGGGTGATTTCCACTCTCTTGATGGTAAAGGGGTCGTCTTTGACGGCTTTTAGTCCCAACATGGGAACACCTGGGTATTTGTGCTCGGCAAAGGCGTAGTCGTAGTTTTTCTTGACTATTCCAATGGTTCTGGGCAAACCATATATATCTATGGTTTTGTTGTTGAGGAAATTGATGGGTCGCACATCGTCAATGCCGCCCACATGGTCGGTGTGCTCGTGGGTGAGCAGTATGGCATCAATGTCAGTTATTTTGTTGGTGAGCAATTGTTGCCTTAAATCGGGACCGGCGTCAATGAGCAGTTTCACTCCGTCAACTTCCACAAAAGCGGAGGTGCGCAGCCTGTGATCCCGTGGGTCAGAGGAATTGCACACATCGCAGGTGCATCCTACGATGGGGATGCCCTGCGACGTGCCTGTTCCTAAAAATGTTACTTTTATCAAAATGAACGATTATTTAAGTCCTCTTTTTTTGAGTAAGGGGTCGATGGAGGGTTCTTTGCCACGGAAGGCCACATACAATTTCATGGCGTCTTCGGTGTTGCCTCTCTCAAGTATGTTGGTTCTGAAAGCTTTGGCGGTTTCTTGGTCAAATAAGCCGTTCTCTTTGAAAGCCTCGAAAGCGTCACTGTCCAATACAGCAGCCCAGGTGTAGCTGTAATAGCCTGCGCTGTAACCGCCTGAGAAGATGTGTTGGAAATAGGTGCTTCTGTATCTTGAGATGATTTCGGGAATCAGACCGATTTTGGCCATCTGTTTGTTCTCAAATTCGGGCAGCTGCACTTGTGTGGGAGTAGTGATGACGTGATAGTCCATATCCAGCAATGAGGCAGCGAGGAGTTCAGTGTTGATAAAGCCTTGACCATAGGTGCCGCAGTCTTCCAATTTCTTGATTAGTTCTTCAGGAATTACTTCGCCAGTTTGATAATGTTTGGCGTACATGCGCAACACTTCAGGTTCGCTGGCCCAGTTCTCCATGATTTGAGAAGGCAGTTCCACAAAGTCACGGGAAACGTTGGTGCCTGACAATGAGCGGAAACGGCATTTGGAGAAAATGCTGTGCAGACCGTGACCGAATTCGTGGAAGAAGGTTTCGGTTTCGTCAAAGTTGAGCAGAGAGGGTTTGTCAGCGGTGGGTTTGGTGAAGTTGAACACCAATGAAACAACGGGGATGACGTTTTGGCCATTGGCATCAATATACTGTTCTCTGAAATTGGTCATCCAGGCGCCACTGCGTTTACTTTCACGCGGGAAATAGTCCATGTAAAGAATGGCGATGGTTTCACCGTTTTCCTTCACTTCGTATGCGTCAACATCAGGATGGTAAACAGGCAGGTTCTCGTTTTTCTCGAAAGTGATGCCGTATAGTTTGTTGGCCACCATGAAAACGCCTTCTTTTACGTTGTTTAATGACAGGTAAGGACGGATAATGTCATCATTCAGGTCATATTTGGCTTTGCGCAGCTGTTCGCTGTAGTATCTCCAATCACAGGGTTCCAATTGGAAATCATTGCCTTCGGCTTTGATCATTTTCTGGTATTCTGCTGCTTCCGTTTTGGCTTTGGCAAGGGCAGGAGTCCAAACTTGGTAAAGCAGATTGTAAACGGCTTCTGGGGTTTGGGCCATGCAGTCGTCAAGGGTATAGGCAGCGTGACTGTCAAATCCTAAGATTTGTGCACGTTCCAGACGGAGGTTGATAATCTGATTGATGATATCACGGTTGTCTGTCTCTCCTGAGGTGCAACGGGTGGAGTAGGCGGTCCATAATTCTTTGCGCAATTCGCGGTCTTTGCAGTTCATCAGGAAGGGTTCCATGCTGGGCAGATGGATGGTGAAGACGTATTTCCCTTTGGTTGCTTCATCGGCATTGCCGGCTTCCAAAGCGGCGGCCAACTGATCTTCGGGCATTCCTTCCAGACGGGCTGCGTCATCTACTACCAGTTTGTAGTCGTTGGTGGCTTTCAACACGTTGTTGCCGAACTTCAGGGTGAGCAGGGAAAGTTGCTGGTTGATTTCACGGAAACGGTCTTGCTTGTCAGCGGGTACATTGGCACCTCCGCGAACAAACATCTTGTAGGTCTCTTCAATCAGACGCAATTCTTCAGAGGTGTATTTTCTTGCGTCTTTGGTGTCATAAACTTTTTTGATTCTGGCAAACAGCTGGGGATTCATGTTAATGCTGTCACTGTGGACAGACAGTTTGGGATAGATTTCCTCGGCTATCGCTTCCATGCGCTCGTTGTTCAGGCATTCGGCAAGATTGAAGAATACTGCTGATACGCGGTTTAAAAGCTGGCCACTGTTTTCCAATGCTAAAACGGTGTTTTCAAAAGTGGCTTCTTCCTGGTTGTTGATGATGGTGTTGACTTCTTCCATCTGCTGGCGCATGCCTTCCTCAAAGGCTGGAATATAGTCGGCGGTGTCTATCTTTTCAAAGGGTGGTACACCATAGGGGGTATCCCATTCCTGCAGAAAAGGATTGTTGGAAAGGTCTTTGCTTTCCTTCTTGGTTCCGCATCCGATGAGCAGAACGCTGCTTAAAATAAGAATTGTCATGCTTCTTTTCATATATAAAACATTTTAAGTTGATAGTTTTTTGTTGATATTTAGATTGTTGTGTTTTTTTATTGGGTAAAGATTTCTGCCTGCAAAGGTAATAANNATCAAATAGACTATACCCAATTTACCCAGTATGACAACTTGGAACTGATTGCCAAACAAGTGGTTACTGGCTTTATTACAGGCTTGCATAAAAGTCCTTTGCATGGTTTTTCAGTAGAGTTTGCTGAGCATCGTCAGTACAATCCGGGAGAGCCTACCAAACATATTGATTGGAAATTGTACGCCAAAACAGATAAACTGTTTGTGAAGCGTTATGAGGAGGAAACGAATTTGCGTTGTCATATCATCATAGACAATTCTTCTTCCATGTACTTTCCAATTCGGGAAAAATATACTCTGGCGGAACCCAACAAGATACTGTTTTCGGCATACGCCGCCGCTGCACTGATGCAGATATTCAAAAACCAGAGGGACGCTGTTGGCCTGAGTGTGTTTTCCGATCAACTTGAGTTGCATACTTCGGCACGAGGGGGTGATAGTCATTTTAAGATGATATATCGTGAGTTGGAGAAAATTATCCAGCCCATATCAACAGAAGTGCATCGCCGTTCGAGGGTGACGGATACCTTGCATCGTATTGCGGAGCAGATCAACAAACGGTCTATGGTGATTATTTTCAGCGATATGTTTGAAACTGACGCGAACTTGGATGAGTTGATGTTGGCTTTAGGTCACCTTAAGCATAATAAGAACGAGGTGATGTTGTTCCATACTTACCATAAAAAGATGGAGGAGGATTTTGGTTTTGATAATCGCCTGTATCGTTTTGTGGATATGGAAACGGGATCAGAAATCAAGTTGCATTCCAATTCCATCCGTGAGTATTACAAACAGGCTATTGGGGATTTCTTCCGTGAGCTTACTCTCAGATGCGGACAGTATCAGATTGACATGATTCCGGCGGATATTACCAAAGGATTGGACCAAATTATGCTGCCATATCTGTTGAAGCGGGAACAGACAGTATAGGGGCATTAGAACGTCGATTCGTTAATGCGTAAATAAATTTTGACGTTTAGACAGCTTGATGTCTAAACGATAAAACCATATAGAAGTATGCAACAGGAAAAAATGAATCTCAAGGAATGGAATGAGGCGGATAGGCCTAGAGAGAAGTGTATAGAACGGGGATTGTCATCTCTTAGTGACGCCGAATTGATTGCGGTGTTGCTTCGCAGTGGTACCACAACGGAAACAGTGGTGGATATGTCTAAGCGTTTATTGTCAAAGTATGATAATAGTCTGAGCCGTTTGTCAAATTGTACCCTGAAAGAATTGCAGGAAATTAAGGGTATTGGACAGACAAAGGCGGTTACTTTACAGGTGGCTTTTGAGCTTGGCAGGCGTCAGTTGGCGGAAAAGGTGAAACAGGAAAAACTGGATTCACCACAGAAGGTGTATAATTACATGTTCCCTAAGAATGTGTGTTTGGACCATGAGGAGTTTTGGGTTTTGTATCTCAACCAGTCTTCAATTTTGTTGAAGGCTGAGAATGTGGGGAAGGGAGGACTTACATCTACGGTGGTGGATGTACGTTTGATAATGCGTAGAGCCATAGAATTGTCTTCCACCTGCCTTATTCTGTGTCACAACCATCCTTCTGGCGATGTGCTCCCCAGTAAGACGGATAACGTGTTAACCCAGCAGATAGTGGATGCGGGCAAATTATTGAATGTCCAGGTTATGGACCATGTGGTGGTGAGTAGTACCGGATACTATAGCTACCGGCAGGAAGGACGTTTGGGTTAACAACGGTTTCTTCTAAACCAACTGATGAATCCTAACAGACAGAAGGTTGTTAGGATTCCGGCCATAATGTATGACCATTGTATAGAGAACTGGAATCCGGAATTGAAAGCTATGATGATGAAGGTTGAGGAAACCATCGTCATAAATAAAGCGGGTATCAATGAAATAAGGAAACTGTATGGATACTTGTTTTTGTTCTCGAGGGCAAGATAGAAAGTGATAGACCAGAGGGTGAAAACTGCCAGAAGCTGATTGGCCCAGCCGAAGTATCTCCAGATGATTTCAAAACCTTCCTTGTCGGTGAGGCTGAAAACCAGCAATAAAGCGGTTACAAGGAATAGTGGAATAGCAATGTATAGGCGGTTGCGGATCTTTTTCTGATCGAAATGGAGGAAGTCGGCCACAATAAGTCGGGCAGAGCGTAGG
>LXOW01025337.1_pt2 | contig 14167 bp, 16 predicted proteins | sample 1368591 | NCBI WGS metagenome assembly LXOW01 (sample SAMN04884650, study PRJNA319009) | bovine gut metagenome | isolation source: Cow rumen | host: Bos taurus | place: Italy: Legnaro (PD) | collected 2014-07-09
TCGAGGCAAAGAAAAAAGGCGGAAAAGTGGTCGTTGTGACTGGTTCCGGCCCTAACATCCACGAAGGCGTGACAACTCTCATCGCTGAGTTCATCAACAAAGGCCTGATTGATGGTGTCACAACGAGTTCGGCTGTCGTCTCTCACGAGATGGGCGGTGTTCTCGACAAGGTAAAACGTATCAATATCCACGACGTCGGCGAGGAGTTCCTCGATTTCGACAAGATGCCTCGTGGCGACATCTTCGAGCTCACCGAACTCACTGACGCTCAATGGGCTGACCTCAAGAAAGAGATGATCATCGACGACGCTCTCGTGCAGCGTTGCAACGAAAAAGAAGGCACCGTCATCATCAAGGCGGCGGCTAACATGGCTTACCCGATGGGCTTGCGCAACGAGACATTTGCTGCAAGCATCATGGAGATAGCCCACACCAAACACGTCCCGTTTGAGGAAGTCGTGGGTTGGGGCTGCGATGAGCGTACCATGCTCGGAGCTGGCGTCCGTAACAACGTCCCGGTGCTCGTGAGCGTGCCTCAGCTTATCGGTGGCGGCCAGGTCGGTATCAGCATCGCCGACAGTATCCCGGTGAGCGACAGAACGTTCCGCATCTCAAAGATGTTGGGAAGTGCCGACGTCATCATCGAGTCGGCAGTGGCATTGACACAGGAGATTCACGACGGTCCGTTTGAGACATACACCGGTCACGGCATCTGGGCAAGTTGGAACGGCTATCCCACATACAGCCTCAAAGACAAGACCTTGATTCGTTTCGACCTCGACGAAAACCTCAAGAAAGCCTGGGATCTCGATAAGAAATCAGGCGATGTGCAGGCTGCTATCGACAAAGGTCTGCCGAAGACCAAGATGTCGAAAATCCCGTTCAGAATGGAAATGTCGGCATTTTCTCGTCTCGAGAAGTCAATCCCAGTCGTAGGTGATATCGGCGTGCTTTGGTCGGTGATGGCACTTAAAGTGTCGCAGGCACTCAACATCGAGCTCGACTACATCAGCTATCCGCAGCAGACCGAGCCTGGCAAGGCAATGCGTGAGTGGATTGTCGACAACATCGACTACATGAAAATGGATAAGATTAAGCAGTGGCTTAATAGTTAAAAGAGAAAAGAGTAAAGTTAAAAGATAAAAAGATGAATACTACCTCAACAGTAAAGCTCTATAACCTTGATTTTGATCAGGTTAAGACTTATTTGTTCGCGACATTGTTTGTGGCTGGCAACATCATTCTGCCACAGCTCTGCCACCTCATCCCNNTTCCTGCCGATCTATTTCTTCACGTTGATTGCCTCTTACAAATACGGCATGAAGGTCGGTTTGATGACAGCTGTTTTGTCGCCTATCGTCAACAGTCTGCTTTTCGGAATGCCTCCGGCGGCAGTGGTTCCGAGCATCCTCATCAAGTCGATATTCCTCGCAGTGTCAGCAGCTTGGATTGCTGAAAAGACCAAGAAAGTGTCGCTTTGGACCATCCTCGCTGTTGTCTTGGCATACCAGATCTTCGGCTGCCTCGTGGAATGGCTCATCGAGGGCTCATTCGTGGCAGGATTCAACGATTTCCGCCTCGGTATCCCAGGAATGCTCATACAGTGGCTCGGCGGATATTTGTTTGTGAAATACATTAAATAGTTTTGCACGCAGAAATAGCGAAAACAGCGGAAATATTTCTGCTATATCTGCTGTTTCTGCGTGAGATTTTAATATGTCGTTAGAAAAAGCGAAATCAATATTGCTATCCTCTGCGAGCACCATTGCGGTGGTTTCAGACGGAGAGGTTTTCACTTCGCAGGAGCGGGGTGTTAAGCCGCTTTTGTTTCTTCTTAAAGAGAAAAAAGAATTTTTGAAAGGCGCTTCCGTTGCCGACAAGGTCATCGGCAAGGCAGCGGCGCTCCTCATGGTTCTCGGTGAAATCAAAGAAGTCCACACTTTGATAATATCCGAGCCGGCCATAAAAGTCTTTGAAAAGCACAATATTCCTTGTTTTTACGATAAAAAAGTCACCCGCATCGTAAATCGCACGGGTGACGGCTTATGTCCGATGGAAACGCTCTGTCTGGATGTTGAAAATCCGCAAGAGGCGTTTGACCGCATCACTTCACTTTGATGTCAAATCCCGACCAGTCGTCGCTCTCCGACAGCAAATCGTAGTAATGACAGATGTTCTCCTCGGTGATTTTCTCGCCATTTACTGAGACTATCCTATCTCCAACCTTAAACGTTTCACTGCCGTCGATGAGACGTGTCAAAACCTTCAGTTTGCCGTTATCGACAATGAGTTTGTAGCGGACAGCGTGAAATGGCTTAACCTCGTTGTTGACATGAGGCTTGGCATATACTTTAGGTGGATCTGACACCATAGAAATTATCCAGTCGAACTGCGAGATTGCCTTGAGCCCCATGTTGTTATGCGGAAGGTTTTTCACATAGATAATATCAGTCTCTTTGTCAGCTTCGGCGATACTGAATCTTTCATTCGGGGCATCCACAAATCGCTGCTTGTTAGTCTGACCATTAATACCAGTTCCGTACGAGCCCTCATATACATAATCGTCCGTTTGAGGGTTTTCAACCCTTTGCTCATCTTTCAAAACAAAGCCGGCGCGTCCGTTTCCAGTGTCGAAGATGCATTTGTATTCCACACCGTCGATTTGAGGATAAACCCACAGCACATTCCGTTCATAAGTGCATTTTACGGGAACAAAACCAATGGTGTCAATCGTATCTGAATAATTGACAAATCTTATCTCACTATTAGTGAAATCTAAAAATTCATGACCTATGTTAAGGCTTTCAAAACCTAATAAATGGTGGTCGGTGATTGTATATTTTTCACAAAGAGGCTGTTCCGGAAACAAGACAGCCTGTCCAAGTCCTGTGTTATAAATCTTCTCCGTCCCGACTTTCGTATACAGCGTCGTGATTTTGATACTTGATTTTTTGTCGACACCTGTCACCCGAACACGATAAAACTTCATTCCTTCGGGGCGTGTGCTCGGCGTATACATCAGCGTCATAATCGAATTGTCACCCGTATCGTAAATCAACGAATCAGGCTCGCCATTCAACTCGGCCTTGAAAACAATATGCTGCCCGTTATTTTTGAAATGTATGGTGTCGTCAAATATAACTTCTGCCTCGACAATTTCATCAGTACGCACCTTTAATGAATGAATATACAATCTCACAGGGAAAAAATAGGCAAAAACGGCACACGACACCACTATTATTGCCAAAATCACAACCAAAATAATGCGTAAAACCCTCTTCGTTTTCTTTTTCATAGTATTAAAAATATCTGGTTAATATTTGACTGCAAAATTACAAAAATTATCAATAATTTGAGTTTATTTCATATTTTTGCAAAAATTAACTGTAGCTTTTTCCGAGCTTTTGCGTCCAATGTGCAAAAGATTCTAAAGAAAGGAATATATAAACTTTAAAAAATATGAATGAAGCATTTGTAAAATCGTTAAAACTATTGCTGCTATTGGTGGTTTTGTATATAGCTACATTGATTATTGGTGTCATCTTGGGGAGTGTCTTTAATAACATTGAAATCACGAAATGGACCTTGGTGATTGGTCTTATGCTCATCGCAGTCTTGTTTTTCGGCAAAAGCTATGTCAATCTTTCGTTTGGCCGCATCGAGCGGCGTATGGTCTGGCCAGCAATCGGCATGTCGGTATTGATAGCTGTGGCACAATTGCTCATTACAATATCTGTGTTATCCTTGCTTGACGTTGATTATTTTTATCAAGGCGAAGAATTGGAACGTCGTCAACAGCTTGTTTCAGGAATTGCAGGTGCACTTTTCGTCGTTGTTTCTGGCCCTATAATAGAAGAGATTTGTTTTCGCGGACTTCTTCTTGATGGTCTTCTTAAAACGCGATGCCATCCTTGGGTGGCCATTCTTATCTCTGCTGTTGCTTTCGGTCTGGTTCATGGGTTATGGGCGCCTTTTGTCACTGCCACGCTGTTCGGACTCCTCGCCGGATGGCTTTATTGGCGCACAGGCAGCATCATTCCGGGTCTCATCATCCATATTGCCAACAACTCACTCACTGGCATAGATTTAATCAATCAAACGGACACCTTTTATCTGATAGCCCTTGTCGGCGGCCTCCTTTTGCTGGCTTACGGCCTCTGGTGGTTTTGGAAAAATGTGAAAACCTTTAGGTATTAACGAAAAAAGAGATTCCAGCAGTTCTGAAATCTCTTATATTGAAAAAACAAAAATTGATTGATTTTTATTTCTTNNTATCCGGATTGTTGACAATGTCAAGACAGTCCTGATATGTCAGATTGTTGGCGTCGTAATGGCGCGGAATCTTGTAATTTGTCTTTTTATATGAGATATAGATTCCGAAACGGCCGCGAAGCACCAACATGTCTTTGTCTTCAGGATAAGTTGTCACCACGTTGTCGGCATCCGATTTGCGCTTGTTCTCGATGATTTCGACGGCACGCTGGAATGTCACCAATGACGGGTCGTCGAGCTTCGAGAGGCTGTAGAAAGCGTTTTTGTGCTTCAAATACGGACCGAAACGACCGATGGCAACCTGAATCTCAGCGTCTTCGTATTCGCCTAATGAACGTGGGAATGCGAACAAATCCAAGACTTCGTCCAATGTGATTGTCTCGATGCTCTGGTCTTTATGCAGGCCTGCGAACTTCGGCTTCTCATCCGACTCAGTGTCACCGATCTGTGCCACAGGACCGAAACGGCCGATCTTCACGTATACGTTCTTGCCTGAGACAGGGTCAACGCCAAGGAGCTTCTCGCCACTGAATTTGCCAGAGTTATCTGATGTTTCGGTGATTGTCTTGTGGAAATCTTTGTAGAAATCCTTAATCATCTTGTTCCACTCGCAGCGACCTTCAGCGATCTTATCGAATTCTTTTTCCACGTTAGCGGTGAAGTTATAGTCGACGATGGTCTCGAAGTAGCTGATTAAGAACTTATTTACGAGGATTCCAATGTCGGTTGGGACGAGTTTAGCCTTCTCGTAACCGATATTTTCCTTACCTGTCTTTTCAGTGATTTTATTCTTTTTCAGAGTGTAAATCTTGAATGTGCGGGTCTCGCCTGCGATGTCTTTCTTCTCGACATATTCTCTCTTCTGAATTGTTGAGATTGTCGGGGCGTATGTTGAAGGACGGCCTATGCCGAGTTCTTCCATTTTCTTGACGAGAGAAGCCTCAGTGTATCTGAAAGGCTTGCGTGCGAAACGCTGCTGTGCCTCCATCTTGTCCAAATCGAGCACCTGACCGACTCTCATTGGAGGCAGCATGCTGTTGACGTTTTCGCCGTTTTCGTCGTCGACGCTCTCGATGTAAACCTTGAGGAATCCGTCGAAGAGCACCACCTCGCCTGATGCCACGAAGTCTTTGTCGGAATTCGACACATCGATGTTGACCACGGTCTTTTCTATCTGAGCGTCAGCCATTTGCGATGCGATGGTACGTTTCCAGATGAGCTCGTAAAGCTTGCGTTCGTCGGCGGTACCTTTGATGGTCTGCTGGTCGAGATATGTCGGGCGGATAGCTTCGTGAGCTTCCTGTGCGCCCTTTGATTTTGTTGTAAACTGTCTTGTCTTGACATACTGTGCGCCGTAGAGGTTCTCGATCTCTTTCTTGGCCTGGCCAAGTGCGAATGTCGAGAGGTTGACGCTATCGGTACGCATGTATGTGATCTTTCCTGATTCGTAGAGCTGCTGGGCGATACGCATGGTGTTGCTCACCGAGAAACCGAGCTTACGTCCCGCTTCTTGCTGCAGTGTTGAAGTGGTGAATGGAGGTGCCGGGCATTTAGAAACAGGCTTCTTCTCCACCGCCTTGATGGTATATCCTGCGCTCTTGCAGTCTTCAAGGAATTTATATGCTTCCTCTTCCTTCTCGAAACGTGTAGGAAGCTCTGCAAACAGCTGATATTCATGGTTGTCGATGGTGAACGAGAAGTTCGCTGTCACGCGGTATGCGCTGCTGTTCACGAAGTTTTTGATCTCGTCTTCGCGCTCCACAATAAGGCGCACTGCCACGCTCTGCACGCGACCTGCTGAAAGTGCAGGTTTCACCTTCTTCCAGAGAAGCGGTGAGAGCTCGTAACCTACGAGACGGTCGAGGACGCGGCGCGCCTGTTGAGCGGCCACGAGGTCCATGTCGATCTTACGTGGGTTGTCGATAGCGTGCAAAATAGCAGGTTTCGTGATCTCGTGGAACACGATACGACGATATTTATCCTCACTCAAGCCCAAGGTCTCATAAAGATGCCATGATATTGACTCTCCCTCGCGGTCCTCATCGGATGCCAGCCACACCATCTCGGCGCCCGCTGACAGCTTTTTAAGTTCCGCAACAAGATGTTTCTTGTCGTCCGGAACCTCATATTCCGGCATGAAGCCGTGTTCCATGTCCAAACTCAAATTCGATTTACTCAAATCTCTCACATGTCCGTAACTCGATTTTACTGTAAACTCTTTCCCCAAAAAGCCTTCAATTGTCTTTGCCTTCGCCGGAGACTCAACTATCACAAGATTCTTTACCATAACACAATTTTTAATTCCTATTTTTCTTTTTTCTCACGCAGATATCGCAGATTTAACAGATTTTTCTGTTCTTCCTCGTTTTTTATCTGCGCTAATGCTCGCGTCGCGAGCTGCAGATTTTCGCAGATTTGTTTGGAAAAATTTCTGCGTTTTCTGCGGTATCTGCGAGAGCCAATTTCGCGCTGCAAAATTACTACATTATTATTTTAAAAATGAAATAAAAAATTAAAAAATTTTAAACATCGTTGATAATCAATGAGTTTCCTCGCATTTTTGATTTGTCATTCCGAGCAAAGCGAGGAAACTCAAAATTTCGTATTTTTGCGCCATGATTATAATTGACAACGTAATAGTAACCGACGAGTTTCTCAATGCCCGTTTCTGCTGCCAGCTCGCGCGCTGCAAGGGCGAATGCTGTGTGGCAGGCGACGCCGGCGCGCCTCTTGAACCTGACGAGGTGGGCATTATTGAAGAAAATATTGAAAAAATCAAGCCTTATATGCGTCCGGAAGGCATCAAAGCCATTGAAGACAATGATGTTTACGACTACGATGACTTCGGCTGCATGACGACACAGCTTGTCAACGGAGAGGAATGCGCTTTTGTGTATTTCCATGAAAACGGAACGGCATTGTGCGCTATAGAAAAGGCTTATAACGAAGGCAAAATCGACTTCTGGAAACCTATCAGCTGCCATCTTTACCCGATACGACTGCTCGAAAAAGACGGTTTCACGTATATAATGTATCACGAGTGGAGCGTGTGCGTGCCCGCGAAACGTTTCGGCGAAAAAGAAGGCATCCCGTTGTATAAATTCCTGAAAGAACCTTTGATAAGAAAATTCGGTGATAATTGGTACCAAAGACTTCAATCTGTCATTTCGAGCGGAACGAAGTGAAGTCGAGAAATCTTATTAAAATAAGATGTTTTCATTTTTTTTCACTTTTTTTTGCTTTATTCCAAAAAAATTGCTTAATTTTGTAAGTTAATTTTAGACACAATGAAGGTATTATTTATCCACCAAGAAATCACACCTTATCTCAAAGAGACTCCGATGTCCTTGATTGGCAGATACTTACCGCAGGGGATTCAGGAAAAGGGAAAGGAGATACGTATTTTCATGCCTCGTTTCGGCAACATCAACGAACGCCGTAACCAGCTGCATGAAGTGATTCGTCTTTCGGGTATGAATATGATTATCAACGACACAGACCATCCGTTGATTATCAAAGTGGCTTCAATTCAAAAAGCCAGAATTCAGATTTATTTTATCGATAATGATGATTTCTTTACCAAGAGAAAGACGACAATTGCCGATAAAGACGGCGTATTGTTTGAGGATAACGACGACCGCACTGTGTTCTTCTCGCGTGGTGTCATCGAGACAGTGAGAAAACTTAACTGGCCACCTGACGTCATTCATTGCCATGGCTGGATGACATCACTCGTGCCGCTTTATATCAAACGCGCATTCAAAGATAACCCTTTGTTCAGCGAATCAAAAGTGGTTTATTCTCTCTACGACGATGATTTTGAAGGCGCTTTCCGCGACAGTTACGACAAGAAACTCAAAATGCCGGGAATCGTTGGAAAAGAGATAAAATGGCTCAAAAACCCAGTATATGCTAACATTCAGAAGTCAGCACTCGACTTCGCAGATGGTATCGTTATAGCAAGCCCAAATGTAAATCCTGAGGTGGAAAAATACGCAAGATCGTTAAATAAACCGATTCTTGAATACCAAGGAGAAGAAAATTACGTTGATGCTTATAACGACTTTTATGATAAGATAATGACATTATGACAAAAACACGTGTTTTAACACTGGTATTTTTCATTACATTGATAAGCTTCTCGGCATGCAGAAAATCACCTGAGAAAATCGGTAAGGATTTGCAGCCGACAAATAGCTATATCACTGTGGAATTCTCTGATGCACAAGACATTGTGGCAAGCACTTTTACTGTGCCTTATCTTAATACAAAACAGCTTGGATACGCCTTCATCGGTAACATGAACGACCCGCTGTTCGGCAATTCCAACTTAGACTTTTTCACACAGTATTCACTCAGCACCTCCAGCTTGTATTGGGGTGAAGGCGCCGTCGCTGACTCAGTGGTGTTGGCCCTCGCTTATAACGGTTATTATGGCGATACAATTGATAAGCCATTGACAGCCAAGGTGTTCGAGATAAGTGAAGATATGTATGCCGACTCGACTTACAGGTCAAATATGGTGCTTGAATGCGAACCTATAGAGCTCGCAAATTACACCTTTGTGCCTCGTCCGCTCACCCCGATTGACACTGTCATCGACAGAGGCGTGCTGCGAATCACATTGGATGCCTCATTAGCCGAAAAACTTGTCGAAAACGGACCTTATCTGACAAACGATGAGTTTAAGGAAAAATTCAAAGGCTTGCGCGTGATGTGCGAGAAAAACGACATTCCGGCATCGGCGATTTCATTCAACCTGACCCACAGCTATTCATATCTACGTGTTTATTATCACAATAATGATGACACACTTAGCTATGATTTCAGAGTCACCTCATCGGATGTGAGATTTAATCATTACACCCACGACTTTTCAAATTCTGAAATAGATTTGTTTGACACGATCGACAATCCGAAACTTTACGTCCAAGGTACAGCCGGAACGAGAGTTTGGGTGAAGTTCCCGAATCTCCTGAGATGGGCAGACTCTTTGAATGCCATCAGTAATGTCGCTCTCAATGAGGCCAAACTGATAATGACGGGTGCTGTGACAGACACGGCGATGTATGCTCCTCCTGCGAGACTGGTGGCTGCAGGAGCCAAATTCACAACAGACACCACCTACGTCATCCTTCCCGACCAATATATCAGCGCTGAATATTTTGGCGGAGCCTATAGCGCGACGGACGGACAGGTGTGGTTCAGAATCACGGAATTTCTCCAAAACGTCATAAAACACGGGACTTATTCAACACAATGCGATGGTATCCTGATTTATGTCGATCAGGGTTCTTCATCACCGCACCGCTGGGCTTTCCACGGTCCGCAAAGCATGGAGGAAGATAAACGAATCCGTCTTGAAATTGTTTATTCACTTATTAACGACTAGGAAATATGAAAAAATTATTATTAATACTTTGCGTTTTTTTAGGTATGGCAGCACAAGCACAAAATGAGACAAAAGTCTTGATCAAGACTACTATGGGCGACATCACAGTGATGCTTTATGACGACACACCGCTGCATCGCGACAATTTCATCAAATTAGTTAACGAAGGTTGGTACAACGGCTCACCTTTTCACCGTGTCATCAAGAATTTCATGATTCAGGGCGGACAGAACGCCGATGGCAGCGTTGACCCAGGTTATCGTATTCCAGCTGAGTTCAAGTCAAACCATTTTCATAAAAAAGGCGCTCTTGCTGCAGCACGTCAGGCCGACCAGGTGAACCCTAAGAAAGAATCAAGCGGCTCACAGTTTTACATCGTGCAAGGCAAGGTCTGGAATGAGACAGAAATCAATATGTTTGAGACACGCTACGGCAAGGTGTTCAGCGCAAAACAGCGTCAGGCTTACCAGACCGTTGGCGGAACCCCACATCTCGACGGCGACTACACAGTGTTCGGCGAAGTGACAGACGGTCTTGATATCGTTGACAAAATCGCTGCAGTGAAAACAGGCTATATGGACGTTCCTGTCGAGCCAGTTACAATAATTTCAATGGAAATTGTAAAATGAAAGAGAAAATAGAAAAAATACTTGATGAGGTAAAGTCTTTCCATGCAGAAAGCAAAGATGCATTGGAACAGTTCCGCATTCAATATCTCAGCAAAAAAGGCATTATAACGGAGCTTTTCACAGAGTTCAAGCAGGTGGCTCCTGAGATGCGCAAGGAGATGGGAATGAAGCTTAACGAGCTCAAAAACACCATCCAGGACATCATCGACGAGCAACAGAAGAATTTTGAGACAAAGTCAGAGGGCAAGACCGACCTCGACCTCACTCTTCCTGTCGATGCCATGAACGGTGCACGTCATCCTTTGTCGATAGTGCGCAACGAGATTAACGACATATTCAAACGCCTCGGCTTTGTGATTGCTGAAGGTCCGGAAATTGAAGACGATTACCATGTCTTTGCGGCGTTGAACTTCCCGCCAGACCATCCGGCGCGCGACATGCAGGACACCTTCTTCATCAGCAAGGAGCCGAGTGAGAACAAGCCTACCGATGTGCTTCTTCGTACGCATACTTCAAGCGTGCAGGTACGTGCCATGGAGACGAACAAGATGCCTATCCGCATCATCGCTCCGGGCCGCGTTTTCCGTAACGAAGCCATCTCTGCCCGCGCACACTGCATCTTCCATCAGATAGAAGGTCTTTATATCGATAAAAACGTGTCGTTTGCCGACCTGAAGCAGACACTTTACCACTTCGTGCAGGAATACTTCGGCGAAGGCACAAAAGTGCGTTTCCGTCCGTCATATTTCCCGTTTACCGAGACATCGGCCGAGATGGATATCTCATGCAACATTTGCGGCGGCGCAGGCTGTAACATCTGCAAACACACTGGCTGGGTTGAGATTATGGGTTGCGGTATCTGCGATCCTAACATTCTCAAGGCTTCAAATATCGACCCTGAAGAATACACAGGATATGCTTTCGGCATGGGCGTTGAACGTATCGCCATGCTGAAATATCAGATCAACGACCTTAGAATGTTCTTCGAGAACGACTTAAGATTCTTGAAACAATTCGAACAGGCTTAATAGCCATTAGCCGTTAGCCGTTAGCCATTAGCCGTTAGCTATTAGCCATTAGCATATTTTTCTAATGGCTATTGATTATATCAATCTCATGCATTTCGATGTCCTCTAAAAGGGCATCGATTTTGCTATTCATATCCAAATCAATGAGATATGCTAACTGAACACCTTCGATATGCTTGATTTTGTCGAGCAAATCCGCAAGGTTTTCGTCGTTAATATAATTACGGATTACAATGAGATAATCAGTTGATGGCGAGAAATTGACCCAACGGCCTTCGGCATTCACAATCTCGACAAGGTTGAAAGTGTTGCAGTTTTCGCCTCCGTCGTAGAGATAAAAAGAAAACTCAAGACCGTCCTCATTGACGATGTCGGAATACTTTACCAGATTGATATTCAATAACTTATTGATATGCCATGCGAGTTTATAATCCTCGAGATGGGTACAGATGCCTATGATTTTTATGTCATCGAAGGGCTCGACGACGATTTTTTTCTTTTTCTTAACCATAACTTATTGTTTTTAAATGACTTGTGACTCCTCTTCCATCTGATGCCAGGTCTTCTCAGCTGCAAGCTGTTCGGCGCCTTTTATTGAGAAATCAACCGACTGACCGTATTCTTTTTCGTCGATTAACACCTGAATGACATATTGTTTTTCAAAGCCTTCGCCTTTTACACCGACATGTCTGAATTCAACATGATGTTTCTCTTTCTGTGACCATTCGAGGAGTTTGCTCTTATAATTAACGTCGTTTTTCTCGATATCGTCTATATCGAGATGCATCAAAATGACGTTGTTTACGATGATTTTATAGGTGAAGTTATAACCTCTGTCGAGGAAAAGCGCGCCCGTGAAAGCCTCGAAAGCATTGCCTCCTATCGAGCGGAACTGCGCATGACGGTCGTGCGATTTCGCGTACATGACCATCTTGTCGAAGCCTAATTTCACTGATAATTTATTCAACGAGGCACGGCTGACGATTTTTGAGCGCATTTCGGTAAGGAAACCTTCCTGTTTTGTAGGAAATTTCTTGAAAAGATATTCTCCGACTATGGTGCTGAGGACGGTGTCGCCGAGATATTCGAGTCGTTCGTTGCTGATGGTGATGCCGTTTAACTTCTTGCTACCCACCGACTTATGAGTAAACGCGAGTTGATAAAGCGTAATGTTGTGCGGATAAAACCCGAACACATTATTTATATATTTAGCCAAATCTTTTTCGGCCTTGTTGTGATAACGAAAAAGACTTAACATTTTTTAAAACTTCTTGAAGATGATACTTGCGTTGTGACCGCCGAATCCGAAAGCGTTGCTCAGTGCGTAGTTCACTGTTCTCTTCTTCGCTTTCCAGAATGTGAAATCGATTTTAGGGTCGATATTCGGGTCGTCGGTGAAGTGGTTTATTGTTGGAGGCACGATGTCGTGTTTGCATGCGAGGACGGCTGAGATGGCTTCTACAGCGCCGGCGCCTCCGAGGAGGTGTCCTGTCATCGATTTGCCTGAGTTGATAGACATATCGTAGGTATGTTCACCGAACACTGATTTAATGCCGAGGATTTCAGGGATATCGCCTGCTGGTGTTGATGTTCCGTGAGTGTTGATATGGTCGATGACATCAGGAGTGATGTTGGCTTCTTTCAGTGCGCGTTGCATGCTGAGAGCTGCGCCTTGACCTTCTTGGTGAGGTGCGGTGATATGATGAGCGTCGGCTGATTCGCCGCAGCCTACTATCTCGCCGTAGATCTTGGCTCCACGTTTTATTGCGTGTCCGAGTTCCTCTAGCACGAGGCAACCGCCGCCTTCACCCATGACGAAGCCGTCGCGGTCGGCGTCGAAAGGACGCGATGCCGTGGCCGGGTCGTCGTTACGTGTCGAGAGGGCTTTCATGGCTTCGAAACCACCAACGCTGATTGGGCAAATAGGAGCTTCGGCACCGCCTGCTATCATCACCTCGTTACGACCGTAGTGGATGTAACGGAAGGCGTTGACGATGGCGTTGGCCGATGATGCACATGCCGAGACGGTGCAGTAGTTAGGACCTTGGAAACCGTATTTTATCGAGATGTTACCTGCTGCGAGGTCGGGAAGAAGTTTTGGGATTGTGAAAGGACTCACGCGAGGTGTCCCGTCACCTCTAGCGTAGTCCACATTTTCGAGGAAAGGCTCTCGATACCTCCGATACCAGACGCAAAGATAACACCGACTTCAGTGAAATCAGTGTTATCTCTGTTGATACCTGAATCTTGAATCGCCTCATCCGCCGAAATCATGGCGAACTGTTCGAATAAGTCAAGTTTGCGTGCTTCTTTTCTATCGAAGTACTGCAGTGGGTCGAAATCCTTAACCTCGCAAGCTATGCGTGATTTGAATTTCGAAGCGTCGAAACGTGTTATCATTCCTGCTCCGCCAACGCCTTTACAGAGGCTGTCCCAGTATTCTGCGACGTTTTTGCCTATTGGCGTGATGGCTCCTAAGCCTGTAATGACTACACGCTTCAATTCCATAATTATGCTTTGTGTTCTTCGATATATTTGATAGCGTCGCCGACTGTCTGGATATTCTCTGTCTGATCGTCAGGAATTGATACGCCAAATTCTTTTTCGAAATCGAGGATCAACTCAACTGTGTCAAGAGAATCAGCACCTAAATCTTGTGTAAAGTTTGCTGTTTCAACAACTTCTGATGGATCAACACCTAATTTATCAACGATGATTGATACAACTTTTTCTTTAATTTCTGACATTTTCAATAATTTTTAATTAATAAATCTTTTTCTGCTCTAAAGAAAAACTTCTGCAAAGGTAAGGTATTTTTTCAAACGGACGACAAAAAAAATGCTTTA